>Ga0207671_10000900_pt1 | contig 37595 bp, 21 predicted proteins | sample KBSC24metaG_FD_184352 | JGI IMG/M metagenome (GOLD analysis project Ga0207671, IMG submission 184352) | Corn rhizosphere microbial communities from Kellogg Biological Station, Michigan, USA - KBS C2-4 metaG (SPAdes) (version 2) | ecosystem: Host-associated > Plants > Roots > Rhizosphere > Soil...
GTTATTTTTAACGAGGCTCCCACTTCGCGTCTTGTGATGATGGCTTTAATTTGTTTTTAAACAACTTCGTAGGAAATAGTATAGCCATAAGTAACAAGCCATATATTGGCATTAGGTTTGTTGAAAAAAAAATCCGGACAATGCAGTTGATAAAACCACTTAATGTGTATGAAATATTTTTTTTTCTCGGTTTGTTTGTTCATCATATCAACAGCTCACTGCCAGAGTACACTAAAAATACAGCCGGGCGGGCAAAAGCTCAAAGACTTCTACCTCTCCTTGAATGTCGAAAACCTTTGGTTGGCACAGCATCATGTTAACTGGGAAACAGGTGAGCCTGATGAGCCTGAAGCCGAGCATGGCAACAAAACCCATTGCAGCGCTTTTATAGCCTCTGCTTGCAAACGATTAAATATCTATATTTTACGCCCACCACAGCACGAACAAATATTACTGGCCAATGCACAATTCGTTTGGCTAAATAATGGCAGTGGCGATAAAAGTGGTTGGACAAAACTGGACGATAATGCTGATATTTACAATAAAGCCCAGCAATTGGCCAACCAGGGAAAAGTTGTGGTTGCAATTTATAAAAATACAGATAGTTCAAAACCGGGACATGCCGCTTTGGTAATGCCTGCAAACCGTTCAGCAACACAGCTTGCAGCAGAAGGCCCACAACTTATTATGGCCGGCACACACAATTATAATTACATAGCGTTAAAAAAAGGTTTCCGTAACCATATCACTGCCTGGCCATCTCCTGAAATTGCGTTTTTTGTACATGACGTTATGCTGTAATTGGTAGTTCAAACGTGTCATTATTGTTTCTAAACGACAATTAGTTTTACTTTTTAGCTATAGCCGGGCTCTCAAAACCTAATTTAGTAAGACCCTTCTGTACTTCGGGGCAGCTCATAAATAGTTTCCATAACAATCCGGTACGGTAATTTTCGATCATCACGATGATCGGTCCCTGATCAATGGCCAGGTATGATTTGGCGTACCAGTTATGCGATTCGCTAAAGGCATCAACAAAACCATATTCGCCCCAGATCTTATCGCCCAAGTCATAATAAAAATGACGCAGGGCTTTCATCGAGTATTCTGGCGTGTACGGAAATGCCGACAGCGCAGCGGTAGGTGAGATCACCCCCAGGTCGTTGGTAGGCGAATGGGCGTTGTATCCTTCAAAATTATCACTGGCGGTAAGTCCCCAGCAATTTTCGCCATAACCTTTAAATTTTTTAGGGTTATCTACGCAATAGGCATGATTGATGAGTGTATGGTTTTTGTTTTGCTCCCAGTAATCGGCATACTGGTCTTTTAAGCCTTTGGGATTTAAGCCCAGGAAAGAGTATTGCGAAAAGAAAAGCGGTCCGCCATAATCAAAGCCCAAAGGCAGCTTAACGCCATAAAATGTTTTACCATTCTTAAAGAAATCGCTTTGGGCCCAGCCCCTGTGGTATACATCGGCACTTACGGGGTAACGCTCTGCCGAGGCGGCCAGTACATAGGTGATCAGGCATTCATTAAAGCCATGTATCGGGAAGTTCATGGCCCAGCCGTTGTTAGGGCTCCAGTGCCAGTACAGGGCGTCGCGGCCATCGCGGGTATACCAGTTCCATTCCATTTCGCCCCACATCCAGCTGATCACATCGCGTATGCGCCGCTCGTCCGGGGTGTTGGCTGTAAAGTACTGCCTGGCACAAAGCAGGCCCTGGAAAAGATAGGCCGATTCTACAATATCGCCGCCATCATCCTTGCGGCCAAATGGGATCACTTTGCCGGTTTCGCCGTTCAGCCAGTGCGGGAAGGCGCCATGAAAAGAACTGGCTTTATACAAAAACTCAACAATTTTAGCCATACGGTTAACAGCCTGCTCATGAGTTATCCATTTGCGGCTATCGGCCACGATGATAGACATGATGCCGAAACCCGATCCGCCGGTGGTTACCACTTCGTTACCATAGTCAAAAGAAGTATTGCTGCGCTCACGGGCCAGGCCGCTTACCGGATGACCAAAATCCCAGAAATAACGAAAGGTCTGGCGCTGTACCACATCTAACAGGGCGTTATCGCTGAGGTTTTTGATAATGCCGACAGGTTTAATGGTATCAGTGTTGGGTGTAATGGTTTTTTGCGCCAGGCAGTATAGAGCCAGGCATAATAAAAAGGGGGTTAACAGTATTTTTTTCATGTAGATAGTGTATACGGGTTGCTTGTTTGCAAAACCGGGGAGTGGTTAAAAATGGCTGCCTGCCCATGAAACAGACAGCCGGTAAATAAACCAATCGAAAAATTAATATCCTGGATTTTGTGTTAAAGCACCGCCGCTAAGGTCAATTTCTGTTTGCGGTATAGGCCAAACTTCGTTTTTGCCGGCTTTCCAACCTCGTGTACCAAAAACAGCAGTACCCCGGCCCTGGCGTAACACGTCAAAATATCGTTCAAACTCCATCGCGAATTCAAAGCGGCGTTCGTTGTAAATAGCTGTGCGCAGCGCAGCCTGATCTGTAGTAGTTACCTTGGGTAATACACCTGCATTTACGCCGCGCGCACGGGAGCGTACCAGCTCCAGCGGAGCAAGGGCTGCACCTGAATTACCCAGTTCATTATTGGCTTCGGCATTCATCAGCAATACATCGGCATAGCGCAAAACGATCTTGTTTTGCTGGCATCCTTCATTAAAGCCCGATACATAAAGTGCAAAGGGAACGTATGACTTCTGGTTATACATCGGGTTATCGCCCGTTGCCGGAATTTTGTCGCCCTCAGGTGTGGTTTCGCCCCTGAATATAATGGTGGCATCACGGCGTGGGTCACCGGTTTCATAGGCTGCTGCCAGTTCGGGACTTGGTACGTTAAAGCCCCAGCCACCGCCGGTTACGCCGCGTACACCCTGTACCTGTGAGTACTGTGAGTTGGAGGCTGGCGGGTTGTTGGGTATCAGGTTACACTGTATCTCGAAAATAGATTCCTGGTTGTTTTTGTGCGTTGTTCTGAACATTTGCTCATAATCAGGATATAATGAATAGCCCATACCCATTACTGCCGTGGTGTAAGTGGCCACATCGCTCCATTTTTTTAAATACATGGCTACTTTGGCATGCATGGTTAAAGCAGCACCCTTGGTTACGTGTCCAATTTCGGCCGAGCTGTAAGTTTGCGGTAATACGGTGGTTGCTTCGGTCAGATCTTTTTCGATCTGCGCCCATACCTGGTCTTTCGGGGTTCGTGGCAGGTTATATTCAGAGGCATCTTTAGGCAGCGTTATGCGTAAAGGCACATCGCCAAAAGCCCTAACCAACCTGAAATATTCGTAGGCACGTATAAATTTAGCTTCGGCCACATAACGGGCTTTTAGTGCTTCGTCCATGCTGATGCCTGGTACATTAGTGATTATCTGGTTGGCAAAGTTGATGGTTTGATACTGTCCTTTCCAGAAACCGCCCAATTGGGCATCGCCTGCGGTAATGGTAAAGTTATGGTAATCATTAAAAAAGGTAGCATCGCTGGCGGTACTTCCTTTTTCTACATCGTCAGAACCCATGCTTTCAACAGCGATAGGGGCAAAAGCGATATTGTTCCACTCGTGCAGGTTGGCGTACATGGCATTCACGGCCTTGGTAGCATCATCCTGTGTTTTAAAAAACTGGGTGGCTGCCGTATTTTGAGCAGGGTTAACATCTAAAAAGCTCTTTTTACAGCTTTGAATGGATATGGTGGATGCAATAAGACCTAAAATAAGGGCTTTACGCATGAATAAGTTTTTACTGTTCTTCATCTTTATACTGATTAAAAAGTAACGTTAACGCCAAAATTATAGGTTGCATATAACGGATAAACGCTGGTGTCAATGCCACGGCTACCTACAGCGCCGCCTACCTCAGGCGAGAAGCCTTTATAGCCAAAAATGTTGATGGCATTTTGGGCATTGGCAAATACTCTCACTTTTGACATTTTCCATTTGCTGAGCAGGCTGCTTGGCAATGTATAGCCTAATTGAGCGTTCCTCATCCTAAAATAGGCACCGCTTTCCACATAAAATGAGTTTGGCGCCGCATTGGAATTTTTACCCAAATTAACAGACGGGTAAGTGTTTGAGGTACCGGCACCATGCCAGCGGTGATCATAAAAATCCTGCGTGAAGTTCTCGTTACCGAAGCGGTAGGCAATATTAGCGTTATATACACTTACGCCGGTTACGCCCTGGAAGTCAAGCGCCAGGTCGAAATTTTTATAGGTGAAGGAGGTGTTGATACCGTAATTATATTTAGGCAGCGGACTGCCCAGTGCTACCCGGTCGCGGCTGTCAACAATACCATCGTTATTGGTATCCTGATAAATAAAATCACCCGGACTTGCACCTGGTTGTTTTGAAGTGGCTACCTGCTGTGCGGTCTGGAAGACCCCGGTTACTTTATAGCCATAAAACTGACCTATGGGCTGCCCCACTATAGTGCGTGTTGCAAGCGCCCCGTTGGCAATACCTGCACCTCCATCATAAATAGGGTTTTGACCAGTTATTACGTTAAGTACCTTGTTGTTGTTGATACCCAGGTTGGCGGTGATACTGTAAGAGAAGCTTTCGCTTGCCTTGTCCTTCCAGCTTACTAAAAACTCAAAGCCGCGGTTCCGGATACTGGCCTGGTTGGCTATGATTGAACTGTTAACAGTACCCAATGAGCCCGCAACAGGGATAGCGAAAATAGCATCCTTTGTTTCGCGGTTATAATAATCAGCTTCAAATGTCAGTTTGTTTGCAAACAGGCCGCCTTCCAAACCAAAGTCGGTAGATACGGTTTTTTCCCACAATATAGCGGAAGGGACCACTGTATTGATACTTGCTCCCGGGTAAGCTACCTGCGGATTACCGAATATGGCTGTCAGGTACGGATCTGTTGCTATGGTTTGTACCGCTGGGTTAATAGGTACTACAGAATTACCCACCTTACCCCAGCTCCCACGTAGTTTCAAGTTGCTGAACACCTGTTGATTCTTCATGAAATCCTCGTTGGTAATTACCCAGCCGGCACCTACCGAAGGGAGGTAGGCATATGTATGATCACCGTAGAATTGTGAAGCCCCATCGCGACGGATAGACGCGTTTAACATATACTTGTCCTTATATGAATAATTAACACGTGCAAACTGCGATAATGCACGAGTACGTATCTGACTGGCGGGAGTGGCCAGATAAGTTACCTTGGTTGTATCAGGAAAGGATGTTTGCAGGTTGCCATTGGCCTTGTAGGGCACATTATCGGCCTGGCCATCCATTTGCCTGGTTACATACTCAAGCGCGCTGTAACCTGCCAGTGCTGTTAACCTATGATCTTTAATTTTAACATCATAAGTCAAAGTGTTTTCCCAGATCCAGTTGCGTGTATCGGTATGATTAACATTCAAATTGGTTTTGTTGCTGAACTGTTTAACAGTAGCCTGGTACAGGGGTACAAATGACCGTACCTCGTTCTGACTTACATCACCGCCAAAGCTCGATCTGAATTTGAAGTTTTTCAGGAACGAAACTTCTCCGTACACGTTATAGGTAACGCGCTTGTTTTTGCTGCGCTGGTTATAAAAATCAATTGTTGCTTGCGGATTGTAGTTATTACCATCGCCTAAATGGTAATCATTCGGATCGCCATAGCTACCGTTGGCATTATGTACAGGTAAAATAGGTGCTGCACCAAACAGCTGACCGAAAATAGATGTAGGAACATCTTTTGATTTGTCTGATAATCCGCTGGCAGTGTAACCTAATTTTACTGCTTTACCAATTTTAAAATCATTTGATAAGTGCAGGGTGTAGCGTTTGTAATTATTGGTTTGAACAATACCATCCTGATCAAGATATCCAAACGAATAATTATAGGTGTACTTATCTGTACCTCCGCTTACTGATATTTCATGGTTGGTGGTAAAGGCTTTGCGCAGGATCTGTTTATACCAATCGGTGCCGGTTCCAAAGCTTGCCGGATCACTGAATAGCGGCGCGGCCTTGTTAAGGGCAGCAAGTTCATTTACAGCGGTGGCATATTCGGTACCATTAGCCATTTTTACCTGGTTGGTTACAGCCTGCACGCCTGCATAGCCATTGTAATTGATAACCGGTGCCCCTTTAACACCACGTTTTGTGCTGACAATCACTACGCCATTAGCCGCCCTGATACCATAAATGGCTGTGCTTGAAGCATCCTTCAGGATACTGAAGCTTTCGATATCCTGTGGGTTAAGAAAGCTGATATCATCATACCATACACCGTCGACCACAAAAAGAGGCTTGGTGTTACCATAGATAGTTCCCAAACCACGAATGGTGATATCCGGTGCTTTGCCCAGCGTACCATTGTTGGTGATCTGCACACCTGCTACCTTACCTTGCAAACCGCTTATCGCGTTTGGTGATGCCTGTTTGGCCACATCAGCACCCTTAACGGTAGCTATGGAGCCGGTAACATCGAGCTTACGCTGGGTGCCGTAACCAACAACTACAATTTGCTGCAGTTCGTTAGTTTGGGGTAACAGTGTAATATTGATACTGGTTTGGCTATTAACCGGTGTTTCCTGAGTGGCGTATCCTAAATAAGTGAATCTTAGTGTGGAGGTGCCGGGGGCACTAATGGAGTATGCTCCATTAGCATCTGTTTGTGTTCCTGTTGTTGTTCCCTTTACCGAAACAGTTACGCCTATTAAAGCCTGGCCGGTATTGTCGATTATTTTTCCTTTTACTGTAACGTTTTGTGCAAACGCCGCGTCATAAGAAAATAAGAACAATAACATTAACCCCGAAATAGTAAAAAATCTCTTCATAGTGGTTAATAATAAAAATGATAGAATGGAATAATTGGTTTATTAGTTCTACAAAACTGAGGAGATATTACTCGTTTATCAAAAAAATTAACTCAACATTAATACATCATGAATAAAACACTTTCTCAAGGGAAACTGTTTTTATTTATAATTATCTGATCGTTAACTTATTAACAACTGTGAATTGGTTGTGTGTGTACTACAACATTAAAGTCTGTCCGCTAAACATTTATAAAGCTTGTGAGAGGTAATGATGTAGTATTTATAGTTCTATCAGAAACTCTGTAAGGTTTTTATCATGCTCTAGGTTGAGCTTTTTACGTAGCCGGTAACGACGTATCTCAACACCGCGCAGGGAGATGTTTAACAGCGAGGCCATTTCTTTACTGCTCATGTTCATGCGCAGGTAGGCGCATAATTTCAGGTCATTGGGTACCAGATCGGGGTGCCCGGATTTGAGTTTTTTGAAAAAGTTTTCGTGTGCCTCGTTAAAACTTTTTTCAAATATGTTCCAGTCGCGCTCATCATTCATGCCCTCGTCAATTACCTTTTGTATACGGCGTAGCTGATCGTCGGCCAGTTTTTTGCCCGTGCTATCTTTCAGGTGTGTTATTTCTTCACTGATCTTTTGCAGCAACTCATTTTTATAAACCAGGTTCATGGCCGAGTTGGCCAGCTCGCGGCTTTTACCGGCAAGGTCGGCCTGCAGCTGTTCATTTTTAATATTGATGATATGCTGTTCGTTGGCAATGGCTTCCTGTTTTAAAAACTCTTCCTTCTCTTTTTGCAGTTTCTCCTGTATATGATGCTGGTGGCGTTTTAATTTCAGTCGGTAATAATATCTTACGAGGTAATAGGTCAAAATAAGCAATACTATATAAAGGAGTATAGCCAGCTTGCTCGCATACCAGGGTGGTAATACGGTAAAGGTTAGGGTGGTTATACCCGATATATTCTGATCATTGATTTTGGCCCGTACTTTAAAGTGATAGGTACCCTGGTCAAGATTGGTAAACTCTTTCTGGCTTTGCGGTGCCCAGTCAGACCATTGGCGGGAGTACCCCTCCAGGTAATATTGAAACTTGATCTTGGCCTGCTTGTAATAAGGTAGCGAGTAGGCAATACGGATATTGTTTTGCGAATAAGGTATCTCAATAGTGTTATGGATACTATTCATATCGCTGATCACGTAAACCTTGTCGGTTACGTTTTCAATGCGGCGTATCAGCACGGGGGGGATTTTTACCAGAGAGGGTAAAAGAGCGTCGTCATCATTCAATATCACAAAGCCATCGTCGATGCTGATGAGGTAAGTTAAATTATTGATGCGGTTGATGGTTTCATAGTGCTGTACCATTTGTCCGTTAAGCACCGCAAACTTATTGGTATCGATACTGGTTTTGCCGGGTATCGAAAAATCGGCAAGGGCTACACGCCCCTGGTTAATGAACCAATATCGTTTACCCAGGGCCTTAATGATCTTACCCGAGGATGCAAACGTGCCCAGTTTTTTATTGAGCTGGGTATATTTAAAAAAGCGGTCGGTAATGTCGTCATAAATATAAAAACCAGAGTCTGACGAGAAAACCACACGGTTGTCCAGGTCGAAAACGTTCACGTTATAACTGCCGGGCAGACCGTATTGCCTGTCGTAATATATACTGGAGGTTACTTTTTTAAGATCGCTGCTCAGCGTAAGTTTATAAATACCCTTGTACGCATGGCTTACCCAGATCTGCCCTTTACTGTCTTGCTCTATATACCGCGAAGGTTCGCCAAAACCTTCCACCTTATGACTGAATATCCAGTTGCCGGCGGCGTCTTTTTTATACACGGCCAACCCGTTGTAAATGCCCTGTATCAACACATCATGGCTGAGCTTTTTGATGGTCCAGCCGCCTGTCATGGCCGAAATTTTGGTAATGGTATTCCCGTTTACCTGGTAAGTGCCATTATTATGGCCGCAAAGCAAGCGCCCGTCCTGTAACGACAGGTCCCATACCTGCCCCTGCGAACCGGGTATCAACTTAAAGTCAAAAGATTGAAAAAGCTGGTTATTGCTGGTGAGCCAGTCGCTGTAAAAAAGCCCCTGGTTGGTGCCCAGGTATATTTTATTGTTAAAAATGATACTGGCATAAACCGTCCCGAATTTACCTGTTTTATCAAAGTAAAAATACAACGGCGAGTTTACCTCTATACGGTCGATGCCGTTATCCAGTCCGGCCCACAGGTTTTGCTCGCTATCGGTATATAAACTTAAAACCGTATTGTTTTGCAGCCCGCTGGCTTTATTGATGTGCTGTACTACATGCCCGGCCGTATCTACGACCACAATGCCGTTGAGGATGGTACCGTAGGCAAAATATTTACCCGGTATAATGGCCCCGTTATTAAGCTGATAGGTTTTTAAAAAGTCGTTAGCCTGGTTGGCCCAGGGGCTTATATGCGCTCCATCGTAAATAAACAAACCACTTTGCGCGGTGCCAATAATATATTTATTACCCTGAAACGGGAGTATAGACAGTACGCCGCTGGTACCCAGTATATTGCTGCCCTGCACATACTGCAGCCGGTTGCCTTTTAATTCAAACAAGCCCGCCGATACCTGCTCTACAAAAAAACGTTTACCGGCCTGAAATAAAAACAAATAAGGTTTAGGCGCTTTAACAACGCTGATGCTGCCCCTGGCATAAATGTATATGGCCCCGAATGATTGGAAAAGCACCCGGTCGCTGTCGATGTATATTTTCCAGATCTCTTCGTTAATGGGCCGGTATTTTTGGGGGATGAGATCAATCAGTGAGTTATACCTTAAAAAACCTTTGTTATCATCCTGCCAGTAGCCAAATTGGCCAAAGGCGCCGGTGTATATTTTGCCTTTGCCATCGGCCAAAACCGAACGAACAACAAGATTGTTAGGCATGTGGTGCTGCTGCCAGTATTTGCCGTCGAAACTTAACAGCCCTTCGGCATTACCAAAGTACATGATACCCTGCTCGTCGCGCGTAACCGACCAATTTTGATTGCCCGACTGGTATATGTTCTTAGTGTAGTTTTGTACATACGGAACACCTATGCTTTTGATATCAACCGCGCCGGAATGAAAAATAGCAGTGAAAAACAGGAGTAAACTAATCCAAATAGCTTTACGCATAGTGCTTAATAACAGATACCCAAATGTGATCAGTTGTACGAAAATACAGTTTGCCCACCGGATTAAAAAACAATAATAGTTACATAGTTGTATTACAACAAGCACAAAATGGCTATTGCAGATACTAAGCTATTTCCTTAGCTTGCAGTTAAACAAACATAAACTAACAAAAATGAAGAAACTATTTACCATGCTGATGCTCGCTGTAATGAGCTTTGGCGCCGTTACCAGCTACGCATTACCACAAACAAAAAAAGACGGTACTGCCGATAAAAGATACAAAGCAAACAAAGTAAAATTAAAGAAAGACGGAACGCCTGATAAACGTTATAAAGCAACTAAACCAGCAGCTGCTCCGGCTAAGAAAAAAGCTTAATCATAAAAAATCCCCGATGATGTTTTCACCGGGGATTCTTTTGGGGACTCTCCACGCCGTCATTGCGAGGTACGAAGCAATCTCTATGCTGTACAGAGCAAATATGCATGACTGACCTATTCGCCAGCCAGCTGTATCTTTCCTTTTTTCTGTACGTTGATGGGCTGAGGCACTTTTACATAATAACCCGTACCATCGTACTCCCTTTTGCGCGGGTGACTTTGGCAGGCATCACTGCAACAGCCTTCTAGTTTTACACCGCATTCATCACACTGGGTAAAATGCTCATTACACTCCGGGTTGGCGCAGTTGATCATTTTTGGCGTAACCTTGCCGCAATTACGACAGGTAGATATCACCACCGGGTTCACGCTGTTCACATCAACAGAAAGGCGGTTATCAAAAACATAACATTTGCCTTCAAAATCTTCGCCGCCGGCTTCTTTACCGTATTTGATGATACCACCATGCAACTGGTAAACATCCTTAAAACCTTCATGTAGCAGCAGGGCCGATGCCTTTTCGCATTTGATGCCGCCGGTGCAATAGGTTAATATTTTTTTGTCTTTATATTGGGCCAACTGGTTGATCATCTCCGGGAAATCCCTGAAATTCTCGATATCAAGCGTCACGGCATTCTTGAATTTTCCTAAGGAATGTTCGTAGTTGGAGCGTACGTCAAGTACCACCACATCGTCGCGGTCCTTCATGGCCAAAAAATCTTTTGGTTCCAGGTGTTTGCCGGTTTGCTGCTGCGGGTTGATCACATTAGGATCGCGCAGGCCCGAGTGTACGATCTCTGATTTATACCGTACATGCATTTTTACAAACGAAGGGGTATCAACCACATCGATCTTAAAATCGATGCCGGCAAAACGCGGATCGGCATGCACCGTATCCATATAAGTTTTACAAGCTTCGGCTGCGCCCGAAACGGTACCGTTAAGCCCCTCGGTTGCTACAATAATGCGACCGGTTAAGCCTAAACTTTTACAAAATTTTAAATGATCGGCAGCAAATTGCTCCGCATCAGCTATTGTTGAATAACAATAGTATAGTAGTGTATTATATTGTGCCATAATCCATTGATACCGCTGCAAACGGTGTTAAATGAGGCGCAAAGATAATAATTTGTTGAATAAGTTGATTAAGTGAGTGGTTGATTAAGTTGAGTAGTTAATAATGCGGTTAATCAACCACTCACTTAATCAACTACTTACTACTCTTACCTTATACCATAAAATATCCTGAAGCCCTGAATATATTTCTGGTTGCCTGCGTAAGAGATACCGTAATCAACCCTGAAAATGAGGCGTTGTACGCCTATATAAAACTCCCTGTAATTGGTATTGCCTTTGGTGGTGAGGTAGTTGGCGCCTATCAATTCTTCGAGTTTTAGTTTGCGGAGGATGGGTATCCGGTTAAATATCGATCCTGCAAAATTATGTTGGTAGTGTGCCTCCAGGAACGCACCGTTGGTGCTGTAAGTATAGAAAGGTAAAAAGTGGAAGCTACCCACGTAGGTTGGGTCGAAAGTTAAGCCCTGGTTACCCAAAAAGTGGTTATAATCCATATAATACAGCTTGTTATTATTGAAAAAGCCACCCGCGGATACCTTGAACGACGAGAAGCCGGTTAACCCTAAACGGATGTTGTTTTGCGAAATATCAGCCGAGGCAAAGTCATAATCAACATCAGACCCAAATGCGCTTTTAATACCCTTACGATAATTGACGGTCAGGGTAGGGTATTTTGATGGCAAGTTAAATTTACCGGTAGGCCGGGTTTCATATTGCTGATCAAAAGTAATAATGGCCGATGCTGCGAAAACAAGGGCCTGGTTTTCTGGAAATAGTTCCGAATGATCATCGGGCGGCGTTCCCGGTGGAGCTAATGGGTTATTGGAGGTAAATTCCCGGTCTTTTACATCCTTCAGCTTTCCGAAGGCGGTATTATATAACTGGCTGCGGCTGGCATAACTGAGGTTACCGTTCAGCAAAATACCATTCAGTATCTCGCGCTGATAACCAAACATGCCGTAGTGCGAACGGTAATATTTTACATAGTTATTTTCGCTGAGCAGGGTACTCAGGGTATTGAAATATAACGACCGTGTGCCCACGTTGTTCAGATCGAGTACATCACTGCCAAAACCGGCAAAGAATTTAGCGTTATGAAAAGGGTCGTTCATGTACTCACCATACATATTGGCACTGAACGTTTTGTTGGAAAATCCATACCGAACATCGGGTGTTATACTATACCTCCTGAGGCTATCCAAAACATGGGTATATCTTATTTTGGCATTGATACCAAAACCCTCAACCGTGTTGTAATAAAAGGTTTGGATGAAAGGGTATATATACAACGAGTCTTTTTCACTACGATTGCTGGCGTGATACCCAAATATGAGGTATCCCGGATAATTGATCCGGTTTTTGTGGTGTTGCAGGGTATCCAGGTATTGGTCGGTTTTTTTAAAAGCGGCTATGCTATCCTTTTTCTCATTGTCGCGTGCCTCCTGTTTGGTTAAAGGAACTGGCCGCGCCGATGCCCAATAATCTTCCTTTTTGGAGTTGGCGGTAGTATCAACCTTTAATATTTCACCGGTAAAAAAGCCATCCGGAAAGGTGGGGTTAATTTTATAGTTATTGTAAATGGTATTATAATAGCCCCCAAACCTAAATCCCAGCACCTTTCCCTTAAAGCTAAACTGTACCGATGCTGGCATCCAAACACTATCGGTAACGGCTATGTATTGTTGTTTTATCTGTAAAGTGTCAATCAGGTTAATGTTGCTCATTTTGTTGGTCACGTACAGATCGGCAGCGTATATGCGCCAGTCGCCCTCAACAATATATATATTACCTTCAAAGTACTGACCGTGCCCACGGCGGGGTATTACCTGTATCTTATCAATGGTACGTCCATTCTCTACCGAGGTACCCAGCAGTTTATACCGGTAAAAGATACTGGCAAAAGAGGCTACAGGCGATACAAAGCCCCGGGTGCTCAGGCCATTGATAGCAAACACATTCTGATAAAAATTCACCTGAAGATCTGATGCTTTGGTATAGCTGAATGCCGTGTTTATACCCGACATTTTTTTGGCGATAGTTACTTCTCTTATTTTATTAGGCTTTTCAAAACTGAGATCAGACAATGATTCCGACTGGTAAAGGATTCCCCTGCCGTTGGCGTCGAGATCAAGGGTTTGCCGTACTGCCGGTGATAACAGTGATTTGGGGGCGCTCAATAATCTTTGTACACCTTTAATATAAACCGCGCAGGAGTATGATGTGGCTTCCTCTATATAATACTTGCGTTTTTTGATCACCTGTTTCATGATGGTATCGCCGGCGTCGTGATTTTTCTGATAAACAGACGCCACACGGTTGGTGGCAAACACTTCGTCCTGCATTTGCACATCCAGTTGTTGATCATGGTCGGCTATGGTCACACTAACAATTTTCTCCTGATAACCAACCACCCGGTAGATCACACTATAAGTACCCGGGCTCAGTTTAAACTGGTAGGCCCCATCCTCATTGGAGGTAGTGCCATAAGTGGAGTTTTTGATGTATACCGACGAGAAGGGGATCAGGTTGTTGTTTTGATCGGTTATTTGGCCCGATAATAAATATTGTTGTGCGGAGGCATTTATAGCACATAACACGATAAAAATCAATAGTATGCAGTTTTTCATATTCTATAACTAATCAATACGTTTTACCTGCAAAATGTTTTAAACTGCTCTTAATAAATATTTAACAATAGAGAGCCTCACCCTGCCCTCTCCAGAGGAGAGGGTTCAAAAAGCGTGGTTAAAGTCCTCTCCTTTGAAGAGGATTATTATATGGGGGCTTCGCCGTTTAGGTGAGGGCTATACTTCCCTCCCACGGGAGGGGTGCGGGTGGATGGTGTAGTGGCAGGGAGGGGTTTATACGCCAGGCATAAACCAACATGGTGCATAAACCCCTTCCTCCCCTTCCCGAGGGAAGGAATCGCACTGGGCCCGGTTTTTTTATAGGGTGTCATGCTGAGCACCATCGAAGCATAGCGGGCAGTCTTCTGAGTTCAACCGTTCAACGGAGCCCGGGTGTCTATTCTGTCCTCAAACTTTTAACCGGGTTTACCAGCGCTGCCCTAATGGCCTTATAGCCCACGGTTAACCAGGCGATGATAACTGACAACGCGATAGCAAGAATGAATATCCCCGGTCCAAGCCTGATCCTGAAGGTATAAGCTTCGAGCCATTTGTTCATCAGATACCAGCCCATCGGTGCCGAGATGGCAAAAGCAACCAATACCAGCAAAGTAAATTCCCTGGAGAACAGGTAAACGATATGGCTGACCGAAGCACCCAGGGTTTTACGTATGCCTACTTCTTTGGTACGCTGAACGGTCATAAAAGAAACCAGGCCAAATAAACCCAGGCAAGAGATCAATATCGCAATGCCGGCGAATATCTGGTATAATAGGGATAACTGGTTATCGGTTTTATAAAAACGGGCAATTTGCTCGTCGATAAAGTGGTATTCATATAAAGATTGAGGGAAGGCATCACTCCACTTGTTTTCTATCGCGGCAAGCGTTTGCTTCATATCAGCCTGCCCGATTTTGATGTTAAGGACACCATAAGCATTTTTTTGAGAAGCCATCAGTACCGGAGGTACCGCATCTTTAAAAGAATTTACATGGTAATCGCGAACAACGCCTACTATCGGCGCAGTCAGATGTCTGTTGTTCCATAAGCCAATAAATTTACCGATGGCTTGCTGTGGATTGGTTAACCCAAGCTTTTTCACCAGTGTTTCATTGATCACATAACCTTGCAAGGTATCGCTTGCCGCATAAGGCTTGCCGGCCAGGAACTGTAGCTGGAATAATTTAAAATGATCGGCATCGGCCCATTTTAGGTTCACCGCGTAGTCCGTTTCTTTCTGCGAGTGCTCAAAGTGGATTCCGCTGATCCATGAGTTTTCGTCTACCGGGCTGCCATAGCTGTAACTCAGCTCTTTTACGCCTGGCTGTTGTAGCAACTCGTTCCGCAAAGTGTTCATTTTGCTTTTACTCAAACTGTCATCCGGCACGGGGATAGTGATAACGGCATTTTTATCAAAACCTAATGATTTGTTTTTGAAATAGTTGAGTTGAGAGATCATGACCAGGGTACCGATAACCAAAAGCTGGGCAATACAGAACTGCAAAACCACCAGTGCCCGCCGTAAGGAAATACCACCGGAGCCCATAGCGCTCATTTTGTTTTTGAGCGCCGAAACAGGATTAAACCCGGATAAGACCATAGCCGGGTAAAAGCCAGACAGGAAAGTAACCGTAAGCCACAGAAGGCCAAGAAATATCAATACAATCGGGTCAAGGATAAATTGCTTATTTAGTTGTATCTCCAGTAGTTGGTTAACAAGTGGCAGTGCCAGGTAGCTGATCATCAAAGCTATAAAAATGGCTCCGATTGTAATGATGCCGGTTTCGCTGATAAACTGGAAGATCAGCTGCTTGCGACTGCTGCCCAATACTTTACGGACACCCACTTCTTTGGAGCGGTTCACCGCTTGCGCGGTTGCCAGGTTGATAAAATTAACGCAGGCAATAACCAGCAGGAATAAGCCGATGAGGCTGATGGCATTGATCAGCTGTTTGCTGAAAGGATGCCCGGTAAAAATATCAAGCTGGGTATCATAATGCATAGCGGTTAGCGGCTGTAGTTTTGTACGGAGGCCGGCTCTATAAGGCACAGGGTTATGACGGTTGGTGAACGCATCAAATTGTTGCTCATAGGTGCTGATATCAGCGCCGGCAGGTAATACAACAAAACAATAGTTCTCACCGAGGGTCATTCCCCAATTTTGCATGCTTCCGAAATTTTCACCACCCTTTGATTGCATGGTGGCATAAGAAATGACGATCTTCAGTGGGAAATCCGTGTTGGGCGGCATATTTTCCAGGATAGCGGTTACTTTTAAATCGGTCTTATTTTTATAACGGATGGTTTTACCGATAGCCTGGTGCCAGCCCCCGAAAAATTTATCGGCCTCACTGCGGGTTAAGGCCACGGTATTGGGTTCGGCTAAGGCTGTTTTTTTATCACCGGCCAGCCAGCTGAAATTGAACATATCGAAAAATTGCGGGCCAGCATAGTAGGTTTCGTCCTCTTTGAATTTTTTATTATTGACACTGAACAAGCTGCCTTCGTTTCGCAATATAGTGGCGATGCCTGGTAATTGGGGAAAATCCAGGCGCAACGCTTCCGGTAAAGGGAACGGTACCCCGGTCTGGAAACTCAGGTTAGGTTTAGTGATTATGCCGGTCACCCGATAGATACGATCTTTTTTCGTATGAAAGGTATCAAAACTGGTTTCATACTGCACAACTAAAAAAATAAGCAGGCAGGCGGCGATGCCCACGGTTAATCCTATAATGTTAATCGCCGTATAAGTTTGATGACGGAGCAGGCTCCGCCAGGCTGTTTTGATATGGTTCCTGATCATACGTTCAATTTTTTTTAATTCAATAAAATTTAATGCCATTATTGTAATTTACTGATTAATAATTTGTTATGTGCTGTTGTGGGTATGGGGTTGTATCAGAACCGAACAATAGCTGCCCGTTTCTGATCTGTTTGTTTAGGCCTGATACTTTTTAGTTTCCTCTCAACGGGAGGGGGGATAGATGATGTTGTGGTAGGGAGGGGTTTATACGCCCGGCATAAACCTGCAATGATGCATAAACCCAAACCCCTTCCCGAGGAAGGAATCGCACGTGGCCCGGGCTTTTAAATATCGAACACTGAACACTGAATATTGAATAATAAAGTAAAGGATAGCACGGTGCAGAGCCGACTCACCCGGTCTACACTTCGCTAGACCGCCCTCTCTCCGGCTTCGCCGCAAAGAGGGCCAGGAAAAGAATCAGGGAAAATGGAAACCCCCTCTATGCGCGAAGCGGAGAGAGGGGTGGCGGGAGTAGCGATGTCGGGGTGAGTCGAATCGGCGTTTGATGACATTAAATACGGAAGTAAAAACTCGATGTTCGCTATTTAACATTCATTATTCGATATTATTCCTCCTTGTAAATATTTAAGATTCAATTATCTCTTCAAGTTCCTATGAATGTTTAATTTTGCCCTCTCTAAAACAGTATAGATATGTATAATACACTAAAACCGGTTTTACAGCAGGAGCTTGCCGACATTGAAAATGCAGGGTTATATAAAAAAGAACGCGTCATAACATCGGCACAGGGTGCTGATATTACCGTTCAGGGTGGTAAAGAAGTAATTAACTTTTGTGCTAACAATTACCTCGGTCTGTCGGGCAATCCCAAAGTGGTACAGGCGGCAAAAAACGTGATGGATACCCATGGCTATGGTTTATCCTCCGTACGTTTTATCTGCGGTACACAGGATATCCACAAACAGTTGGAAGCTAAAATATCAGAGTTTTTAGGTACCGAGGATACTATATTATACGCCGCGGCATTTGATGCCAATGGCGGTGTTTTTGAACCCTTGTTTAATGAGCAGGATGCCATTATATCCGACGAGCTGAACCATGCCTCCATCATTGACGGTGTGCGTTTGTGTAAGGCCCAGCGCCAGCGCTACAAACACGATGACATGGCCGATCTGGAAGAAAAACTAAAAGCGACCAAAGATCTGCGCCACCGCATTATCGTAACCGATGGCGCCTTCAGTATGGACGGAACCATTGCCCAGCTGGATAAAATTTGCGCCCTGGCCGAACAATATAATGCCCTGGTGATGATCGACGAAAGCCACTGCTCGGGCTTTATGGGTAAAACCGGTCGAGGTACCCATGAACACCACAATGTGATGGGCCAGATAGATATTATTACCGGCACTCTGGGTAAAGCCCTGGGTGGCGCATCGGGTGGTTTTACATCGGGCCGTAAAGAAATTATTGACATGCTGCGCCAGCGCTCACGCCCATACCTGTTCTCCAATACCCTGGCACCGGCTATTACCGGCGCTTCTATTGCGGTACTGGATATGCTGAGCGAAACTACTGCTCTGCGTGATAAGCTGGAAAGCAATACCCAATACTTCCGCCAAAAAATGACTGAAGCCGGTTTCGATATCAAACCAGGAGTGCACCCCATTGTACCGGTAATGTTGTATGATGCCAAGCTGGCCCAGGAGTTCGCCGCCAAAATGCTCGACGAAGGAATTTATGTGATCGGGTTTTATTACCCGGTAGTACCGCAGGGCAAGGCCCGCATCAGGGTACAGATCTCTGCTGCACATGATACACACCACCTGGATAAGGCCATAGCCGCATTTACTAAAGTGGGTAAGGGACTGGGGGTGATTTAACCCCCTCACCCCCTGAAGGGGGGGAATGATGTGCAAAAAAACAAATTTGTCATGCTGAGGAACGAAGCATCTATTCTGCGATATACTCATTGAAGAAGATCCTTCGTCCCTCAGGATGACAATAAATTATTTAATCTTTAAAACACTCTCTCTTCGGCTTCGCCGCAAAGAGGGTCAGGAAAAGAATTAGAGAAAATGAAATCCCCTCTATGCGCGAAGCGGAGAGAGGGGTGACGAGCGCAGCGATGTCGGGGTGAGTCGAATCGACGTCTTGCGATTTTTATTACTCCTGAAAAATTCGTATATTGTATAAAACAACAGCCCGGCTCCTCGAAAACAGGAAGCCGGGCTGTTGTTTTAAAGAGAAATAAGGCCTAAAAAATGGTCGTTTGGTAGGTAGTTGTTTGACAGTCAATAAATTAATACTTTTTAAAGTTTTAAAAACCGCTCAAAACTGCGTTAAAATTTGTTAAAAAGTGTTAAAATCGATGGTTTTGAACTGATTTTTAAACGTTTTTGATCCATTTTCGGGCAGAAAAGTGTTAAAATTTAAGGTTTAAAAAGTTTTTCAGGAAGGGGCATCCAAACGCAGGATCATTTATTTGTTAAACCATTTTTCAATTAATGATTTTTTAAGAATTAATTAAGCAACCATAACAAATTTGGGTTTTATAACCTTTTATAATAAACCCATGTTTAATTCTTACAAATTTCATGTCCTATTGCTGGTAGGGCTGCTGACCACCACTGTTGCTTACAGCCAAAGCAGGCATAGTAAAACCTCGGCATTTACCAGTTATAAAGGCCTGGTGATGGCCGGCTACCAGGGCTGGTTCAACGCCCCTGATGATGGCGGCGACCGCGGTTGGAACCACTATACCTCACACGGAAAGTTTGAACCCGGCTACACCAATATTGACGTATGGCCCGATGTAAGCGAGTATAAAAAAATCTATAAAACAGCCTTTAAACATGCCGACAGCAGTTATGCCTATGTATATAGCTCGCACGATGCATCCTCTACCGAAACCCACTTTAAATGGATGCAGCAATACGGTATCGACGGAGTATTTGTACAGCGTTTTATAGGCGACGTACAAAGGGGGCGCGGCAAGGCGCATAACGATGTGGTATTGGGCAATGTGCTTAAATATGCTCAAAAATATAACAGGGTAGTATCGGTGATGTATGACCTTTCGGGTATGCAGGCCGGTGGCGATTCGCTGGTGATCAAAGACTGGAAACACCTGGTTGATAGTCTGAAACTAACCAACCGGGGTAACAAGCAAACCTACCTGTACCACAATGGCAAACCGCTGGTGGCTGTATGGGGTATCGGCTTTAATGACCATCGTCGCTACGGTTTAACGGAGGCCGAAAAGATCATTGACTTTTTGAAGAACGACCCGGTTTATGGCGGTTGCTCCGTGCTGCTGGGCGTACCCACCTACTGGCGCGATTTTGGGAATGATACCGAAAAGGACGCGCATCTGCACGATGTACTGCGTAAAGCCGATATCATTCATCCCTGGTTTGTGGGCCGGTATAACGAGGCATCATACCCGCAATTTAAACACCGCATTGCCGAGGATATAGCCTGGTGCAAAACCAATAAGCTGGATTATGTACCCGTGGTTTTCCCAGGTTTTAGCTGGCATAATATGAACCCGCACAGCCCCCAAAACCAGATCCCGCGTAACCGGGGACAGTTTTATTGGAAACAGATCACCGGGGCCATATCCAGCGGCGCCGAAATGCTGTATGTAGCCATGTTTGATGAGGTTGATGAAGGTACAGCCATACTCAAGGCATCCAAAAATCCCCCTGTAGGCCTAAGTAATTTTGTAAAGTATGAGGATGATATCCCTAATGATTATTACCTGTATTTGACCGGTTATGCAGGAAAAATGCTCCGGAAGCAAATACCCTTTCGGGATAGTATACCGCCACCGCTTACCGATAAGAAAAAATAAAAAGATTATGTAATTTGTGCGTTAAGTATGCCCAAACTACAATCACCGGCTTTTATTGATCATATCAATACATCCTTTAAAAAGGATGGGCGTAAATATATGCTCAATTTGTTGCTATGGGTGTTAGGGATTGCCTTATGCGGACAATTGATCGCTCAACTGTTTACTGTTAACCAATTAAATAAGGTTACTGGCGTGATCATGGCAAAAGAAGTTAGGGTCACGTCCTATGAAGCTGGCAGAAGAGGGAAGCAAAATTATTCCCTGGTAATTACCTTAAAAAACAAACAAACTTATAATATCGATTTTAATGCAGATCGTGATTGGTCGATAGCCGATCAACTACACATCAATAAAAATATTACGCTTTATAATCCTTCTTTTATTTACAATTTACTGAGTCTTGACTGTCTTGATTTCGGGAGCAGGGTTAGCCAGGTTGAGGCAAATGGGCAGGTTATTTACAGTTTTAAAACACACCAAAACAAAGCCTGGGGCTTTATCACTTATTTAATTGTTGCTATGCTCATAGTGGTGCTTATAAAATGGAAACTGAAAATGAACACAGCATAAACTGCTTATATTTCGGAAAAAATAAAGCCATTCAGGTACGGGTAAATCGATTTTAGCAAATTCTATAATATTTTGTATTCTAAATAGACACTGTTAATGTTTTATTAATGTGTTATTATTTATGGCGCATAGCTTAGCTCCTGGTCGGTAATTCATTCGGATTACTGATATACAAAATATTTAAACCTGATAACCGTAACATTTTATGAAGAAAAAGTATGCCGGTGCGCTGGCTATTTTAATAACTGCGTTTTGCTCTTTTGAGTCGCCTAAACCACCTGTTAAATATCCGTATCAAAATGCCGCCTTACCGGTTGAAAAACGGGTAGCCGATTTGCTAAGCCGGATGACGGTTGCCGAAAAGATAAAACAACTGGATATGTATAGCGGTCATGAAGTGGCCAATATGAAAGGCCATGAATCAGTTTCCTACTCAGACAGCGCCCGCATCAGCATAGGTACCGAAGGCATCGGTTCGGTACATGACCTTTATCCTTTAACCAGTGATATCAGCAACCAGATACAGCGTTATGCTGTTGAGCATACCCGGCTGGGTATCCCGGTACTGTTTATTGAAGAAGGCTTGCATGGCTACTCGGGCTTGGGAAGCACTACCTTCCCTATTCCTTTGGCACTGGCCGGCGCCTGGGATACTACCCTGGTGCACCAGGCAGGGCATATCATCGCTACCGAAATGCGCGCGCATGGGGTTGCTATGGTACTGGGGCCGGTACTTTGCCTGCCGCGCGACCCACGCTGGGGCCGTGTAGAAGAGACTTACGGTGAAGATCCTTACCTGGCAGCCGCCAATGGCGTTGCCATGGTAAAAGGCCTGCAGGGTAACAAAGTAAATGATCCTGATGCTGTACTGGCCGAACCTAAACATTTTGCTGTACATGGTATACCCGAGGCCGGCAGCAATACCGCCCCGGTAAACATGGGCGAACGCGAGGCGCGATCATCATTTTTATATGTGTTTGAAAAAGCCATCAAAGAGGGCGGAGCATTAGGGATGATGGCTGCCTATAGCGAGCTTGATGGCATTCCTTGTGTTGATAATAAATGGCTCCTGAAAGATGTACTGCGCAAGGAATGGGGCTTTAAGGGCTTTGTGCTGTCAGATCTGGGAGCTATAAAAATGTCGATGATCAACCACCGGGTAGCTGCCAATACCGCCGATGCGATGGCTCAAACGCTTACTGCCGGGCTGGATATGCAGTTTTATGATTTTCCACATACGGAGTTGATGAGTGCCATAAAAAGAGCGCTGGCCACTAAACAACTGAGTATGACCGAACTTGACCGGGCTGTGGGCGACGTACTGCGGGTTAAATTTATGCTGGGATTGTTTGATCACCCTTATGTTGACGAAAGCCTGATCAAAAAAGTGTTCCATACCGAAGCGAGTCATGCTGTAGCCCTTAAAGCGGCTCAGGAGGGTATCAGCCTGTTGAAAAATGATAACGGATTGTTGCCCCTTAATTCCAATGTGCGTTCGGTGGCTGTTATTGGTCCACTGGCTGCCAGTACTTACCTGGGTGGTTATGCCAATACTGATGGTAAGGGTGTGGCCATACTGGATGCTTTAAAACAAAAAGCCGGCAGCGATATGAAAATTGAATATGAAGCAGGTTACTCTACCAAAGATACCTCTGCCGCAAAGCAAAGTGACGAGCTGCAAAAGGCTGTCGACCTGGTGAACCACTCCGATGTTGCCGTAGTAGTATTGGGCGAAGATATTGGTGAAGTTGGCGAAGGAAAAGATAGGTCGAACCTTGATCTTAACGCCAGGCAAACCCGCCTGATAGAGGCCCTCCAAAAAACAGGTAAGCCCATTGCCGTGGTACTTTTTAATGGCAGGCCATTGTGCATCAATTTTGTGGCTAAAAAGATCCCAGCCATTTTTGAATCATGGTTCCTGGGTGAGGCTGGCGGATTGGCCATTGCCGATGTACTGTTGGGGAAAATCAACCCATCAGGTAAATTACCGATGACCTTCCTACGGTCTACCGGGCAGATACCTTATTATTATAACCATAAACCTACATCAAGACACGTATATGTTGATCAGGATACTTCGGCCTTGTTCTCCTTTGGACATGGCCTAAGTTATACCACATTCGCGTATTCAGACTTAAATGTTAGCCAGAAAAGTATACCGGCTAATGGTTCGGTCAATATCAGCGTCATCGTAAAAAATATGGGTAAGGTAGCAGGTACAGAAGTGGTACAACTGTACATACGTGATGTAATTTCAAGCGTTACCACACCGGTAAAATCATTAAAAGGCTTTAATCGTATCAGCCTGAAACCTGGCGAAAGTGGTAAAGTCCAGTTTAAATTAAGCACGGAAGAATTAAAGATCTGGAACCGCGAGATGAAACATGTGGTGGAGCCCGGCGAATTTAAAGTCATGGTAGGTTCATCGTCTGAGGATATCAGGTTGCGAGGTAGTTTTTGGGTGAAATAGCCTTAGATATGCGAATGAGTTTAAAAATATTCTGGAGTAAGTAAATATTTATCCGGGATTTAGTTGATGTTATCGGTATTACGGTAACGGGTATGCCCGGGGTGAGAGCCGGGCATATTTTTAATTTTGGTTGAAGAGGAGACGCATGTAATGCGTCTCTACAAGAAAAATAGGTGTAAAGACACATCACATGTGTCTACCGATAGGACAATAAAAAGCCCGCTGTTATTAATAGCAGGGCTCTTGTTTTGAGATGGTTAATATGAGCTTATGGCTTTGGCACGGTTGGCCGTACCGTGGTCAAAGCTATCTGTCCTTTGAACATTTTAGCCCCGTCACCGGTTAGCCTCAGGTAATAATCGGAAGAGCAGGGGGTACCGTCTTCATCAAGTGATTTAAAGCCTGATCCTGCCGGTACAAAAGCCTGGCTTTCTGCGGTCTTGGCAATCTGGTTGCTTTCGTTATATTCATCAAACATGGAGATGTAAATGCCCTGCGCACCGGCCCGTTTCATATTGTAAAACTGGCGCCACATGAAATCGCCATGGGCCCTTTGTTGTGCGCTTAAATCGCCGGGCAAAACGCAGGGCTGGTAATCAATGCCGTTAGCCGCGCAATAAGTTTCGTCAGGTACATTGATGGTATTGTAGAAGTTGTCTGATTCGATAACATTGCTTATACGGCCTACCATCCAGGGTGATAACATATCAAAGGCCTTGTAAGTTGCCAGGAAGCCCGGACGGGAGTCGCTTTCCTCCTTACGCCAATGAGTTGGTACGCCGCCAATAACATAACAGCCTTTGCTTTTAAACCAGTTGATCACAGCCAGGCAGGAAGCAGCTGAAAAGTTATGGTTATCATCATTGAAACCAAAGCCCCAGATGCACACTACGGGTTTGCCATTTTGTTTGGCATAGGCTGATGAGGAAGTGTAAACAGACATTTTATTGGTCCAGTCGGTCTCCATTTCTGTGGCCATGTTTGTCCAGCCGCTTACATCATACATGATGTAAAATTTAACACCATTTTTTTCGGCAGCGATCTTTACTTTGGCGGCCATGGCATCACGTACCGGGCCTTCGATGCCGCTGGGATTAAAGCGTTGTAGGGCAGCTCCGTCAATACCATAATCTTTCATCCACTTAAACTGTATATCAACAGTTTGATCGGTGTAGGATGAAAATACACGCGCTTCGCTACCATTGTTCAAATTGGCGAAATCGGTTTTAAAAGTCGTGGTATAATCGCGCACATCGGGCCATGCGTATATAGCCTTATTTGTTGGTGAAGGCGCTTTTGCCCAGTCATTTGACCAATGCCAAAACATGTTGATGGGAGATCCATCACCTATCGCGGCAAACCAGCCCTGGTAACCCACCACAACTTTACCCACCACATCACCAACAGGCGAAGGGGTAACGTCGACAGGGGTAGTTGGAGGAGGAACTACTACCGGAGGTGGTGAGGTGCTGTTATCCGTTGTTTTTTTTGAGCAGCTGCTCATGGAGCAAGTGCCGATCGCAGCCAATAAGACTATTAAACTTAAGGTGCCGAATTTATGTTTTCTCATCATTTGGGGTTTAATTGAGGTAGAACGATAGGGTTGGATTAAGGGGTTACTTTTTTATACCCTCGGTTGGGATCACTTTTTTGATGCTGCCGTCGGCGTTATAATAAAGCTTATCTACACATACTGATCTTTCCCAATCCTGGTGCGAGATAGCGCTGGTATGGTAAAAAGAATACCACTGGCCTTTGTATTGAACAATAGAACCATGATTGGTATAGCTATCGGTAGGGTCCATATAAATGCCTTGCGATTTCCAGGGCCCCAGCGGACTGTTACTGGTGGCATAGCGCATTTGGTTGTGTTTGCCAGCAGCATCGTGATTGTCTGAATAAGATAGGTAATAAATACCATTGCGTTTATGTACCCAGCTGGCTTCGTGAAAATCTTCCAGGCCTTCCATCGGTTTCATTTCGCCATCAATTTCCATCATGTTGCTTTTTAGTTTGCCGCCTTCGCATTTACCGCCGCCGCCATAGTAAAAATAAACCTGGCCATCGTCGTCAACAAAAACACAGGGATCTATCATAGGTTTCAGGCCCTTGATATAGCCCTGTACCGTAAAGCCACTTGCCGGGCTTTTGCTGGTAGCTACGCCAATTTTCCAGCTGTCGTTCCATTTCGAATCGCTGGGATGGGGGAAGTAGAAATAATAGGTTCCGTTTTTGTAAGCGCAATCAGGGGCCCACATAAATCCACCTTCAGGCCGGCCCCAGGATACCTGGCTGGCACGCAGTATTTCGCCATGATCCTTCCAATGTACCATATCATCGGTCGAGAAAACATGGTACTGATCCATCAGATCACAGCCACGTGATGGTGAAATATCGTGCGAAGCATAAACGTACAAACGACCGTCCTTCCAAACGTGGGCAGATGGATCGGCTGTATACATAGATGTGATGAACGGATTACCGGCGATGGGATCGGAGTTTTCGGCTTTTTTTTCCTGGGCTTTGGAGCAACTTACAGACAGTATCAGGAAACCAGCAAGAGTTGCCTTACCTGCCAATACTTTAAACAGTTTTTTTACGGTCATTATCATATTTGTTTTTAAATACCGGTAGAGGGATGCTGCCCGCCACCGGTATTGTCAGTAAAAATTCAAGGCGCTTACTTTGATATAAACCTCAGGTCGTCTATCCCGGTAGTAAGATCTGCATGGGCTTTTCCGGTTGTGAAAAAGAAGATGCGGAAATGGTTGATAGCTGTATAGTCTGCCCCTCCATCACCTGTTTTGATCGACTTGTCAAAGTCGAGTGTTATTTCATTCCATCCGTTTTTCAGCGTAGGTATAAGCGGGCCTACATCCCATGCCGATTCATGATCATCTGATTTTCCGGAGCTGGTGATCTCGATGGATCCATCATTTTTAAGCAAAGAAACATCAGATACATACCACCAGAATTTAAACCTGCCGGTAGCTTCGGTAAAGCTTGTGTTAACGGGTACGGTCACATCTTTTATAAATTGCATAAAATCGTTACCGTTGGTGATGGTGTTTTTGAGATAGCCGGTGCCTTCTTTCTGGCCGGATGTAGCGATGTTAGGATCCCCTACGGTTTGCCAGCCGTCTTTTGAGTCGCAAGCATCAAACACAACCGGCGGCGGCGCAGGTGCGGCCCTGAATACAAAGTCGTCTACCCCGGTCACCAGATCGGCGTGATCTTTAGTTTTTGTAAAGAAAAATATACGGAAGTGATTTATGGCCGAATAATCTGCCCCGCCATCTCCTGTTTTTATGGCTTTGCTGAAATTAAGCGATATTTCGTTCCAGCCATTTTTTAAGGTTGGTATTAACGGTGCTACATCCCATGCCGACTCATGATCGTCGGACTTTCCTGAACTGGTAATTTCTATAGAGCCATCAGCTTTAAGCAGCGACACATCCGATACATACCACCAGAACTTAAACTGTCCGTTAGTTCCATTAAGTTTGGTATCCAGCGGTGTTGGCAGATCCTTAATGAACTGCATAAAATCGGAACCATTGGCTATGGTATTTTTAATGTAGCCGGTACCTTCTTTTTGGCCCGATGTGGTAATGTTTACATCGCCCACCGTTTGCCAGCCATCTTTCTTGTCGGCGTTATCAAACACCAACAATGTAGGGTCGGGCGGAGGGGTTGTTGTGGTATCAACGGGTGGCGGTTTAAGTCCCGAGGTATCACGTGACGTAAATTTTTCTTTTTTACAACCGGCAATTAGGCCTATGATAAGGATGGAGCATACCATCGTTGTTTTTATAAATTTCATTTCCTGTTTGTTTAGGTTAAATTATTTAGGAACATCTATCTGCACTATTTCCGAAAAATTGGAGCTGTTGAAGCTATCGCTTAAACGTACCCCTACACGTACAAAAAATGTACGGCCTGGCAACAGGTTGGGTACAGTTAAGGTTATCGACTTATCCGCGGCACTCATATCCGTGAAATTTTTGTTGATGGTTACCGCATTTAGATCAGAAAAGTCCCTGATAGAGGCTCCTGCCCCTACAAGCTTAGTGGTATTAACATATGGCTGCGTATCCTTAATGGTTGGCAAACCCGCGGCAATAGGCGCGGTAATATCATACTTGAGCGTTAGGGTTGTACCGCTTAAACTTGTAGTAAAGTTTTTAATAACGATATAAGGAGTAACCGTAAAATCGTGTTTGGTTCCCTGATCAATATTCACCACAATGGTATCGGTAACCGGCCAGAATGCGCCGTTGGTAGGTACAACTTTATAGGCGCTTTTAAACAGCTTTGTATCTTCAAACGTACCATCAAATTTACTAGGGATGGTTTGTGGGGTTGTCCACCCGATCTGCTGTAGTTTGATCTGTGTACTGCCGCCCGATGTTTGTAGATTACCGCCTGCAGATGAAATGATATTACCCTGGAATGAGGCATTAGGGCCATCATAGTTATCTGTTTTTGTACAAGCAGAGATGGTAAGAATAGCTGCGACCACTAAAAAATTGCTAATTAGCTTTTTCATATTTAAAATTTTTAATGCTTAATAGTTAGGGTTGTTAGGAAGCAGGTTTGGGTTTTTGCCGATCTCGCCGCCGGGGATACCTTCATAATAAAATTGTTTCTGGAAGGTATATTCGCGGTTAAACAGCTCGGGCTCGGCCAGGAAAATGTACTTGTTTTCGTTAAATACATAATAAGGCATCAGGCCTTTGAAATGCGCGCGGTCAAGCACCACGTCGGCAGTGCGCCATCTTTTCAAATCCCAGTAGTATTGGTTTTCGAAAGCAAGTTCCATACGGCGTTCGTTACGTACTTTAGTCAGGTCGATTGATGAGTATGGCGTAGCGCCGGCGCGTGTCCTGAGCTGATTAATGGAGCTTAAGGCATCTGATGAATTGCCTAACTCGATAGCGGCTTCGGCACGGTTCAGCAATATTTCACCATACCGCAGGTCAATCCATGGCTGCTCGCTTCTGTTCAGATCAACGGTTGCCTGGGGTTTGTTGTAATCAACATATTTACGAACATAAAAACCGGTACGGGTTAATTCGTCACCACCGGTCCATGGGCCGGTAAAGCCGATGATCTGTTTACCCTGATACAAGCTTTTTGTATCGCCTGCCAGGATGTACGAGCGTGAGTTAGCTTGTTTGGCAACCTCGGCAGCGGCTGTTCCACTAAACGACGGATAGATACCTCTTTGCATATCAAAGGTAAGTCCCCTTAAAGTAGCACCCGGGAAATAAACGGTAGCCAGTAACCGGGGTTCAAGACCCTGCATTAAGTCGGCGCGGTTAGTGAAACGTTTAGGTGTGCCGTCATCATTGGTTACAGAAAGGTTTCCCCAAAGCTGTATCAGATCCAAGGTTGGATATGAGCGGGATAACGCGTTCGCGGTCATGTAGCGGGGTGACATGGTAGCATCCCAGCTATGTGCAGTGTGGTTAGCGATAGAGTATTGTTTGATGAAAATATTTTCAGGGCTGCCGCTTTTCAGGAACAGATCTACATAGTTCTGTACTTTGTCTGAATTGGCATTGTAAAGCGAGTAATGGCCTTCCAATGCTTTGGCAGCATCATAGGCGGCCTGGAAATATTTAGTAGCCTGATCGGCCGGAATGCCAACCAATCCCGATGAACGTGCCGGGCCGTCAACAAAGTTTACAGATCCGTATTTGGCTATACATGCTGCATATAACATTACCCTTGATTTTAAGGCAATTGCCGCGTATTTATTGGCCCTGCCGGCATCGCTGGTTTCGGGCATCATCTGATAACCTAGATCAAGTTCCGATCCAATAAAATCCCAGGTTTCCTGTTCTTTATTACGATGTACCTGAAGTGTTGACAATGGCGCGGCCGGGTCTTGCGGCTCTTTGATAAGCGGTACGCCTCCATAACGTTTGGCCAGGCCAAAATAATAGTAGGCTCTTAAAAAGTGAGCTTCGCCCAAAAGCGCGTTTACGGTTGGCTGGGTTAATGTAGCTACGTGTTTAGGTAATTCAGATATCAGGATGTTCACATTCCGGATATCGCCGTATGGCCAGTACCCGAAACCTCCGGCAATGTCCACGCCACCCCAGGGCCCAACTTCTTCGCCGGTTACACCGGCCGAATTGTAAAAGTTCTCCCAGTCGTTACCTCCGGTTTTAAATCCCTGATCTGGCCGGTATTTGAAGTCCTCGATAGGTAAATTCTGATATATGGTTGCTAAGAACGACTTAACACCTGCTTCACTGCTATATATAACATCTGGAGTAAATATATTGGTTGGCGGGATGTTCAACTTCTGGCAGGAAGTTACCGATGCCCCAACGGTGATAGAGATGGCTATGATTAATTTGTTTATACTTTTCATATGTCAATAGTTTAAAAGGAAACGTTAGCGCCCAGATTAAAGGTTCTGTTCATTGGGTAGGTGTATCCCCCCAGGGCTATGCCGAAATTGCCGTTGTCTCTTGGGTTAGGCCCCTGGTGCTCCGGATCGTAGTTTTTTAATCCGGTAAAGGTTAACAGGTTGTAGCTGTTCACGTATACCCTAAGTTTTTTAACACCTATGCTTTTTAAAACAGAAGCTGGTAGCGAATACCCCAATTCCAGTGATTTTACACGCAGGTAACTGGCATTTTGAATGGCCTTGGTACCTTGTGCATCAGGCGAGCCCATTGCCGGGTAAAATCCGGGTACCCATACGGTATTGGGGTCAAAAACATTGGCATAAGGATCTGCCGTGTGCCAGCTGTCAAGGAAACGGGTAAGTGCACTGCGGCCATACATCAATGGCGATGCAAATTGCTCACCGTATTGTACGTAAACACCGGCTGCACCTTGTAAAAGCATATTCATATCAAAGCCTTTATAGCTTAAGCCTATGGTAAGGCCGTAGTTATATAAAGGGATGTCGGTAGTGGCAATGGGGTGACTGTCTTTGTCGTCTATAACCCCATCATTGTTCCAGTCTTTATAGTAATAATCACCCGGAACAACGTTATTATTACCTCCGCCTGTATTTATGCCATAATTATATATCTGGTTATAGCTGGTGAATTGGCCGGCATATTCAGGTCCCCACCAAACGTTCTGGTAACGGTTGGTTTGGTTTTCTTTCCAGTTTAAGTATTCGTTGCCCGATTTGCCCCGAAGAACATTGAGCGCTTTTAAACGGGTGGTGCCTATATTACCGGCAAGGTTTAAGCCAACCTGACCAAAGGTAGTTCTGTAAGCCAAATTGAAATCAAGACCCTGTACCCTGTCGCTGTTATAATTGATCTGCGGCACATCGGCGCCTACAGTGCCTGGTAAGGCTACAGAAGGTTGCGCTGGTAACCCGGTCCTGTCGTTTCTGAAAACCTCGATGGTGCCATCTATTTTTCCGCCGAACAAGCTAAAGTCCATCGCTATATTCTTGATGGTATTTACAGACCAGGTTAAACCGGGGTTACCCAGTTTTGGCGCCGATCCGTTTACTGCACCTGGACCAAAAATGTAGCTGTTTACAGGATAGGTGTACCCGTTAACGTAATTAAATGCAGGTGCATTTGCCTCATCCCCGGTTTGGCCATAAGAAGCTCTCAGCTTTAAATTGGTAATTATATTTTCGGGGATCAGACTGCGGAAAAAGTTTTCTTTACTGATAACCCAGCCTACTGAACCACCGGGAAAAAATCCCCATTGATCAGATCCGGGTTGGTACAGGTTATTACCGTCGCGACGGAAGCTGAACTCGGCCAGGTACTTGCCTTTATAATCATAATTGAACCTGCCGATGATACTTTTGTGTGCACGGTCCTGCAAACCGCCGGCATCCATACCGCCCGACATATTGGAGTTTTGCAATCCCCCAAACAAATAATCAACGGGGATCTCGATATCACGATAGGCGTTAAAGTTATCAGCCGTTTCATGGCTTTGCTCGTAAGTAGCCATGGCCGTTACATGGTGATCATCAAAAAATGTATGCGCATAGTTTAATGTTACCTGGCTTAAAGTGTTTAGGTGAGTGTAATAAGCGCGGGTTATACCGGCAGGCGAATTAACAACACTGGGTATATAGGTATCGGTAGCCGCGGCATAAGTATATAAAGAGAATGTCCTTTTGATTTGATTATTGTCGGCCGTCCCATAATCAATATTGAACAAGGCTTTGGCGCTTAATCCTGGTATGCCGGGTATGTCATAAGTCAAATTTAACTGGCTTGTAATATTCTTATTTCTGAATCGCTTTGAACCAACTTTATCAGCATCGGTGATGATAGAGGGGTTCATGTTATCATCCATAACTGCAGGGTACAAGGGATTATCGTTGGCAAATATCTGGTGCGTAGGTATCTGGTTCCAGGTATATTTATAAACGGTCCATTCATCGGTATAGGGCTGATTTTTCTCATCCATCCAGGCCGATGTTAATATCTGTGCCTTAAGTCCTTTAGTAATATTGGCCGTAACGTTAGATCTGAAATTGTACTTGTTGTAGTTCAGGTCGCCGGTCTTAAAAACGCCATCTTGTTTTTGATAACCGAAGTTGAAGAAATAGCTTATTTTATCGCTCCCGCCATCAATGTTCAGATTGTGCTGTATCTGGTTGGCTGTTTTTCTGAAAACCAGGCTTGACCAATCGGCTGATTTGCGAGTGCCATCAAGCCAGGGCTTCATATCGTTGTAAGAAAACTGTGGGGTAATATTGGATATAAAATTATTGGCGAAATCACGTTTAACCTTCTCATTGGTCAGCATCATATAATCAACCGCGCCTACACCCTCCGGCATACCTAAAAAGGTTTGTATCGCATCATTAACCGAATAGTTAATGTTGATATTTCCGTTTTTCGACCCCTTTTTAGTAGTGATCAGGATAGCTCCCCCGGATGCCCGCATACCGTATATAGATGCAGCTGCATCTTTCAATACCGAAATGCTCTCAATTTCATTAGGATCCATTCTGCCTATGGTCGATTGATCCCCGCCGATTATACCATCAATTACAATCAAAGGAGCGCTTTGATAGCCCCTGATATTTAAATTGTTGGCATAAGAACCCGGTTCGGCGGTTGTTTGTACAATACGCACACCCGGGATCTTACCGGTTAGCATATTGATCACACTTTCGTTTTTAGTAGTAACGATCTCTTTGCTTTGAAGCGTTGCTATGGACCCAGTTATGGTAGCCCTTTTTTGCACACCGTAACCTACCACTACTACCTCATCAAGGCTTTTGTTGGTGGTTTTCAAGGCTATAACGCCGCCTTTGATGTCTTTAACGGCCAATTCCTGTGTTACATAACCCAGAAAAGATAGCTGTAAAACGGCATCGGTATTGACAACATTGAGTTGGAATTTTCCAGCTAGATCGGTAATAGCACCTGTGGTTGTACCTTTAACTTTTACACTTACCCCCGGAAGTGCCGACCCATCGGTTAAGTCAATTACTTTTCCGCTGATGGGTATCTGCTGGGCTAACAAACTGAGCGGGAAAAGAAAAAATATTATAAGTGAGTATTTAAGTTTTTTCATACTGTTTCTCGTTAATGATTAAGTTTAAATTATTGGGTTACCTGGTTAAGGTAGTAGGTGTAATGCGGCAGCACACCTACGGCGGGTACGATTGATAGTGATTCATGGTTGTATCGGTTAATCTGGTACACTAACTCATTGCCGGTGGGTTGGCAAAAGTGGTATGCAACTGGTTTATAATTGCATACAAAACAAGAGCGGATGATTAATAAAAGATAAATAATTGATTAATATGGAGCTTGTTTTAAATTTTATCGCAATCGATTGTAATTATTTTTAATAATTGACAACCTCATTTATTATGTGCTGATTCAATGAGTGTTACTGACCTTAATAGATGGTGTTAAGTTTAATTAACAGATCCATTAATGGCTGCAGAATTAGCAAAGTACTTGCAGGGGCTATCAGTAATTTTCATCGGAGCTTCTTAACAAGAAGTAATAAGCGAGCTATTAAACCGATAATTGAGAATTTACACTTTGGGGAAGCATTTGTTTATTGCTCAGATTAATCTTTTACGGTTATAAATATTCGCTGAGGAGTATTTATCTTAACACAATGATTATTTTAAACTAATGTTCAATTGATGCTAAAGTTGTCTTTTGCGATGGGAAATCTGACAAATTTAAAACCCATTATCTCCATCATGAAAAGCAACTCGCGCTACTTAAAAATAGGTGCATTATTAGTTCCGGCCATTGGTATTGTGGCTATAAGTGCAGCCTTTATCAGCTGCAAAAACAAAAACAATCCCACTCCAGCTATTGACAAGGTAGGTCATGTGGTGGTTATTTATCTGGAGAACCATAGCTTTGATAACCTGTACGGCCAATTCTCTGGTGCCAATGGATTATCGGCAGCCGCAACCGCTAATGTTACTCAGGTTGATGCCAACGGAAACGCCTATACTTATTTGCCGCCAATATCCGGCACCAGCGCTTTCCCAACCAATTTGCCTAATACCTATTTTAATATCGATCAGTATATCCCATCTGATCAGGAAACACCCGATGTGTTGCACCGCTATTACCAGGAGCAAATGCAAATAGACGGTGGTAAAATGGACAAATTTGCCTTGTACAATACAACCGCCGGTTTGGCAATGGGTTATTATAAAACCAGTTTATTGCCTTTGTTGGGTATGGCTCAAAAATATACCCTGTGTGATAACTTTTTTCACAGCGCTTTCGGAGGCTCTTTCCTGAACCATCAGTGGCTTATTGCTGCTGCAAGCCCTGTATTCCCTAATGCACCGGCTAGCATGGTTGCTAAATTGGACGGCTCTGGTAATGTGATTACCGACGGGGCGGTTACACCTGATGGGTATGTGGTAAATACCAGTTATACAGTAAATGCCCCGCATCCGGCCAGCGCCAGTGCTGCCACATTGGTTCCTAATCAAACCATGCCTACCATTGGTGACAGGTTAAGTGACAAAAATATTTCATGGGCGTGGTATTCAGGTGGCTGGGATAATGCCCTGGCTGGTAGGCCTGATGCTACCTTCCAGTTTCACCATCAACCATTTGCATATTTTGCCAAATATGCCGATGATACACAAGCTAAAAAAGATCACTTAAAAGATGAAACCGCATTTATTGACGCGGCCAAAAATGGTACTCTGCCAAGTGTTTCGTTTGTAAAACCATTAGGTATCAATAATGAGCATCCAGGTTATTCAGACGTACAGAATGGTGAAAGCCATACTGTTGAATTGATAAACGATGTATTAAACGGCCCCAATGGAAAAGACGCGGTGATCATTATTACCTATGATGAAAATGGTGGTTTCTGGGATCATGTAGCCCCGCCAGTAATTGATAAAAAATGGGGACCTGGTACTCGTGTGCCTGCGTTGATCATTTCGCCATTTGCTAAAAAAGGATATGTAGATCACACACAATATGAAACGTTAAGTATATTATCGTTCATCGAAAAAAGATGGAATTTACAGCCATTGACCGACCGGGACAAAAACGCAAATCCAATGCTTAACGCGTTTGAGTTTTAATGTCTAGATAGGGTACAGCGATCTATAAAATAATATTAAATCAGGGGACAGTTCGATGGAACTGCCCCTGTACTTTTTTATCAGGTTTTGAGTTTTGAAGATAGTTTACAGGCGTAGCCATTATCGTACATGAAGAAAGTTGTTTTTATAGGGGTAGTACTGGTTGCTGTAATAGGTTATGCACTTTTTTCAAGTGGGGAGGAAAAACGCACTCCGGCTAAAGCGATAGCTCAGGTGTTATTGACACAGGTAGATGATCTTTCATCTTTTTTGAAAGATAAGTTCCAGGTAGCAGCTGAAAGTAATTCGCCCGATGAAAAACACTTACAGCAATTGTTTCTGCAAGCCCGACTCCGGTATAAAAAAATAGAATGGGCCGCCGAATATTTTGATGCTGCCACCACCAGATCGGTAAACGGAGCGCCCGTACCAGAAGTGGAAATGGGAAGCGGACAGGTGTTTGAACCTGCCGGGCTACAGATCATGGAAGGCTACCTGTTCCCCAGGTATGATGCCAGCAAACAAAAGGATCTGGTAAAGCAGCTTAAGACGCTGCAATATGGCTGCAGCAAATACAAAACCTATTTTAGTAATATCGATATCCTGGATGGGCAAGTGTTTGACGCCGCCCGGCTCGAAGTGTTCAGAATATTAACGCTGGGTATAGCTGGATTTGATGATCCGCTAACGCAGAAAAGCATGACCGAAAGCGCTGTAAGTCTGGGAAGCCTTAAAAGCGTGCTGAAGTATTATGCAGGTAATGATGAAGCTTCTAAAAAACTGTCATTACAAATTTCGGCTGCTGTGGCCTACCTGGATAACCATACCAGTTTCGATAATTTTAACCGGGCCGAATTTATAACAAGGTATGGCAATCCCATCAGCCGGAGCATTTCAGATTTAGAGCAGCATTTAAAGATTCACGTGATCAGGTACAACCGGTTGCTGCGTCAGGATGCCAAAACTTTGTTTGATACCAACGCTTTTGACGTAAACGCATACGCGCCAAATGCCGAAGCGGTATCAACCCCGCAAAAAATAATGTTGGGCAAAATGTTGTTTTCTGATCCGGTATTGTCTGGTACCGGAACAAGGAGTTGCCGTTCCTGCCATCAACCCGAAAAAGCTTTTACCGATGGATTGATCAAAAATACCATGATCAGTAGTAAACAACTACTAAAAAGAAATACGCCGACCCTATTAAACGTGGGCCTTCAACCATCACAGTTTTACGATCTGCGGACAACAACACTGGAAGACCAGGTAAGTAACGTTGTGCAAAATCCTGATGAAATGCACGGCTCAATGGCCATAGCCGCCAAACGGATATGGCAAAATAAAGCCTACAGGCAGCTTTTTGCAGCAGCCTATCCTGTACAGAAACGCACAGGGATAGACACTCTTGAGGTCATGAATGCCCTCGGCTCTTATGTGCGCAGCCTTACCGCGCTGAACAGTCGCTTCGACGCCTATATGCGTGGCGATAATACTGCTATGACCAAAGATGAGCTATATGGCTTTAACCTGTTTATGGGTAAAGCCAAATGCGGTACCTGCCATTATATGCCATTGTTTAATGGCAATCTCCCGCCTCGATTTATGAAAATGGAAAGCGAGGTGATTGGTGTACCACAGTCGGCAACCGCGCATGTGATTGACAGCGATCTGGGTAGGTTTAATATAGTGCAAACGCCATCATTTAAACATGCGTTTAAGGTAACCACAGTACGCAATGCCTCGCGAACAGCTCCATATATGCATAATGGGGTGTACAAAACACTTGACCAGGTGATGGACTTTTACAACAAAGGCGGCGGTACCGGCTTAGGTATAAAAATTGATAATCAGACCCTGCCCTTTGATAAACTCAACCTCAGTGCCAAAGAAAGCAAGGATATTATAGCGTTTATCAAAAGTTTGGATAGCAGGTATTAAACCTGTTCTGCCGTTTGTCCTGTATCAGGAGTTATTGTTTCCTGTTTTACTTTTATTCTTCTTTTTCTGGGTGATTTTGGTGCTTCTATAAAGAAATACAAGATATAACCCATGGTCAATCCGGATATTAACCCACCGATGTGTGCCGCATTATCCGTATTACCTAAAAGGCCAAACAATAAATTGACACCAATAAAAAAAACAAAACTGATCAGAACTCCTTTTTTATTTCCTTCACCGGTTTTATTGGTAGTTAACAAGGCAATGGCAACACCATATAGTCCAAAGATAGCTCCTGATGCACCAACACTTATTATAGCCGGGTACCACCAGATACTGGCGAGACTGGCCAGTAGTCCGCATATGAAATAAGCTATACCCATTTTAAAATTGC
>Ga0207671_10000910_pt1 | contig 37314 bp, 33 predicted proteins | sample KBSC24metaG_FD_184352 | JGI IMG/M metagenome (GOLD analysis project Ga0207671, IMG submission 184352) | Corn rhizosphere microbial communities from Kellogg Biological Station, Michigan, USA - KBS C2-4 metaG (SPAdes) (version 2) | ecosystem: Host-associated > Plants > Roots > Rhizosphere > Soil...
TGCAGGCTGCTCAGCGAGAGCTGGCTCCGGCGGCGAGCGACGCCGAGGAACGCATCCGGGAACTCGCGGCCTCGGCTGGGCTGGAACCGGCCGGAACGGCCGGGTACATCGGGCACGGTCAGGGAAAATCGCCGCGCGAGTGGGTTCGGCGCGTGCGGGAAGAGATCAAGTGGCTGCGAAACGCCGAACCGGCGCGGGTCGAGGAGATCTGCCGGGCGTTGGAGGCGCTGCCGGAGCAGGACGCACCGCGAGCTGATCCGCAGTACCGGCTCGCGAGCTTCCGTTTGCCCGAAGGCTGATGCCGCGCTCGCTACCGCTTCCGCCGCCAATACCGCCACCACCCCCTATAACTTCGCCATGGCCGCCTCGAACGCCTCCCACACCGCGGGCAGCTTCGGGCTCCCGATCCGCTGATCGATCTCCAGCGCGAGCCGGAACCGCAGCGCCGCCTCGACGTGCTTGCCCTGGTCGTAGAAGCTGCGGCCGGAGTGGTGCGCGGCGGCGGCGACCAGGCGGTCGTCCTTCAGGTACAGAGCCAGCTTCTCCGCGCGGTGGAACATCGTGTCGGCCTGGTCCCACTCGCCGCGCCACTGCCGGGCGTGGCCGACCAGCAGCTGCGCGCGGACCATGCGGCGCAGGTCCCCGGCCAGGTCGGCGGCGGCGAGGGCGAGCTCGGCCTCCAGGGCCGCCTCGTCGAGGCGGCCGGCGATCCGCAGCAGGTTGGCGTACTCGGGGCGGGCGTCGGGGAACTCGTCCATGTCGAGCTTGGCCAGGGTGTCGAGCCGGGCGGCCAGCGCGACGGGATCGTCGACGATCTCGCGCAAGGTCTCCGGGTCGGTGCGGAAGTCAAGGCCCATGGGTCCATCCTGCGACGCAGAAGGGTCCTTACGCGACACCTAACCCATGGATTCCAAGGTTTTGCCCTTCGTTTCCCGGACGAGATAGATCACGAAGGGGATGGAGATCGCCGCCGCGATCGCGTACAGCGAGTAGGCCCCGGCCAGGCTCCAGCGCGACAGCGAGGGGAACGAGACCGTCACCAACCAGTTCGCGAGCCACTGCGCGCTGGCCGCCACGGACAGCGCCACCGCCCGGATCCGGTTCGGGAACATCTCCCCGAGCAGCACCCACACCACGACGCCCCAGGACATCGCGAAGAAGAACACGTACGCGTTCGCGCCGAGCAGCGCCGTGACGCCCTGGGCCTTGGGCAGCGTGGTCTTGCCGTTGACGTGGCTGCCGTAGGAGAACATCCACGCGCACAGTCCCAGCGTGACCATCATCCCCACCGAGCCGATCAGCAGCAGCGGACGCCGGCCGATCCGGTCCACCAGCGCCATCGCGACCACGGTGCCGGCGATGTTCACCGCCGCCGAGATCATCGAGATCAGCAGCGAGTTGGAGGTGTTGATGCCGACCGACTGCCACAGCAGGGAGCTGTAATAGAAGATCACGTTGATGCCGACGAACTGCTGGAGTACCGAGAGCCCCATGCCGATCCACACCACCGCCAGCAGGTTCCTCCGGCTGGGGGTGAGCAGGTCCACGAGCTTCGGTTTGACCTCGCCGGCCAGCTGCCCGCGGATCTCGGCGATGCGGTCGGCGACGTTCGCCTGCGTGCCCTCGACCTCGGCCAGCACCTTGCGCGCCCGCTCGTCGTCCCCGATGGCGACCAGGAACCGCGGCGACTCCGGGATCATCGTGCTCAGGATCCCGTACAGGATCGCCGGGACCACCTCGGCGCCGAGCATCCAGCGCCAGGCGGCCAGCCCGCCCAGGTGGTCGGTGTTGCTGCCGCCGGCCCACAGGTTGATCAGATAGTTGACCAGCGCGGAGACCGCGATGCCCAGCACGATCGCCAGCTGCTGGAACGAGGTCAGCCGGCCGCGGAAGGCCGGCGGGGAGACCTCGGCGATGTAGGCCGGGCCGATCACCGAGGCGATGCCGATGGCGAAGCCGCCGAGGATGCGCCAGATCGTCAGGTCCCACGGCTGGAAGGCGAACATGCTGCCGATGCCGCTGATGGTGAACAGGACCGCCGCGATCTGCATGGCCTTGATGCGGCCGATGCGGTCGGCCAGCCAGCCGCCGGCGATCGCGCCGGCGGCGGCGCCGGGCAGGGCCGCGGCGACGATGAAGCCGGTGGTACCGCTGCCCACCCCGAAGTCGTGCTGGATTCCGGTGACCGCGCCGTTGATCACCGCTGAGTCGTAGCCGAACAGGAATCCGCCCAGAGCCGCGGCGGCGGCGATGAACACGATGCGCGGGGCGACGCCCGGCGCCGCGGACGGGGACGGGCCGGGCTGGTTCGCGCCGCTGGAGCGGCCGGTCCTGGTCGTCATGCCTGTACCCCTGCCGCCGATCCCGCCTGCCGAAGCGGCGATGCGCCCGATCGGGTGGTTGGCCTACCGTGGTGCGCATGCTGAACGTCCCGCAGGAGATCTACGACGCCATCGTCGCCCACGCCCGCAAGGACCACCCGGACGAGGCCTGCGGGATCGTCGCCGGACCCGAGGGCTCCGACCGCCCCGAGCGCTTCGTGCCGATGGCCAACGCCGAGCGCTCGCCGACGTTCTACCGGCTGGACCCGGCCGAACAACTCAAGGTGTGGCGGGAGATGGACGACCGGGACGAGGAGCCGGTGATCATCTACCACTCGCACACCTCGACCGAGGCCCGCCCCTCGCGGACCGACATCAGCTATGCCTCCGAACCCAACGCGCATTACGTGCTGGTGTCCACGCGCGACACCGACAAACTCGGAGATTTTCAGTTCCGCTCGTTCCGGATCGTCGACGGTGAGGTCACCGAGGAACCCGTCACCGTCGTGTGACGGGCGAGGCGTCCCCTGACGGGTCAGTCCGGGATGCCCGCTTTGCGCTCCCGGGTCACGCTGGATGCGTGAGTTCGACAGAGACGTTCACCCCGATCCAGAACGCCGTGAACATAGGGCCGGTGCTGACCCAGCGGCTTCGCGACGTCGGCGTCACCACCCTGGACGAAGTCCGCGAGCGCGGTGCCATCGAGGTCTGGCAGCTGATCGCCGACACCGCCGAGGGCAATGAGTGCGCGCACATGCTGCTCGCGCTGGAAGGCGCGCTGCGCGGCCAGCGCTGGACCTCGATCCCGCGCTCGGAACGCGACGCGCTGCTGGTCGAGGTCGGGCTCAAGGACGCCTCGGAGCTTCGCGCGCCGAAGAAGCGCTGAGACGCGGGAAACGGCCGGCGCCGAGCGCCGGCCGCTTCCTGCTGATGGCGTGCGCGCGGGTGTCAGCCGGAGATCTTGCCCGACTGCAGCGCCGCCCATACCGGGCCGTTGACGACTCCGTCCGCGGGCAGGTTGTTCGCACTCTGGTACTGCACCACCGCGGCGAAGGTGTCCATGTCGAACTGACCGGTGGCCTTCACGTTCGTGTTCAGCGCGCTCGCCAGCGCCTGCTGCAGCCGCTTGACGTCCGCCGGGTTGTTGCCGCCCTTGTGGTGCTTGTCCCCGCCGAGGATCGGCAGGCCGGCCGGCTGGGGCATCAGCGTGGGCTTGCTGCCCGCGGCGATCAGCGCGGTCTTGGTGGAGCGGCCGACGACGCCCGAGGGATCGCTCGGGTGGGCCTTGTTCTGGAACGCGGCGACCGCGGCCTGGGTGGCCGCGTCGAAGGTGCTGTTGATCGGGCCGTTGTACAGGCCGAGCTGGTGCAGCCGGGTCTGCAGCCACTTCACCTCGGCACCGGTGTCGCCGAGCTGCAGCGCGCCGGCGATGTGCGGGCCCGACGAACTGGCGGAGCTGCTCGGGGCGGACGTGGACGGCACGTTCGCGACCGCCGGCTGCGACGACGGCGTGCCGGTCGGCGTGGTGACCGAACCCGGGGTGACGGCCGGGCCGGCGGACGGCGTCGAGCCGTGGCCGCCGAGCGTGATCAGCGAGACCACGATCACCAGGACCGCGCCGGCCGCGACGCCGATGCCGATCTTCGCCCCGCGGTTGGGGCGCGGGCCGGTGCCGGGCGCGCCCGGGTAGTCGTCGGCGTAGCCGTTCTCGTACGGCTCGGCGTAAGCGCCGCCGCCCGCGGCCTGGTAGTCGATCGGCTGGTCGTAGGCGGGCTGGTCGTACCCGTACTCGGCGCGGCCGAAGTCGGCCGGGACCGGCGCCATGACCTGGGTGGCGTTCGGCCGGGGCCGCTCTTCGCCGTCGGGGCGGTACAAATGAGCGAACGGGTCCGGCTCGGCCGGAGCGCTCTGCGCCGGGACGGCCTGCGTCTGAACGGGCTGAGCCGGAATGGCCTGCGTCGGATCGCCCTGCGTGTGAAGCGGCAGCTCCCAGGTCATCCCGCTCTGGGACGAAGCGCTCGGGCCGCCCTGGCCGCCCTGGCCGTTCGCGCCCACGGCGGCGAAGGCCTGCGTCGGGTCGGACGCACCACCCGAACCGGGCACTGACATCTCGCCACAATTCGGGCAATAGCGGGCGCCCGGCGTTTTAGGCAGGACTGTCCCGCAGTGATGACAAGTCTCCATGGTGCTAGGAACCCCCTTGGGAAGACCCGCCCACTGTAGAACACGCAAGCAAAGCCCGTATCCGCTCTGCGCACCCAGGCCTGGTGGGCACAGGTCGGGATGGCGACTCTTGACCGTCTCTTAGCGGGCCCTTGGGCATCGCTTTGCCATTCACCAGCGCGAGGCGACCGCGACCAGCCGGTCCCTGACCCGCGCCACCGCCGCCGACCGGGCCCGCTGTCCGCGCACCGCGACGAACAGCGTACGGATCGGCGGGATCTCCGGCTCGTCGAGCAGGACCAGCGTGCCGTCGTCCAACGCCGGGGCGCACAACGGCCGGGGCAACACCGCCACACCGCACCCGGCGACCGCCGCATCGAGAACGCCGCGCAGGTCGGGGATGACCAGCGCGGCGTGGGAAGGGGCTTCGACGTCGTATACGGACGACCAGTAGAGACTTATATAAGGAAGATTCTCGGCGAGGTCGAGCAGCGGCGTGCGGCCGGTGCGGTCGAACGGCTTCCAGCGCGGCGCGCCGACCAGCGCGTACTCCTCGTCGGCCAGCGGAATCACCGTGACACCGGGGAGCCGCGGCCGCGTGACCGCCAGGGTCAGGTCCAGCCGTCCGGCGGCCAGCTGCGCGACCAGTTCGTCGCCGCGGCCGCCGGCCACGACAACACGAAGGCCCTCGTCCACCAAAGGGGCGAGGGCCGGAAGCAGAAGCGTCGTGGTGAGGCTGGCCGGACAGCCGAGGCGGACCACGGCATGAGAACCGGAGTCCGGGACCAGCGTCTCGTGCGCGACCGCCGCGAGCGCGTCCAGATGCGGGGCGACGGCGCGGGCCAGCTCATCGGCGGCAGCCGTGGGCGCGACGCCGCGCGGCAGCCGGACGAACAGCTCGCGGCCGACGCGCTGCTCGAGGGTTCTGATCTGGGCGGTCACGGCGGGCTGGGACACGCCGAGGTCCGCGGCGGCCCGGGTGAGCGAGCCGGCGCGGTGGACGGCGAGGAACGTCCTCAGCAGCGCGAGATCCATCCCCACCAGGATAGGCGTGGCGGACGCTGGTGAACCGGGGTTTTCCGGCGGCCGGCGGAACCGGGGCCGGAACCCGTCGGTGAAATCAGGGTTCTGAGTCCGAGCGCAGCACCGCGAGCGCCGCGGACATCAGGATCCCGGTGAGTTCGGCGCCCTCGGGATAGTCGGCCGGGGCGGGCAGGCCGGCCGCGGCCTCGGCGGCCGCCTCGCCGTCCGGCAGCGTCGGATCGGCGCCCGGCTCGACGCGCCGCGCGACCATGAAGCCCTGCGATATCGCACCGAACGCGGCGGCGGCGCGGACATAGTCGGCCGGCCGCGGATCGGGTCCGGCCAGCCGCCGGACGACGTCGCGCCGCAGCTTCACCGAACGCTCGACGAGTTCGGCGGCGGCCAGTGAGGCGTGGTCGTTGGCGACCAGCTGGAAGACCCGCTGATGCCGGTGCAGCAGGTCGACGTAGGAGCGCAGCAGCGTCTCGGGGTCGGGGTCGCCGGCGACCATGACCTCGAACTCGTCGATGAGCGGCTGCGTGACCGACTTCAGCAGCTCCTGCTTGGAGGCGTAGTGGTAGTACAGCGCGGCCTTGGTGATGCCCAGGCGGTCGGCGATCTCGCGCAGCGAGGTCTTCTCGTATCCGTGCAGCACGAAGAGCTCCAGCGCGACGTGCTGGATGCGTTCCTTGGTGCCGCCGGGGTCGTGCGCTTCCGACTGTGAGTTACGTCTCATGAACCCTCTCGGGGGCCGAATCTCAAAGCCCAGTCTACTTGCCGCACGGTAAGTTTGTGAAAGCTTGCACAAGACATGCCCACCCGTCTCCCACCACCGCCCGTCATCGAGACGCTACGCGCCGCTGTGCATATCGCAAGCACAAGCCCATGTAGTCGGAACCGCCACAGGAGTTCGCCCATGTTCGGACGGCTCGGACGCTTCGTCGTCCACAATCCCTGGAAGATCATCGTCGGCTGGATCGTCGCGGCCGTGGCGCTCGTCGCGCTCGGCCCGCAGCTCTCCAGCGTCACCAACGACAACCAGTCCTCCTTCCTGCCCTCCAAGTACGAGTCGATCCAGGCCAAGAACGCGCTGGACGCCGCGTTCCCGTTGGCCACCGGACAGGTCGCGACCATGGTGATCCGGCCGGTCGGTACCGGCACGCTGTCCGCGGCCGAGCAGCAGAAGGTCACGGACCTGGCGGCGACCCTGACCGGCGACCACATAGCCGGCGTGGCCGGGGTGCAGGCCGGGCAGGTCGCCCCGACGCAGGCCGCGCAGCTGATGTTCGCGAAGCTGACCGCCGACCAGGGCGACCAGAAGGGCAGCAGCAACGCGGTCAAGGCGCTGCGCGCGGACCTGGCGAACAAGCTGAACGGCTCCGGCATGAAGGCCGAGGTGACCGGCGACGCGGCCATGGGCCTGGACACGTCGGACTCCTCGAACAAGGCCACCGCCATCGTCATGATGGCCACGCTGCTGCTGATCATCGTGCTGATGGGCTTCATCTTCCGCGGCGTCATCGCGGTCGTGCTGCCGATCCTGTCGGTGTTCCTGGTGATGATGGTCTCCCAGCCGGTCATCGCGCTGATGGCCAAGGGGTTCGGCCTGCATGTCCAGTCGTTCCTGGAGATCATGCTGGTCGTGGTGCTCTTCGGGATCGGCACCGACTACATCGTGTTCCTGCTGTTCCGGCTGCGTGAGCGGCTGCGCGCCGGGGACACCGTCGAGCAGGCCGTGGAGACCACGGTCGAGCGCGTCGGCGAGGCCATCGCCTCGGCCGCGGCGGCCGTCATCATCGCCTTCTGCGCCCTGGGGCTGGCCACGTTCAAGGCCTTCACCTCGCTGGGCCCGGCGCTGGCCATCGCCGTCGGCGTGATGCTGCTGGCCGGCCTGACCCTGGTGCCGGCGCTGATGGTGAAGCTGGGCACGAAGATCTTCTGGCCCGGCAAGAAGTGGCGCCGCATCCCCACCGCGGGCCCGGCGCGCAAGGCGGGCAGCCTGGTCGGCAAGCGGCCGGCCGCGGTGGCCGCCGTCTCCTTCGTCATCATGGCGGGCCTGGCGGTCGGCGCGCTCGGCTTCAAGGCCGACTACGACCAGCAGTCGCAGATGCCGGCGGGCGTGGAGTCCACGATCGCGGTCAAGGACATGCAGAAGGCCGGGTTCGCCCAGGGCGCCACGGCCGCGACCGACGTGATCGTCACCTCTGCCGACGGCAAGCCGCTGAACCAGGCGCAGGTCCAGGCCTACGCCAACGGACTCGGCTCGGCCTCGCCGGAGCTGGGCGGCCTGATGCCCTTCCCGGTCAAGCCGGGCTCCCCGGCCGGCGCCAAGGGCGACACCGTGGAGTACAACAAGGCCGGCACCGCGGCGCACATCCAGGTGCTGACCAAGGACTCGCCGTTCGGCGCCACGGCCATGCACGCGGTCAACGGCCCCCTCAAGGACGTCGCGCACAGCACCGCCCCGGCCGGGACCAAGGCTTTGGTCGGCGGCGGGACCGCGGCCCTGGCCGACATCCAGGCGGCGAACGACTCCGACCTGGCGCTGATCCTGCCGGTCGCCGGGCTGCTGATCTTCCTGGTGCTGGCGCTGCAACTGCGGGCCCTGGTCGCGCCGCTGTACCTCATGGTGGCCGTGGGCCTGGGCTACGCCGGGACCCTGGGCGCCTCGGTGCTGGTGTTCCAGAACATCCAGGGCAAGCCCGGCATGATGTTCATGCTGCCGGTCATGGTCTACCTGTTCGTGGTGGCGATCGGCACCGACTACAACATCCTGATGATCTCCCGGCTCCGCGAGGAGGCCCGCGAGGGCAACGAGCCGCGGCAGGCGGCGGCGCTGGCCGTCGAGCACGCCGGGCCGTCGGTGGCCTCGGCCGGCCTGATCCTGGCCGGCACCTTCGCCTCGCTGATGCTCGGCGGGCTGGCGATGATGCAGCAGATCGGGTTCGCGGTGTCGATCGGCATCAGCATCGCGGCGTTCATCATGTCGATGTTCCTGGTGCCCGCCTTCACCGCGCTGATGGGGGCCAAGGCCTGGTGGCCCGGCCACAAGGCGGTGGTCTCCGGACCCGGCGACGGCGGCGCGCCGCGGGTCGGCGACCTGGACGACGAGATGGTCGGAGCCGGCGCCGGCCGGTGACCCCCGTTGGAGGGCGTCCGCCGTCACCATGAGTGAGGAGCGGGCGCCCTTCTCCTATGCTCGGAACCATGCCGATATTCGATCGCGGTCACACGGACGACCTCCTTGCCTTCCTCGCCGCCTCGCCGACCCCGTACCACGCGGTCACGAACGCGGCCGCGCTGCTGGAAGCCGCCGGATTCCGCCAGCTCCGGCAGTCCGCCGGCTGGGAGCGGGCCACCGGCGGCGGGTTCTACGCGATCCGCGGCGCGGCGATCATCGCCTGGTACCTGCCGGAGAACGCGGCCGCGCATTCCGGGTTCCGGATCGTCGGCGCCCACACCGACTCCCCCAACCTGCGGGTCAAGCCGCTGCCCGACACCGGCTCGGCGGGCTTCCGGCAGGTCGGCGTCGAGCTGTACGGCGGGCCGCTGCTGAACTCGTGGCTGGACCGCGACCTCGGCCTGGCCGGCCGGCTGGTGCTGCGCGGGGGCGACGCCGCGCTGGTGCACGTCGACCGCGCGCTGATGCGGGTGCCGCAGCTGGCGGTCCACCTGGACCGCGGCGTGAACGACAGCGGGCTGCTGCTGGACAAGCAGCAGCACCTGACCCCGGCGTGGGGCCTGGGGCCGGTGGAGGACGGCGCGCTGATCGAGTTCGCGGCCAAGGAGGCCGGGGTCTCGGCCTGCGACGTCCTGGGCTTCGACCTGATGCTGCACGACGTCACCCCGCCGACCTATCTGGGCCGCGACCGGGAGATGATCGCCGCCCCGCGCATGGACAACCTGGTCTCGGTGCACGCCGGGGTGCGGGCCCTGATCGCGGCGGCCGCCGGGGGCGGCGGCCCGCTGTCGGCGATCCCGGTCCTGGCCGCGTTCGACCACGAGGAGACCGGCAGCGAGTCGGACACCGGCGCGGGCGGCCCGCTGCTCGGGAACGTGCTCGGCCGCGTGACCCAGGCGCAGCTCGGCGGCGGCGCGGACGACTACGCGCGGGCCCTGGCCGCGACCGTGGTCATGTCCAGCGACATGAGCCACGCGGTCCACCCCAACTACCCCGAGCGCCACGAGCCCGGCCACCGGCCCCGGCTCAACGGCGGCCCGGCCCTGAAGGTGAACGTGAACCAGCGCTACGCCACCGACGGCCTCGGCCGCGCGATCTGGACGGACGTCTGCGAGCGCGCGGGGATCCCGACGCAGTACTTCGTGGGCAAGAACTCGATGCCCTGCGGCACCACGATCGGCCCGATCACGGCGGCGAAGCTCGGCGTGACGACCTTCGACGTGGGGATCACGTCCCTGTCGATGCACTCGGCGCGCGAGCTCGGCGGGGCGGACGATCCGTTCCTGCTGGCCTCGGCGGCGACGGCCTTCTTCGGGGGATAGGGCCGGCCGCCCCGGCTCACCGCAGCACGTACCACGTCGGCCCGGCGACGAGCAGCACGGCGGCGAGCCACGCCGCCGGGCCGATGAGGCGCTCCTTGACGGTGGGCGTCGCGGGGCGGACCAGGCGCTGGACCCGGTCCAGGGTCGGGGTGGCGCGGGCGGCGCCGGGGCCGTTGTCCGTGCGCTGATTCGGTACCGGGCCGGCGGTGCCGCCGATGGCGACCAGGGCCCGGGCCAGGGCGGGGCGTCCGGCGCCGCGGGCGGCGTGGTCGTCGGCGAGCATCTCGACGAGGCCGGTGACGGCGGCCGTGGCGCGGTGGGCCGGGGGCAGCGGCAGCGCGGACTCCCAGGCGACGAAGGGCTGGATCACCAGTTCGTGGCGCCAGCGCGCGTGGGCGCGCTCGTGGGCGAGGACCGCTTCGAGCTCGTCGGGGGCCAGGGCCGCGATGGTGCCCTCGGTGATGACGATGCGGGGCCGCGTGCCGGGAAGGCAGTAGGCGGCGGGCGCGGTGTGTTCGAGAACGCGCAACTGCCGATCGGCGTGCTCGGCGGCGAGGTCGACGGCGTCCCGCTGGCGGCGCAGGTCCCGCTCGATGCGCCACGCTGAGAGCAACGTCACGCCGGCCAGCCGGACCGTCAGCACGGCCGCGAGCGCCAACGCGGCCTCCTGGAGCAGTCCCAGCGCAGTGGGCACGCGCAGGTGGAACGCGTCCCGCCACAGCTCGGCCAGGCCGGTGCGCAGATGTCCGTCGAGCGGCGCGACGCCGACCGCCAACGGCGCTCCGATCAGCGACAGGCCGCCGGCGACACCGACCGCCTGCCACAACGCGATCGCAGCCCGGGCGTGGCGCCGCGGCCACGCCGCACGCGCCAAGAGGATCGGCACCGGCCAGGCGAGCAGGATCGCCAAGACAGCCAGGGGCCAGGCGTCAGCGAGCATGGCCGGCCGCCCGGGTGACAGCAGCCGGAAGACCCGCGGCGATCGGCGAAATGCTCATCACCACCAGCTTCCCAGACCTGCTCCGGAGCATGTCGCGCCCTCCGTAGTGCAGTCGGCCACAGTTGGGCGATCAGCGACGGTCGGGTGATCAGCCACAGTCGGGCGGCGCGCCTACTCCTCGAGCCCCGCCAGCGCTTCGCGCAGCAGCGCGGCCTCCTCGGCCGACACCGCTCCGGCGAACCGCACCAGCGCCGAACGCCGGTCGTCCGTCGTCTCCAGGACCGCGAGCATCGAGGCGGCGATCACATCGTCGCGCGTGCGCGCAGCCCGGTACCGGTGCGCTCGGCCGACCCGCTCGCGCTCCACGAAGTCCTTGCGCCGCAACCGGTCCAGGACCGTCAGCACCGTCGTGGTGGCCAGCTCCGCGGTGCCGTCGCGCGCCGCCAGGCGTTCCACGATCTCTTGCGCGGTGCATCCGTCGGGGGCGTTCCACAGGACGTCCATCACCGCGCGCTCCAGTTCGCCCAGCCTCGGGGGGCCGCCCGCGCGCTCGTTCGCCATGAGGGTTACTCTACAACCGGTAGAACTTCTACGCGCCGTAGAAATGTATGGAGCCGCCCATGCTTGGCAGCACACTCACCGACGCCCGGGTCGAGACCGGGTTCTCGCTCGCCTTCCACATCGTGTTCGCGGTCTTCGGGGTCGGGCTGCCCTGGCTGCTGCTGTTCACCGAGGGCCGCTGGCTGAAGACCCGCGACCCGGCGTGGCTGGCCCTGACCCGCAAGTGGGCTCGGGTGATGGCCGTGCTGTTCGCCATCGGCGCGGTGTCCGGGACCGTCCTGTCCTTCGAGTTCGGGCTGCTGTGGCCGGCGTTCATGGCGCGCTACGGCGGGGTGCTCGGGCTGCCCTTCACGCTGGAGGCCTTCGCGTTCTTCGCCGAGGCGATCTTCGTCGGCCTGTATCTGTACGGCTGGAAGCGCCTGTCGCCGCGGGCGCACTGGCTCACGCTGTGGCCGATCGCGATCTCCGGCACGCTCTCGACGCTGTTCATCGTGACCGCCAACTCCTGGATGCAGGTCCCGACCGGCGTGAAGGAGGTCAACGGCAAGGTGGTCTCCGCCGAGCCGCTGGCGCCGCTCACCGGCCCCGGCGCGCTGCCGGAGTCGCTGCACATGCTGCTCGCCGCGATCATGTGCACCGGCGGGGTGGTCGCCGCGGTCTACGCGGTCGGGATGCTGCGCGGCCGGCGCGACGCCTACCACCGCCGCGGCTTCAAGGTCGGCCTGGTCACCGTGCTCGCCGCGGCCCCGCTCCAGCTGGTGATCGGCGACCTGGCCGCGCGCGTGGTGGAGAAGTACCAGCCGGCCAAGCTCGCCGCGATGGAGGCGCTGACCCACACGCAGAGCCACGCGCCGCTGACCCTCGGCGGGATCTACGACCCGGGCACCGGCAAGACCCGTTTCGGCATCGAGATCCCCGACGGCCTGTCGCTGCTGACCGGGTTCCGCACCGACAAGACCATCCGCGGCCTGGACATCCTGCCGGCCCGCCAGCAGCCCGCGACGCCGGTGGTGCACCTGGCCTTCGACACGATGGTGGCCGGCGGCATGGCGATCCTGGGCCTCGCGGCGCTGCTCACCGTGGTCGCCTTCTGGCGGCGCCGCAAGGGTGCCCGTCCCCTGATCCCGCTGACCCGGCCCTGGCTGCTGGCCGGCGCGCTCACCGGCCCGGCCGCGATGGCCGCGATGCTGGCCGGCTGGGAGGTCACCGAGGCCGGGCGCCAGCCGTGGATCGTCTACGGCCGGATGACCGTGCGCGAGGCGGCGACCACCAGCGGGGGCATCGGCTGGTCGCTGATCGCCACGATCGCCGTCTACCTCGGGCTGGCCACGGCGCTGGTGCTGATCCTGCGCCGACTGGCGACCGGCGCACCGCCGGAGCTCGCCGAGGGGGTCGGGATCCCGGATCCGAAGGACCCTGAGTCTCCCGACCGCGCGCCGCAGAGCCCGGGGGACGAAGACCAGGACTCCCCAGGCCGGGACTTCACACGCCGGAACTCCACAGACCAGAGCTCTGCCGACCAGCCCGACCTGGAAGGAGCCACCCGTTGAGCGCCGTCAATCTCCTGCTGGGCGTGATCGTCTGCGCCCTGGCCGCCTACGCGCTGCTGGCCGGCGCCGACTTCGGCGCCGGGGTCTGGGACCTGCTGGCCCGGGGCCGCCACGCCGACCGCGAACGCAAGCTCATCGCGCACGCGCTCGGGCCGGTCTGGGAGGCCAACCACGTCTGGCTGATCTTCGTGATCGTCGCGACCTTCAGCGGCTTCCCCACCGCCTTCGGCATCATCGCGCGCGGCTTGGAGCTGCCGTTGGCGTTGGCGCTGGCCGGGATCGTGCTGCGCGGGGCGGCCTACGTCTACCGCGCTTACGGCGAGGGCGCCGCCGGGCCGGACAGCCTGTGGAGCCGGATCTTCGCGGTGGCCTCGTCGATCACCCCGTTCATGCTCGGAGTCAGCGGCGCCGCGCTGGCCACCGGCAAGATCACCCCGGCCTCCGGCCCGATGACGCCGTTCGAGTCGCCGTTCACGCTCGTGGCCGGAGTCTTCGCCGTCGTCGTGACCGCGTTCCTGGCCGCCGTCTACCTCTGCCACGACGCCGGTTCGAATCCGGAGACCGAGGACCTGGTCCCGGCGTTGCGGCGCAAGGCGCTCGGCGCGGCGGCGCTGGCCGGCGCGGTCAGCCTGGCGCTGTTGCCGCTGCTGTATCAGGACGCGCCGACGGTCGCGCACCGCTTCACGGAGCGGTCGATCCCGTTCGTGGCGGTGGCGGTCGTCTGCGGCTTCGGCTCGCTGGCGGTCATCTGGAAGCGGCACTACGTCCTGGCCCGCGCGACGGCCGCGACCGCGGTGATCGGCGTGCTGCTCGGCTGGGCGGCGGCTCAGTACCCGGATCTGGCCGTGGGGGCGGCGACGGCTCGGGGCTCGGCGGCGGGTTCGGCGAACCTGCACGCGCTGCTGATCGCGATGGCGTTCGGGATGGTGGTCATCCTGCCCGCCTTCTACACGTTGCTGAAGGTCTTCTCAGGGCCCGAAGGCGTTGCTCACGGAGGAACCGGCGTCGAAGCCTTGCTCCCTAAGTAAAGGAGACCCCAAGAACACCCGTGCGAACGCCAAGACCCGGTCAAGATCCGTGCCGGATCGTCTTAACCACCTTCCACACCCGAACTCCCTTGCGGTTGGCTCGCTATGCCACCACCTACTCGCACACCCGCAAGGAGACACCGCGCGATCATGGGACTGTCGAAGCGCGCCCGCGTCATCGGGATCTCGTTGGCCACCGCCGCCGTCGTCGGCTCCGGAACCGTCGCCGCCTTCACGGCCGGCGCCGCCGGAAGCAGCAGCGGGACGGTCACCGCCTCGTTCACGAAGACGACCGACTGGGGTACGGGCTTCCAGGGGCAGTACACGATCGCCAACGGGACCGGCCAGACCGTGCACGGCTGGACCGTCTCCTTCGACCTGCCGGCCGGGGAGCGCATCAGCTCCCTGTGGAACGGCACGATGACCGCCGCCGGGCAGCACATCACGGTCACCAACCCGTCGTGGGCCGGGGACATTGCCACCGGGACCAGCGCCACGTTCGGCTTCGTGGTGGACGCCTCCTCCGGCTCCGGCTCGCCGCTGAACTGTCTGGTCAACGGCGCCTCCTGCACCGGCGGGGCATCCGGCGGCGGTCCGACGTCCGCACCCAGCAGCGGACCCAGCTCGGCCCCGAGCTCCAGCGGCGCCCCCACCGGCGCGCCGTCGAGCGCACCCAGCAGCGCTCCCTCCTCGGCCCCGAGCAGCGCGCCGACGTCGGCTCCGTCGTCGGTGCCGGCCCCGCCGCCCTCCGGCGGCTCCTACGCCTTCGCGCCCTACGTCGACACCAGCCAGCGCCAGGACCTCGGCGCGATCGCGGCGGCGGCCGGCACGAAGTACGTCACCGCGGCGTTCATGCTCGCAGGCGGCGGCTGCACCCCGGTGTGGAACGGCGCGGCCGACTCGACCTTCGCCTCCGCGCTGAAGGCCGGGATCGCCGACCTGCGCGCCAAGGGCGGCGACGCCATCGCCTCCTTCGGCGGCGCCAACGGCACCGAGCTGGCGCAGGCCTGCACCGACGTGCCGAGCCTGAAGGCCGCCTACAAGTCGGTGATCGACGGCTACGGCCTGACCCACGTCGACTTCGACATCGAGGGCGCGGCCACCACCGATCAGGCCTCGGTCACCCGCCGGTTCCAGGCGCTGGCGCAGCTGCAGTCCGACTACGCCGCCGCGGGCAGGACCCTGGACGTGTCGCTGACCCTGCCGGTCCTGCCCTCGGGCCTGACCCAGGACGGTGTGAACATCGTCACGGCGGCCGCCAAGAACAACCTGAAGGTCTCCGTGGTCAACATCATGGCGATGGACTTCGGCGACTGGGCCGCCCCGAGCCCCTCCGGGAAGATGGGCCAGTACGCCGACCAGTCCGCGCAGTCGGTGCACGACCAGCTCAAGACCGTCTACCCGACCGCCGCCGACGCCCAGCTGTGGGCCATGGTCGGCATCACCCCGATGATCGGCGTCAACGACACCTCCGACGAGGTGTTCCAGGTCTCCGACGCCAAGACCGTCGAACAGTTCGCCGCGCAGCACCACATCGGCCGGCTGGCCATGTGGTCTCTGACGCGGGACCAGGCGTGTGCGCAGCCGTCGTCGTGGGCTTCCCCCACCTGCTCCTCGATCCAGCAGAACGCGTACGACTTCTCGCACACCTTCGAGGCCTTCACCGGCTGACCCCCACCTCGGCCCGCCTCGAAGCCCGGGTGCCGGTCCTCTCCCGGGAGGGGGGACCGGCACCCGGTTTTCCGGTGCCGCTCCTCGCTTTCGGGTGCGGCCCTTGGCTTGGCTTTCCGTGCCGCCCCCGGTCTTCTCCCATGGCGCCCTGGCGTTCCAGTGCCTCTCCCTGACGCCTGCGCGCCAACGCCCGCCTCCTGGGACATCGCCAGGTGGCGGGCGTTGCGTTGTTCTCCCACGTGGGCGCCAGCGGGAGTTCGGGGCGGGGGCGCCTGGTGGGTCGTGACCCGAGGTGGTGGCAAAGCCGAGGGCTACTTATGCGAAACGCTCCAAGGGGCCCGTCCCTTGGAGCGTCGCCTGTACGTCCCCCGTTGGGCACTACGACGAGATCCCCTGGGCGGGTCAGCCCTCACGCTGCGGCGGAATGCCGTTCAGCAGAGCGCGCACCTCCTGCTCGCGGTAGCGGCGGTGACCCCCCAGAGTGCGGATCGAGGTCAGCTTGCCGGCCTTGGCCCAGCGCGTGACCGTCTTGGGGTCGACGCGGAACATCGTGGCGACCTCGGCGGGCGTGAGCAGAGGCTCAGCGTCCGGCGTACGTGCGGTCATATGGACTCCTCCTGACGGAAACGGGCACCCAGCGCGCCCGATTTCTCGTGGACCCTCCCCGATAGCCTCGCTTGCCCGGTCCCGGGAAGACCGTGCGGCCGTGTCGGTTATAGGACGAACGGCTTGTCGTTCACAGTACAAGTACACCATCCAACCGGGGCCGTGGGCGATATCTATGAAATCGATACACAAAACCCGCACCGGCCGACCGCGGACTTAGGGGCCGATATACGGACAGCTTCCCCCCTGTAACGCTGTGTCGATCGAGGACGGCATCAGCTGGTTGCTTCACCCGCCATGCCCGAAATGGCCCGCCGGATCCGAGTCGGGAAACCGTCAGTGGGATGATCTTCACACGGAGTACGGGCGTCGCGGAAGACCTCTGATCATCTCCGCACAGAACCGCACTAGTTGGCCCGCGCGAGCACCCGCACGGCGTCCCACTTAGCGCGATAGCGCAGATACGCAGCGGTAACCCCCGTATCGTCACCCTGAGCCAGGGCAGCGAGACCGTCTGCCACATAGCGAACGGAACAGTCCAGGACGATTCCGTCTACCCGCTCCTCGGCGCCCAACGCGCCCTGCGCCACGAGCAGCCCCATCAGGCCCCCGTAGTCGAGTTCGACGACGGAGAGGGGGTGGAACTCCTCCAGCCACATCCCCAGCGTCTCCACGGCCTCCACGAGCGGTCCCGCCCCGAGGGAGCGCTTGAGGACTCGCAGCGCCCTGGCACACCGCTTGCGGGCCTGGCTCATCGCGGTGCGGAACTGGAGCGTCACCGCGGCGACCTTCTCCTCTCCCTCCCCGGGCACCGCGTCTCCCGGCACCGCGTCCTCCAGGCCGAACAGGACGAGCCAGCGGATCGGCACCTGCCAGGACGCGGTGAGGATGTGCGGCAGCGCCTCGGGGTCCTCGGCCCACCACCGCTCGTACTCGCTGTCGGCGCGCTCGAGCACGCCCTGCGGCCAGAACAGCCGGACGCCGCCGTCGCCGTGCACGGCGCGCAGTTCGGTCAGCGCCAGCCACGACCGCAGCCGCGACTGCCAGGGGCACAGCAGCGCCGTCTCGCCGTCGGACAGCACGTACGCGGTCCGCGCCTCGTTCTCCGGGACCGCGATAGGGGGAACAGCCACCAGGCCGCGCAGTGAGGCGCTCTGCTCCTCCGCGAGCGTCTTCGGCTCCGGGTTCCGCCGCAGCCAGGCCTCCCACTCAGCGCGCTCGGCAGCCGGGAACGCGGCCAGCGGTTCGTACACCCGCAGGTAGGCCATGTAGGGCGCCGGAATCGCGCCGCCGGGGGATGCGCGCACGTAGTGATGCTCTCACCTATAGCGCTCCGGCGCGTCACGCACGGGGCGGACGGCGGCGGCCGAGCAGACCGGGCAGCCGGGCAGACCGAGCACTAGACAGACCACTAGACACAGCGCGCGGATCCCGGCCACACCCCGCGCCACCCACGCCCCTGGCACTCGTTCGCCGGACGGCCCCAATAGGCTTCCTCCATACTGCCTCCATCCTCTGGGGTTCAGAGCGGGCGATCCCCGCGCGGCCCGTGAGGCGGGAGGTCTCTACCACAGCAAGCCTCCCCGACCACCAGTCACCAACAGGAGCAACGCAGTGTCTGACAAGCCTGACAACGACGTCAGCGAGGTATTCGCCAACGACCACGAGCAAGTCGTGTACTGCCGCGACGAGGAGACCGGCCTGAAGGCCATCATCGCGGTCCACAACACGCTGCTCGGCCCGGGTCTCGGCGGTACTCGCTTCTTCCCCTACGCCACCGAGCAGGACGCGCTGAAGGACGTCCTGCGGCTGTCGCGCGGCATGTCGTACAAGAACGCCCTCGCCGGTCTGGACCTCGGCGGCGGCAAGGCCGTCATCATCGGCGACCCGAACGAGATCAAGTCCGAAGCGCTGCTGCGCGCCTACGGCCGCTTCGTGCAGTCCCTCAACGGCCGCTACTACACCGCGTGCGACGTCGGCACCTACGTGCAGGACATGGACGTCGTCGCCCGCGAGTCGGAGTTCGTCACCGGCCGCTCCGTGGAGTCCGGCGGCGCCGGCGACTCCTCCGTGCTCACCGCCTACGGCGTCTTCCAGGGCATGCGCGCCTCCGCCGAGCACCTGTGGGGCTCGCCCTCGCTGGCCGGCAAGCGCGTCGGCATCTCCGGGGTCGGCAAGGTGGGCCGCTACCTGGTCGGGCACCTCATCGACGACGGCGCCTCGATCGTGGCCACGGACCCCTACGAGGGCGCGATCCAGTGGCTGCGCGACAACTACGCGCAGGTCGAGCTGGTCTCCACCACCGAGGAGCTGATCGCGGCCGACATAGACGTCTACGCCCCGTGCGCCCTCGGCGGCGCGCTGGACGACGCCTCGGTCGCCACGCTCACCGCGAAGATCGTCTGCGGCGCCGCGAACAACCAGCTCGCCCACGCCGGCGTGGAGAAGCAGCTGGAGGCGCGCGGCATCCTGTACGCCCCCGACTACCTGGTGAACTCCGGCGGTGTGATCCAAGTCGCGGATGAGATCAACGGTTTCGACTTCGAGCGGGCCAAGCGCCGCGCCTCGGGCATTTTCGAGACGACGATGCGCATCTACTCCCTGGCGTCGGAGGAGGGCGTGCCGCCGTCGGTGGCCGCCGACAGGCTCGCCGAGCGGCGCATGCGCGACGTCGGCCGACTGCGGGGCGTATACCTCCCGTAGGCCCTCCGACAGGACGCCTCGTCAGATACCCCCGGTGGCGCGTGGCATCGATGCGGGTATAAGCGCTATCGTGGGGTCGTGCCTGTGACACCCGAGTAACGCGGTCGGCTATGCCTGTTCGTGCCGATCAGCCGTATGGCTCGTACCGATCGGTTGGGGAAACAGGTACCGTGAGTTCTCACGACTGACCGTATGACCGGAGCAGGGGCAGACCAGCCCCGATCGTTGAGGGGGTCGAGCCAATGGGGCGCGGCCGGGCCAAGGCCAAGCAGACGCGGGTCGCCCGAGACCTGAAGTATCGCGATGTGCGCACCGATCTGACGCAGCTCCAGCGTGAGCTGCAGCAAGACGGGGTACACGCGAACGGGCATTCCGCCGAGGCACCGTCGCAGCACGACGACGACGCGGACGACGACGAGTTGTACGCGAAGTACGCCGACGACGATGACGACGACGACTACGACAGCGAGGACGACGGCGGCTCTGTCCGCAGTCACCACCGCCGCGGTTGAGGCTGGACCGGGCCTGAAGAGCACCGGTTGAGTAGGCCCGTCCCCCTGGGACGGGCCTTCGTCACGCCCGAAGCGGGGGCACACGCGTGGTGCGTGTGGTGCTCGCGGGACAAATGAAGCGCCCCGGCATGATCCTGCCGAGGCGCCCTTGAAGGCTTTCCGGAAAACCGCCGGGCTACTACGCGGCGTAGTCGCCGTGCAGGGACGCCGCGCCGTCGCCGCCCTTGGCGCCGCCGACAGTGGTCGCTCCCTCGCCGCGCACGACCTCGCCGCAGACCCAGCTCGGCAGCCCGCGCCCGGCCAGCAGCGCCAGCGCCGGGTCCACCGAGTCCGGCGGCAGCACCGCGACCATGCCGACGCCCATGTTCAGCGTCTTCTCCAGCTCCAGCGTCTCGACGCCGCCGAGCCGGCCGACCGTGCCGAAGACCGCCGGCGGGGTCCAGGTGGCGCGGTCCAGCCGGGCCTCCATGCCCGCCGGGATGATCCGCGCGATGTTCGCCGCCACGCCGCCGCCGGTGATGTGCGAGAACGCGTGCACCTCGGCCGCCCTGATCAGCTCCAGGCAGTCCAGCGAGTAGATCCTGGTCGGCTCCAGCAGCTCCTCGCCGAGCGTGCGGCCGAACTCCGGCACCTCCCGGTCCAGCTCCCAGCCGGCCACCTCGAAGAACACGTGCCGCAGCAGCGAGTACCCGTTGGAGTGCGCACCGGAGGACGCCATCGCGACCAGCACGTCGCCCTCGCGGACCCGCTCGGCGCCGAGCACCCGGTCGGCCTCGACGACGCCCGTCCCGGCCCCGGCCACGTCGTACTCACCCGGCTTGAGCAGGCCCGGGTGCTCCGCGGTCTCGCCGCCGACCAGCGCGCAGCCGGCCAGGACGCAGCCCTCGGCGATGCCCTTGACGATCCCGGCGATCACCTCGGGCACGACCTTGCCGGTGGCGATGTAGTCGGTCATGAACAGCGGCTCGGCGCCGCAGACCACCAGGTCGTCCACGACCATGCCGACCAGGTCGCGGCCGATGGAGTCGTGCTTGTCCATCCGCTGCGCGATCGCGACCTTGGTGCCCACGCCGTCGGTGGAGGTGGCCAGCAGCGGCCGGGCGTACGCCTTCAGCGCCGAGGCGTCGAACAGGCCCGCGAAGCCGCCGATGCCGCCGAGGACTTCCGGCCGGCGGGTCTTGGCGACCCACTCCTTCATCAGCTCGACCGCACGGTCCCCGGCCTCGATGTCGACGCCGGCCGCGGCGTAGGTGGCTCCGGCGGGGCCGGTGGCTTCAGACATGGGAAATTTCCTCAGCTCTTCAGTCGGCCCAGCCCGGGAATCGGCTCGGCGTCGGCGTCGGGCTGCGGCCGGGCTACGGCCGCGACAGGGCGTCGGTGCGGGCCAGCGGGTCGACCGCGATCTCCAGGAGGTGCTTGCCCAGCAGCTCCTCCTCCGGCAGCTCGATCGGGTACGCACCGTCGAAGCACGCGCGGCACAGCCGGTCGGCCGGCTGGTGCGTGGCCTTGGTCATGCCGTCGAGGGTGATGTACGCCAGCGAGTCCGCGCCTATCGACTTGGCGATCTCGTCGGTGTTCAGGCCGTTGGCGATCAGCTCCGCGCGGGTGGCGAAGTCGATGCCGTAGAAACACGGCCACTTCACCGGCGGGGAGGAGATCCGCAGGTGGACCTCGATCGCGCCGGCCTCGCGCAGCATCTTCAGCACCGCCCGCTGAGTGTTGCCGCGCACGATCGAGTCGTCCACCACGACCAGGCGCTTGCCCTCGATGACCTCGCGCAGCGCGTTGAGCTTGAGCCGCACGCCGAGCTGGCGCAGGGTCTGGCTGGGCTGGATGAAGGTGCGGCCGACGTAGGCGTTCTTGACGAAGCCCTGTCCGAAGGGGATGCCGGACTCCTCGGCGAAGCCGATCGCGGCCGGGGTGCCGGACTCCGGCGTGGCGATGACCAGGTCGGCCTCGACCGGCGCCTCGCGGGCCAGGGTGCGGCCCATCTCCACGCGCGCGGCGTGCACGTTGCGTCCGGAGATCGTGGCGTCCGGACGGGCCAGGTAGACGTACTCGAAGACGCAGCCCTTGGGCCGCGGCTCGGCGAACCGCTGCGAGCGCAGGCCGTTCTCGTCGACCGCGATCAGCTCGCCGGGCTCGATCTCGCGGATGAAGCTCGCGCCGACGGTGTCCAGCGCGGCCTGCTCCGAGGCCACCACCCAGCCCCGGTCCAGGCGGCCGAGCATCAGCGGCCGCACGCCCTGCGGGTCGCGCGCCGCGTACAGCGTGGTCTCGTCCATGAAGACCAGGGAGAAGGCCCCGCGCAGCTGCGGCAGCACCTCGGCGGCCGCGTCCTCCAGGGAGCGGTCGGAGTAGGAGGCCAGCAGCTCGGTCATGAGCCCGGTGTCCGAGGTCATGGCGTGCTTGTCGGTGGTGCCGGACTTGGTCCGCCGCTCGGCGGCCAGCCGGGCCAGCTCCCCGGTGTTGGTCAGGTTGCCGTTGTGGCCCAGCGCGACGGCGCCGTGCGCGGTGGCGCGGAAGGTCGGCTGTGCGTTCTCCCACACCGAGGAGCCGGTGGTGGAGTAACGGGCGTGGCCGATGGCCAGGTAGCCCTGCAGGGACTGCAGGGTGGCCTCGTCGAAGACCTGGGAGACCAGGCCCATGTCCTTGTAGACCAGGATCTGCTTGCCGTTCGAGACGGCGATGCCGGCGGATTCCTGGCCGCGGTGCTGCAGCGCGTACAGGCCGAAGTACGCGAGCTTCGCGACCTCTTCGCCGGGGGCCCAGACGCCGAAGACTCCGCAGGCGTCCTGCGGGCCGGTGTCCTGGGGGTCGAGTTCGTGGGTGAGTCTGCCATCGCCGGGGCGGAAGCCGGAAGGGTGGATCACCCCTTGAGTCTAAGCCACGGACTGTGATGATCCTTCCGGCTGATACACCGGCCGATCTGCAGATGTGACGATCGACACGGGGGTGAACCCCTTCGCATCCCCACCTACGGCCTCACCCCATCAAAGGCAGGAACTCGTTCAGGTCCGCGCGCTGACCGGACGCCGACACCAGAGCCTCGGCCCGCGCCTCGGCCCAGGTCATCCGGCTGGCCGCGAGCCGGATCCAGGTCCGCGGCGCCATCTCGACGACGTTCGGCGGGGTCCCGCGGGTGTGGCGCGGGCCGGGGACACACTGCACCGCGGCGAAGGGCGGCACCCGCAGCTCCACGGAATTGCCCGGCACCTTGGCCGCCATGGCGTCGGCCAGCTGGCGGACGGTGATCGCCAGCGCCTCCCGGTCCTGCGGGAACTCCACGCCGGTGGAGCGCTCCAGATCGTCGGCGTGCACCGTGGCCTCGACGATGCGCGAGACCAGGAAGTCGTCGAAGCGCATCGGGCCGAAGCGCATGGCGATCAGGTCCTCGTCGCCGTAGCGCTGCATGATCTTCTCGGCCTCGGCCACCTCGTCGGCCAGCACGACGCCGTCCTCGACCAGCTGCCGGGTCCCGCTGTCGACGACGCCGCTGGCCGTGGGCGTCGCGGTCATCCAGTCGTAGACCTCGGCCTGCGCCCCGGCGACCGGCTCGGCGGCGCGTGCCACGACCGTGTTCACGGTGAATGCGACGTGTCCGACCAGCATGTTCACGTCCCAGCCGGTCAGCTTCGAGGGCGCGGCGAGTTGTTCGGGCGTCAGGCGTGCGGCGTAGGCGATGTGCGCCTGCCACTGGTTCACCAGGGCTTGGCGGACCTTCTCGGGGGCGGGGCGACGGGTCTTCGGCATGTCGCGGAATATAGCGGAGGCCTGAGATCTTTCAGAGGGCCAATTCGGGTGCTTTGGCACGCGGAGGACTTGCTGGGACATCCGAGTTTCCTTCGCCACGGACCGCCGCGACAAACTCATCCATTACGGTGAATCAGCATCCGAGGTGCGGTGATCTGTCTGTTTCGCGACTACCGTGCTGTCGCTGTGATCACCGCTCAGACCTCCGCCCCCGCACCCGCCGACGCCGCCCCCGGCACCGACCCGGCCCCCGAGCGTGCCGCGCTGGCCGGGGCGATCGACGCCCAGGCGCACCGGATGGACCAGCTGTCCGCCGCGATCGTGCGGGCCACGGCGCAGGTGAGCTGGTCCGGCCGGGCGGCGGAGCAGTTCCGGACGCGGGCCGCGGAGCGGTCGCGGGAGTGCCTGCAGCTGGCGGTGGCGCTGCGGGCGTCGGCGGAGCGGGTGCACGCCGCCGCGGCGGCCGCGGCTGCCGCCCCGGCGCGGCCGGTGATGCACGGGGGCCAGGTCGGCGGAGGCCCAGCCGGCGAGAGCTCGATCGGCGAGAGCTCGATCAGCGGCTGGCTCAGAGGCGACGAACCGGAGTTAGGGCGATGAGCGCGGACACGGCGGCGGGCGCCAGTTTCTACGCGCTCGGACCGGAGTTCGAGTGGCTGGCGGCCGCCTGGGACGGGTTCGCCCACGAGCTGACCGACGTCAGCAGCACACTGCGGCACGTCGTCCAGGCGGCCACGGCGGACCCGCAGCTGGCGGCCGAGTCCTCGGGGCTCGCCGCGCTGGAGTCGGCGGCCGATCGGCTGGTCCGGGAACTGGTCGAGGACGCCGCCCGCATCCGGCAGACCCAGACGACGTACGAGCAGGCCGACGCGGCGGTGCACGCCGCAGTGCCCATCGTGCCCCCTCCGGCGCAGGTGCCCGCCGGCCACGGCTCCCCGGACGCCGGGATCCCGGTGTTCGGCGCCGGGATGACCCCCGGGCATCTGGGGATCGCCGGGTTGGCGCATGGGGGGTCGTTTCCCGGGTCGCCGGAGGTGGCGGGCAGCAGCGCCGGCTCCGGAACCTGGGCTACGGGCGCTGGCGTTGGCGCGGGCACTGCCGCAGGTGTCGGGGCTGGCGCCGTGCCGGACGGTTCAGGTCACTGGCATCCGGACGTCACGCAGGATCTCTCCGAGACCGCCCTGGGCACCCTCAGCCGCCTTCGTCGGCAGATCATCGCGCGGGCCGATCACTGGGTCGCGCAGCACGTGCCGTACAACCAGGGTGCATGGCACGAGGGGTACCGCACGGACTGCTCCGGCTACATCTCCATGTGTTGGGGACTGCGCGATTCCCTGGTCACGTCGACCATGCCGCAGGTCTCGCACCGCATCGCCAAAGAGGATCTGCGCGCGGGGGATGTCCTGCTGAACACGGACGTCGCCACGGGGCACGTCATCCTCTTCGACCGGTGGGCCGACTACGCGCACAACTCCTATGTGGGCTACGAGCTGTGTCCGCAGGGGACGCTGCACCATGTGATCCCGTATCCGTACTACGGCGGGTTCGGCGTATACGAGCCCTACCGCTACAACAATGCAGGTGACTGATGCGTGCCGCGCCCTTAGCGTGGACGCACTATGGCCTGGTTCGTACATCTGACGCCGGAGAAGAACTCCGCACGCATCCGCCGCGCCGGCCTGTCACCGGTCAGCCGCTCGCGCAGTGACGATCCACGCCCCGGCCTCTACTGCACCCCGCTGTTGGCGGACTATACGTTGACCTACCAGTGGTCACGCGAGATCAAGCGCTGGAAGTCACCGCGCTTGGCGGCCGTGCACTTCCGGATACCGGACGACACCGCGGTGACGGTCGGCTACTACGGCAACGTCCCGCAGCAGGTCACCGCGGCGCAGGCGGTGGCGCGCTTCCTGTCACTCTCACCTGAGGACATGCGCGGATACGAAGTCTTCCTCCCGCGCGGCGTCACGCCCCAAGAGATTCGCCGCATCAAGTCGCTCGCGCGCCCCATCGGCTGGCGGTACCGGCCGAACGCCCACGGACACCGGCCCTGCGCATGCCCCGCTTGCCTGGACCGAGGCGAATACCGGATCTCCCGCATCCGCGACAAGTCCTCGTACTACGACACGAGCCACATTCGGCCCCGCCAGGAAGTCCTGGAGAAGCTCAGCACCGCGCAGGACGGCGCGGAGATCGTGGCGCTCCTCGACCAACTGCGCGGACGCGGCCAAGGCGACGTGTTCCGCATCGCGTACCTGGCCGACCACCCGGATCCGGAAGTCCGCGAAACACTCGCCTACACGCTCGACGGCTTCAACAAGAAGGCCGCTGCGGAGCTCCTGGAGAAGCTCCGCAACGACCCGGTCAAGGACGTCCGCGTGGCCGCCGGGGCGGACGAGGACGCCTGATCCCTAAGCGCCCGGCTTCTGGGACGACATGACGAACGCCTCACGCCGCAAGCCGGTGAAGGCCAGGGCCTGATTCGGCATGTAGATCCATGGAGAGACGTTGGCCAGGCACCCTCCGAGGGAGCGCCAGACCGTGCACGCGTCGTCCCAGCGGTTTGCCAGGGTCAGTGCCCAAGCGAGCCAGTTCGCGTCGAGTGCCGCCTGCCCTCCGCCGGTGGGCACGGTTCCGTCCCAGTAGTCGTCGAGCGCCTTGCGCAGCACCTCCTGACCCGAACCCCGACGGAAGTGTCTGGCCTGGGCGACCGCCCGCGACCGAGGCAGCCAGATCTCCAACTGGTCGCCGAGGCGGAGCTGGAACGCCACCGCCGAGTGCGGAGCCCGCGTGGCGGTGTCCTCGACGAAGGTCTTCGCCTGTTCCCGCGAGCCGGACCACTTCGGCTGCCAGTACTGGAGCGCCTGGATGTGAGCCCGCCGGTTCAGGGAGTCGCGAATGAGGAGTTCCTGCCAGACCCGCTCGAAGGCGCTGTTCGACAGCTGCAAACCACGGGCCGCCGTGACCATGGTCATCCACGGAGTCGGATCCTCCGGCGCCTTGTCCGCTGCCTTCATCGCCTCATCGGCGCCCGTTTTCAGGATCTCGTGGAAGCGTTGGAACTGGTCGCGGGTCGTACTCGACGCGTACCGGCCCCCGCGCGCGTTCCAAGCCTTCACGACCAGCGACTGCGCAAAGACGACAGCGGCGTCCGGCGAGGACGGCTCGGCGGTGCGCCAGTAGTCGACCCACTTCGGAGCGACCGCGGCCACCTCGCCGAACGCCTGAACGTAGACACCGCGCCGGTCCCAGTCCTTGCCCGCGGCGGTGAGCGCCTCCCTCGCCGGCTTCCAGTCGTTGATGCGGCAGGCTGCCAACGCCGCGTCGAGGACCGGATCAGCGAGCGCGGGGTCCAGCTTCACCTGAGCATCCGGTACCAGCCCGTAATCGGCGGACTGATAGGTCGCCGCCTTCAACGGCTTCCGCAGGGCGTACATAGCCATGGTTCGTGTCCCTCCCGAGCGCCACATACCGCCGAACCAGACGGGGCCGCCCCGGCATCCCGGACCGGCCCCGCCATCACCTGTCAGACCCGCGCGTCACCCAGCTCGCGAAACGGTCGCTGTCTCGCCGCCGTGCGTGTTCGGCGGCACTGCACCGGCCGCCGAACCGCTCTTCGCACCGGGCTTCGCGCCCGCGTCCGCCGTCCCGGCTCCGGCCGGTGTCTTGACGCCCTCGACGCCCGCGGCGAACGCGCCGCCGACGCGCACGTGGCCCGGCAGGCCGATCACGCCGGCCGCCTGCTGGGCGATCGTGTTCGGCAGGGCCGCCGTGCCGCCCATCAGGAACAGGTCGTACAGGCTCGCCGACTGGCTGCTCAGGTAGGACAGCGTCGCCGGGCTGATGCCGGTGGGCGCCGTGAGCAGCAGGGGGCCGCCGCGGTGGCCGATCATGGCGCCGCCGGACAGGGCGTCGGGCCAGGTGGAGCCGGTGGACAGCGCCACGTTGGTGTTGCCGGCGAAGAAGTCCTCGGCGACCATCAGGGCTGTCGCGTAGCGGTCCGCGCCGGTCAGCTTGCGGCGTGAGATCCGCGACGGCCAGGTCGGCATCTTGCCGCCGAGGTAGGCCGAGACCAGGGCCGCGTCGCCGGGGCCGCCGATGGTGACCAGCTCGGTGCCGCCCGCCGCGTTCGGGTCGGGGTTCAGCGTCTTGAGGTAGTCCGAGGTCTCCTTCGGCATGGTCGCGCCGTCGGTGAGCAGGACCGGCTCGCCGATCGCGCCGGCGGCCAGCGCGTCGGGGAAGAGCGCACCGGTCGCGATCATCACCATGCCCGGGCGCGGATTGATCTGCTTGGCGATGGCCACCGCGGTGCCGTAGCGGGTGTCACCGGCCAGCCGGACCACGGTGTAGTGCGACAGCGCCGAGGCCACCGCCGGCGACAGGGCCTGCGTCCCGCCGAGCAGGTACACCTTCCCGCCGGGCGCCAGCACGCGCGCGATCTCCGCCTTCACCGCCGGGTTCAGCGTCCCCGAACCGGTGATCAGCAGCGGCGCGTTCGCGCGCACGGCCAGCGCCGAGCCGCCGAGCGCGTCGGCGAACGTGTCGCTGCGCGCCAGCACGACCGCCCCGGCCTGCGAGCGCGCGCGGTCGGCGACGCCGTGGTCCGCGAAGTTCAGCTGCGAGGCCGCGACCGCGGTGCCGATGCGGTCGGTGCCCCCCTCGCGGACCACCTGCGAGTCGACGACCGGCGGCGTGAAGTCGGGGTCGTCGGCGTTCGGGACGCTGCCGACCGGCGCGCCGCCGGCCGCCGGGATCTCGAGGATCTCCTGGAACGTCTCGTTCGCGTACGCCAGGTACTTCCCGTCCGGAGACCACGCCGGCTTAGCCGCGCCGTTCGGGTCCTGCGACACCTGGGCGACCCCGCTGCCGTCGGCGTTCGCGGTGAAGATCTGCGCGATGCCGCTGCCGTCCGGCCGCACGAAGGCGATCTTCGAGCCGTCGGGCGAGAACACCGGCTGTGACGAGTTCGGGATCAGCTGGTTCGCACCGTTCCCGGTGAGGCGGTACGTCGAGTGCGCACCGCCTGTGACGCACTCGTAGATCAGCGACCCGTCGGCCCCGAAACTCGGGCTGTGCTCCTGCTGACAGGCGGCGCCGGTCGGGAACCGGTAAGCGTGCCCGGCCGTGCTCCCATCCGTGTTCTCCGAGACCAGGTTCGCCACAGCGCCGCCGTCGCCCTGCACGAACACGACGAAGGAACCGTCGCGGCTCACCGCGGGCTCGCTGTCCTTGGTCCCCACGCCGGGCTTCTCGGTCAGCGGCGCGGCGCCGCTGCCGTCCGGCCGCACCGTGGACAAGCCCGGGTCGGAGCTGTACAGCAGCCGCGTCCCTAACGGGTTCCACGCGGTCCGGCCCTCGGATTCCGAGGAGACGGTCGCGAGCCGCGGCCCGTCCACGGCCCCGGCCGGCGCGGAGACGATCGACGTCCCCCGCCGGAACGTCAGCGGCGCGACGGTGCCCTGCCCGGCGGGCAAGGGCTGCCCGGTCGGCGCGCCGGGCGGCAAAGCGCCGGTGGCGTTGTAGCGGATCACGCCCCTGGACGCCAACGCGCCGTCGCACGTCTGGGTGAAGACCGCTTCCAGCTGGGTCAGCGTGCCGTCGCCGGCGTAGACGAGCTGCTGGATGGTGAAGCTGCCGCCGGTGTTGTCGCAGCCGGGCTGGTCCCCGTTCTTGATCTCCACATAGGGATCGCTGGGATGGCCGTTGTAGGTGTAGGTCTGGCCCGCGGCCAGGTCGACCCCGGGCGAGGACACCAGCCAACCGCGGAAGGCGAGGCCGTTCGGGCTGCTGACCGTCGGCGGCATGTCCGCCGTGAAGTAGATGTTGGTACCCAGCGAGGGCGTCGCAGCATGCTGGATTCCCTGAGCGGTGATCGCCGACGCGGAGGAGACGACACCGGTGTACCCGGCAGTGGCGGGATCCGAGGGCTGGCCTTCGAGAATCAGTTCTGTCGCGGGCTCCGCGGCTGCAGCGGACTCGGCCGACGCGGGCGATGTGGCCGTCGCGGCTTGAGCCGACATCGCCGTATAAGGCACCGCCCCCAGAACAGCCAAGGCTCCCACAGCCAAGACCGACAATCTCTGCGCGCGCATAGGCGCACCCTCCCCAGGTGAGAATGACGAGCCGAGAACTTTCAGAACGCTATAGCGAAAGGACCCCTGCTCAGCAGGGGTCCTTTGCGTATCTTCCTACGTCAGGCGTCTACGATCACGCATCCACGACCGAGTGCCCGAACAGCTTCCGGAACGGCGCCTCGTGCACGGCCCGCAGCTCGGCCAGCGGCACCGTGAACTGCCCCTGCACCTCCAGTACCGCCTCACCAGACAGCACTGTGCCGTCGACGACGCCCACGCGCGCCACCGGCAGACCGCGGGCCACGCACATGTCCGTGAACCGCAGCTCCTCGCTCCGCGGCACCGCGACCAGTGCGCGCCCCGCCGATTCGGCGAAGAGGGCGACGAACGGGTCCAGCGTGTTCCCGTCCGCGTCCGTCTCCGGCAGCACCAGGCGGGCGCCGTGGCCGCCGCGCAGGCAGCCTTCGACGACCGCCTGCGCGAGGCCGCCGTCGGACAGGTCGTGCGCCGCCGACAGCATCCCGTCGCGCGAGCCGGCGATCAGGACCTCGGCGAGGACCTTCTCGCGGCGCAGGTCCAGGCGCGGGGGCAGGCCGCCGAGGTGGCCGTGGACCTCGTGGGCCCACTCCGAGCCGCCGAACTCGTCGCGCGTGTCGCCGAGGAGCAGCAGGATCTCACCCTCGCGCTCGAAAGTGCTGCGGGTGCGGCGGTCGACGTCGTCGATCACGCCGAGCACGCCGACCACCGGGGTCGGATGGATGTTCACGTCGCCGGTCTGGTTGTAGAACGACACGTTGCCGCCGGTGACCGGGGTTCCCAGCTCCAGGCAGGCGTCGGCCAGGCCCCGGCAGGCCTCGGCGAACTGCCACATGACGTCCGGGTCCTCCGGCGAGCCGAAGTTCAGGCAGTCGGTGACGGCCAGCGGCTTGGCGCCGGTGGCGGCCACGTTCCGGTAGGCCTCGGCCAGCGCCAGCTGCGCGCCCTGGTACGGGTCGAGCTTGGTGTACCGGCCGTTGCCGTCGGTGGACAGCGCCACGCCGAGCGAGGTGCCCGGCAGCGCCGCGTCCAGCCGCACCATGCCGGAGTCCTCGCCGTGGCCCAGGACCGTGTTGCCCTGCACGCGGTGGTCGTACTGCTCCACGGCCCAGGTCTTGTCGGCCAGGTTCGGCGAGCCGACCAGCTTCAGCAGCGTCTCGCGCAGCTCCTCGGCGTTCGCCGGGCGCTTCAGCCGCTCGGCGGTCGGCACGTCGGCCTGCAGCGCGTCCTGCCACTCCGGCCGCGCGAAGGGCCGGTTGTAGACCGGGCCCTCGTGCGCCAGGGTGCGCGGCGGGACGTCCACGATGACCTCGCCGTGCCACCACATGCGCAGCCGGCCGGTGTCGGTGACCTCGCCGAGCGCGGTGGCCGTGACGTCCCACTTCTCGCACACCGCCAGGAACGCCTCGACCTTGGCCGGCTCGACCACGGCCATCATGCGCTCCTGCGACTCCGACATGAGGACTTCCTCAGGGGTCAGCGTCGAGTCGCGCAGCGGCGCCAGGTCCAGCCGCACGTCCATCCCGCCGGTGCCGGCCGCGGCCAGCTCGGTGGTGGAGCAGGTGAGACCGGCCGCGCCCAGGTCCTGGATGCCCACGACCAGGTCGGCCGCGAAGATCTCCAGGCAGCACTCGATGAGCACCTTCTCCATGAACGGGTCGCCGACCTGGACGGAGGGCCGCTTGGCCGGGCCGTCCTCGTCGAAGGTGGCGCTGGCCAGCACCGACGCTCCGCCGATGCCGTCGCCGCCGGTGCGGGCGCCGAACAGGATCACCTGGTTGCCCGGACCCGGGGCCTTGGCCAGCTTGATCTCGTCGGCCCGCATGACACCCACGCACAGCGCGTTGACCAGCGGGTTGCCCAGGTAGCAGGGGTCGAAGACGATCTCGCCGCCGATGTTCGGCACGCCCAGGCAGTTGCCGTAGCCGCCGATCCCGGCGACCACGCCGGGCAGCACCCGCGCGGTGTCCGGGGCGTCGGCGGGGCCGAAGCGCAGCGGGTCCATGACGCCGATCGGGCGGGCGCCCATGGTGAGGATGTCGCGGACGATGCCGCCGACCCCGGTCGCCGCGCCCTGATACGGCTCGACGTAGGAGGGGTGGTTGTGCGACTCGACCTTGAAGGTGACGGCCAGGCCCTCGCCGACGTCCACGACGCCGGCGTTCTCGCCCGGGCCGACCAGCAGCGCGGCGGTCTTCGGGGCCTTCTCGCCGAACTGCTTCAGGTGCACCCGGGAGGACTTGTAGGAACAGTGCTCGGACCACATGACCGAGTACATGGCCAGCTCCGAGGAGCTGGGGCGGCGGCCCAGGATCTCGCGGACGCGCAGGTACTCGTCCTCGGTCATGCCGAGTTCGCGGTACGGCTGCTTCACGTCGGGGGTCGCGGCCGCCTTGGCGACGGTGTCGAACGTGACCGCGGTGTCGCTGAACACGTCCGTCGTGTCGAAGACCTGCTCGCTGTGCTGGCCGTGCTCGGAGGAGTTGCCGGTGCTCATGCGGAAACCAAGCTCTTGAGGATCGAGGTGAAGAACGGCAGGCCGTCGGTGCCCGGGACCCTGCGATTCTCGATGAACCCAGCGGGGCCGGTCAGGTGGTCGATGGCGTACTCGGGGTGCGGCATGAGGCCGACCACGTTCCCGGCGGCGTTCACGATGCCGGCGATGTCCCGCGCGGCGCCGTTCGGATTGTCCGTGTAGCGCGCCAGCACCCGGCCCTCGGCCTCCAGCGCGTCGAGCGTGTGCTCGTCGGCCACGAAGCGGCCGTCCATGTTCTTGATCGGGATGACCGCCTCGGCGCCGGCCTCGTAGTCCGAGGTCCACACGGTGCGGTTGTTCTCGATCCGCAGGGTCACGTCGCGGTTGATGAAGTGCAGGTCGCCGTTGCGGATCATCGCGCCTTCCAGCAGGTGCGCCTCGCACAGGACCTGGAAGCCGTTGCAGATGCCCAGGACCGGCAGACCGTCGCGGGCCGCGTCGATGATCGTGTCCATCACCGGGGAGAACCGGGCGATGGCGCCGGCGCGCAGGTAGTCGCCGTAGGAGAAGCCACCGGGGAGCACGACCGCGTCCACCTGGTGCAGGTTCCGCTCCTTGTGCCAGAGCGCCACCGGCTCGGCCCCGACCGCCGCCGCGGCGCGCAGCGCCTGCTGGTCGTCCAGGGTGCCGGGGAAGGTGACGACGCCGATGCGCGCGGGCATCAGGCGTTCTCGGTGCTGGTGACGTCGCCGGCGCCCTCGGCCGGGAGCACCGTGACCTTGAAGTCCTCGATCACGGTGTTGGCGAGCAGCTTCTCGGCCATCTGCTCGGCGGTGGCCCGCAGGGTGGCCGGGTCGGCGTCCGCGAGCTCCAGCTCGAAGCGCTTGCCCTGGCGGACGTTGGTGACGGAGTCGAAGCCCATGCGAGGCAGTGCGCGCTGCACCGCCTGGCCCTGGGGGTCGAGGATCTCGGGCTTGAGCATGACGTCGACGAGGACGCGGGCCACGGGTTCTCCCATTCGCTTCAGCCGCGGCACGTCCGCGCCGGGGCTATTGGGTGGCGGTGATCCCCAGTCTACCGGCGGTTATGGGTGGTTCCGGTCGCACGCGGCGGCCGGAACCACCCCCTGCGGGCCCGTACCGGACCCGCGAGGACCGCTAGACGAACTCCGCCCCGGTGAGCCGCTCGTAGGCCTCGACGTAGCGGGCCCGCGTGGCCGCCACGACCTCCGCCGGAAGGGCCGGCGGCGGGGTGTCGGACTTGCGGTCCCAGCCGGAGGCCGGGGAGCTCAGCCAGTCGCGCACGTACTGCTTGTCGAAGGAGGGCTGTGCGCGGCCCGGCTTCCACTGGTCGGCCGGCCAGAAGCGGGAGGAGTCGGGGGTCAGCACCTCGTCGGCCAGGACCAGGGTCCCGCCGCGCAGCCGCCCGAACTCGAACTTCGTGTCCGCCAGGATGATCCCGCGCTCCTCGGCGATCTCGCGGGCCCGCGAGTACACCGCGAGCGTCACGTCCAACAGGCGCGCTGCCAGCTCCGGGTCGGCGATGCGCTCGGCCATCTCCTCGAAGCTGACGTTCTCGTCGTGCTCCCCGACCTCCGCCTTCATCGCCGGGGTGAAGATCGGCCGGTCCAGGCGCGAGCCGTCGACCAGCCCGGGCGGCAGCCGCACGCCGTTCGCGGTGCCGTCCTTCTCGTACTCGGCGAGGCCCGAGCCGGTGAGGTAGCCGCGCGCCACGCACTCCACCGGCACCATGTTCAGCTTGCGGCAGAGCATCGCGCGCCCCCGCAGCTCCTCCTTGTACGGGGCGAGCTCGGCGGGGAACTCGTCCACGTCGGCGCTGATCACGTGGTTCGGCACCAGGTCGGCGAGCTGCCGGAACCACCACATGGACAGCTGGGTGAGGATCCGGCCCTTGTCGGGGATCTCCGTCTCCAGCACGTAGTCGAAGGCGGAGATCTTGTCGGAGGCGACGAGGAGCAAGTCGTCGCCGACCGCGTACAGGTCGCGGATCTTGCCGCTGGCGAGGTGGTTCAGGCCGGTGATCACGCCCTGAAGAATACCGGGGGCTCAGCTCGCCTTCGGCTCGCGTTCATACAGGCGACGCGACCAGGCGTAGGAAAGCACCGCTACCCCGAGGCACCAGGCGAGCGCGACGACCAGGTTGCCGCCGATCTTCGTACCGGTCAGCAGCCCGCGCAGCGTCTCGTTGACCGGGGTGAACGGCTCGTACTCGGAGAACCAGCGCATGCCCGCCGGCAGTGATGCGGTCGGGACGAAGCCGCTGCTCAGGAAGGGCAGGAGCATGAGGAACATCGGCGAATTGCTAGCGGTCTCCACACTCTTGGCCGACAGTCCCAGACCCACGCAAAGCCATGTGATCGCGAAGGTCAGCAGCAGGATCACGCCGACGGCCGCGAACCACTCGGCCGCGTTCGCGTGCGGGCGGAAGCCCACAGCCAGCGCCGTGGCGGTCACCACGGCGACGCTGGCCGTGGTCTGGATCGTCGCGCCCACGACGTGCCCGGTCAGGACCGACGAGCGGGCCACGGCCATGGTCCGGAAGCGGGCGATGATGCCCTCGGTCATGTCCTGGGCGACGGCGATCGCCGTGCCCTGCGCCGCGGCGGCCACGGCCATCACGATGATCGCGGGGGCGACGTAGGCGGCGTAGGCGGCCCGTCCGCCGTGGACGCCGGCCGGTGTCCCGGCGCCGAGGCCGGAGCCGAGGGTGCCGCCGAAGACGTAGACGAACAGGAGCAGGAAGACCAGCGGCATCATCGTGACCATGAGGGTCAGCGACGGGTAGCGCTGCATGTGGCGCAGGTTGCGGCGGAGCATGATGCGCGCGTGGCGCCAGGCGTGGGAGCCGGTGTCGGGCTCGGCGGCGCCGACGTCGGCCGCTGTCAGAACGCTCATCTCAGGCCCTCCCCTTGGTCTGTGGTGGTCTTGAGGTCTGTGCGGGGTTCAAGATCTGTGCCGGGTTCAAGATCCGTGCCGGGCTCAAGATCCGTGCCGGTCTCAGGAACTGTGCCGGTCTTGCCGGTCAGCGCGAAGAACACGTCGTCGAGGTCCGGGGTGTGCACGGCCAGCGCCTCGACCTCGATCGAGGCGTCGTCCAGGCGGCGCAGCAAAGTCCGCAGCGTGCCGACCCGGCCGTCGCCGGCGAGCTGGAGCGTGAGCGCGTCGTCGTCGCGGCCGGCCGGATCGAGCACCAGCGCGGCGGCGTCGAGCCCGGCGCGGTCGGCGAAGGTCAGCTCGATGTGGCCGCCCGGGATCCGGGTCTTGAGCTCGGCCGGCGTCCCCTCGGCCACGATGCGGCCGCCGTCCAGGACCGCGACGCGGTGCGCCAGCTGGTCCGCCTCGTCCAGGTACTGGGTCGTCAGCAGGATGGTCGTCCCCTGCGCGACCAGCCAGCGGATGATGTCCCACATGACGCGGCGGCTGCGCGGGTCCAGGCCCGTCGTCGGCTCGTCGAGGAAGATCACCTTCGGGGTCCCGACCAGTGTCATCGCCAGGTCGAGCTTGCGCTTCATGCCGCCGGAGTAGGTGGACACGGGCTTGCCGGCGGCTTCGGTGAGCTCGAAGCGCTCCAGCAGGTCCTCGGCCCGCCGCCGGCCCACCGCCCTGGGCAGCAGGTGCAGGTCGGCCATCAGCATCAGGTTCTCGCGGCCGGTGAGGTAGCCGTCGACGGCGGAGAACTGGCCGGTGACGCCGATCGCGCGGCGGACGGCCTGCGGTTCCTCGGCGAGGTCGTGGCCCGCGATGCGGATGGCGCCGGCGTCGGGCTTGAGGTACGTGGTCAGCAGGTGGACCGCGGTGGTCTTGCCGGCGCCGTTCGGGCCGAGCAGCGCCAGGATCGTTCCGGCCGGGACGGTCAGGTCGATGCCGTCCAGCACGGTCTTCTCGCCGAAGGACTTGCGGAGCCCCCGGGCTGAGATCGCAGGTGCCGTCACCGTGCACTCACTCCTCTTCCAGGCGCGGGGCGCGGCGGATGGTGACGTCGCCGAGCTTGGTGTCGGCGTGGATCTCGACCTTGTCGATCGGCTCGCCGGCCTCGGGAGCGGCGGCGGAGTCGAGCTCGTTGTAGACGTGGCCGAGGTTGGTGTTCAGCTCCAGCCAGGCGGCGCTGCCCTCGCGGACGCCGACCTCGACGGCCCCGTTCTTGGACGTGGCGGTCACCTTGCCGCGCACGACCTCGCGGATCTGCACCTCGCCGTTGGACGCGGAGGCGGTGATGTCGGACAGCGCGCGGTCGACGTAGACCGAACCGTTGGCAGACTTCACATTCGCCGCGCCGGTCACGACGCCGACGCGCACCTTCCCGTTGCCGTTGGTGACGTCGGCGGTCCCGTCCACGGCGCCGAGCCGGACCACCCCGGAGCCGCAGTTCACCTGGCCGGCGCCGCTGATCTCCTCGACCGAGATCTCCCCGACGCCGCTGCGCAGGTTCGCGGGCCCGGTCTGCGCGAGGTGCACGGCGCCCACATCGGTCTTGAGCTGGACGACCCCGAGCACCCCGGCGGACTGGAAGTCGCCGATCTCGGCCTCGCCGCGCACGTCGGAGTCGGTCGGCGTTTCGATGAGCAGGTCGATGGACTCGGGACGCTTGCTGCTGAAGTTCACGAAGCGGTTGCGCGGCTTGCGGGATACGACGCTGAGCGTGCGTGTCGCCTCGTCGTACTCGACCCGGGTGTTCTCGGCGGCCTTGACGTCGGCGGCCTTGTCCGGGTCGCTGGGGCGCACGTGGACGGCGGTGTCGGCGCGGTCGGAGGCCTCGATGCGGACGTCGGCGACGTAGAGGTCGAGGACGACGGTGATCGGGGCCGGAGTGTTGAACGTGGACTGAGACATGAGATGTCCTTCGGTTGGTGTTGGCTCTGACTAGCGGGCCCAGCCGCTGAAGCTGTCCCCGACGGCCCGGTCGGGCCTCTGCGCCGACGCGACACGGCCGCCCCGCCGGTCCTCATGGGCCAGCCCGGCCGCCGCGGCGCGCACGATCCACGCGTTGACGGACAGCCCCGCCGCGGCGGCGGCGTCCTCGATCAGGGCCTTGAGGGTGGACGGCAGCCGCAGGTTGATCCGGACCATGGTGGCGTCGTCGCCCTCGGCGACCGGCAGCCGCACATCGCCGCCGGCCGCGGCCGGAGCACCGCCGGCCGGCGCCGGCGCGGTCACGACGAACCCCGCGTTCCCCCCGCGCAGCCGGACATCGACGGACCCGGGAGCGAGCTCGGCGGAGATCTCCTCGGTGGCGGAGGACAACGCCTCCAACAGCGTGAGGCGCACAGCGGCGTCGAGCGAGGGAAGGAGCCGGTCGGCCAAGGCCCGGGCTTCCTCCCCGCCGACTTCGGCCGCCGTCGTCAGCTCGCGGCGGAGGCTCTCGACGTAGGGGGTGAGT
>Ga0207671_10000912_pt1 | contig 37313 bp, 35 predicted proteins | sample KBSC24metaG_FD_184352 | JGI IMG/M metagenome (GOLD analysis project Ga0207671, IMG submission 184352) | Corn rhizosphere microbial communities from Kellogg Biological Station, Michigan, USA - KBS C2-4 metaG (SPAdes) (version 2) | ecosystem: Host-associated > Plants > Roots > Rhizosphere > Soil...
GTACGCGGCATAGGGCAGCTTCTTCGTCGCGTCGAGGCAGGGGTAGTAGACCTGATCGAAGAAGTGCTTCAGGGCGCCGCTCATGTAGCCGATGTTGGCCGGCGTGCCCACGATCACCGCGTCCGCGGCCAAGAGGTCAACCACAGTCGCAGCCAGGGCTGCGCGACGCACAACTGTTACGCCCTTGATCTCCTCGTTGGTCGCACCTGCAAGTACGGCCTCGAACATCGTCTGGAGCGTTGGCGAGGGGGTGTGGTGGACGATCAGCAACGTAGGCACGTGCTCGATCCTTCCATGACGCCGATGACGCGCGACGCGCCTTTGCCGGAGCGGGCAGTCGGTACCAGACAACCGGTCGTGCCCACCCCGACACTTGGTCGATTCGTTCTGCAGACGCGAGCCGTCGTTCTTTTCGATCTTCCCACGAAGACAAGAGGCTTTAGCGGCTTCACCGCCCGTGTCTCGTACTTTCCAGTAGATAAGTAAGGCTCGCGTACCGTGCACCTCACGATGGTGAACTCAATCTCGCGATCCTTGAAGGCGTTCCCGTGCTTCCGAAGGCCTTAAGTGCGGAAACCGCGAAATCCAAGCGCAGTAACACCGCTACGCACATCGTATGCAGGGTTCAACTGCTCGGGGCGCTGAGGTCCTTCTCAAGGAACTGCGCGGCCGTCGGGGCCTCCACGACGGAGTAACGAACCACCTTCACGATCTCTGCCGCGCTGGTGGCGAAGTCCTCTCCGAAAATGCCTCCTCGCTTAGGTGAGTGTTCACGTTCCCAGACGAGCGCAATCGGGTCGGCGAGCTGGGTGTCCGCCACGCTGATCAGGTCCCAAGCGTCGCCCGGATATTTCCACACTCGGCCATGTCTCCCTGATCCAGTCGGCGATCGCGACGTCGTCACGTTCGATGGCGTGGCGAGCCGGCACCTGATGCGACCGGAAGCATCTCTCGGGCTGTCCGTCAGAACACCTCGATGCTCAGCTCACGTCAAGGACGCTGGAGCCAACGGGAGGCTCGCATGTCGGATGTTCAAGGTCCCGACGATTCATGGCCGCGCAAGAACGTTCCGGCCAACCGTCAGGACAACCAGTTCCCTCTGGGCGAAGTGGCACCGTACTCCGCCAGTCCGCCGCCGGCATCCGACGTCGGCGGGCCGGGCCCGGCGTGGTTGCCGGCAGGCTGGGAGGAAGACAAGGACAGGCGGCCGACTGTGCACGTCGAGGTCGTCCAGACCGATCCCCGGCTACCTGTGCCCTCACCGCCGAAGAGCCCGACAGTGCCGGTCAGACGCCGCACGCTGGCGTCGATCCTGGTCGTGCTTCTCGTTGCGATTGGGGCGGTGGCCGTGTTGGTACTGAAGGGGCCGTCGACGAAGACGGTCCTGGAGCCGGCGAACAACGGTCTCGCGCCCACGACGACTGTCCCAGTCGCGACCAGCACGGTGGTGGAGACCACGACACTCCCGCTGCCAGTGGACACCGGGCCGTCGGCTTCCCCGACCGAGACATCGACGACGTCCCCGACTTCCAGCGACAGCAGTCAAAGTCCTACAGACACCGGCTCCACCGGCCCCATAGCCAACGACGCCCCAAGCTACCTGGGACCGCCGATCGATTCGAGTGACTCCTATGACGAGGATGTTCAGATCTCCGGCAAGGACTATTCCAACAGCTCGGTGTTCCACTGCGATACCCACCAAGATGACGGACAACCGTTCGCGAACTGGAACTCGGCCGGATACAGCACCTTCACCGGCATGATCGGTATCCCCGACAACGCCCACTCGGCAACTGGGTCCATCATCACCGTCACGTTCTACGATCAGAACAGAAAGTTGTTGGGGCAGGCCGTCGTCTCCATCGGCCACCCGCAGCCAGTGACCATCAATCTCAATGGTGCCATTCGTATGCAGATGAACTGCGTGTCAAAGGACAATCCAACCTCGTACTCCCCGGCATTGGCCTTCGGCGACGGTGCACTTAACCAATAGCGGCAGAGGCTGCCCACCCGGCCGATGGCCGGGTGGAGCGCGGCAGCTCAAAACTCGTGAATGTGCTCTGTTGATGGATGCCGACGGCGCCGTGCTCGAGCTACGCCTCATGGGTACGGGACGTGAACTCGCGTAGGCGACTCCGTTGGGTTCCACGGTGGCTGACGACCTCTGCATGCAACGGGTAGCCCGAGGACGATCGCTACGTCCCTCCCGCGAGACTTGACGGTGGCCGGTCCACCGCTGAAAACGGAGGCGGTAATACCGGCCGAAGCGGCAGTGCCGTAACGATTATCTGACCTGGCCTGATAGGTTACGGTAAACCGTTCACTTCTGATCGAAGAAGTGCTTCAGGGCGCCGCTCATGTAGCCGATGTTGGCCGGCGTGCCCACGATCACCGCGTCCGCGGCCAGGACGTCCACGGCCGTGGCGGCGAGCGCCGGGCGGCGCACGACCGTCACGCCCTCGATCTGCTCGTCGCTCGCGCCGGCGAGGACGGCCTCGAACATCGCCTGCAGGGTAGGGGACGGGGTGTGATGGACGATCAGGAGGGTGGGCATGTCGTGATCCTGCCATTCGCGGCCAGGCTCAACGACCGATGGGGCGCGTACGGTGCGGCGAACCGCCCGATCGGGTGGAGCACGGGTGGTTAAGGGCTTTGTGCGCCCTTGGCGCTTCAGTTCGCTGCGATGCTGGACTACTACTTGTAGAAACGCCCGATCGGGGAGGTCCGCCAGGTGGAACCGCTGAGAGCAGGGGATCCGCGCACCATGGGCCCTTATGTCCTGATCGCGCGCCTGGGCGCCGGGGGCATGGGACAGGTGTTCCTCGGGCGGACGCGGGGCGGGCGGACCGTCGCGGTGAAGGTGGTCAAGGCCGAGCTGGCCGGGGACCGCGAGTTCCGGCGGCGGTTCCGGCAGGAGGTCGCGGCGGCCCGGCTGGTGTCGGGGCGGTTCACGGCCGCCGTCGTGGACGCCGACCCGGAGGCCGCGACGCCGTGGCTGGCCACCGCCTACGTCTCGGGCCTGACCCTGCGGGCGGTGGTCGGCGCCGGTGCGCTGCTGCCGGAGACCTCGCTGCGGGTGCTGGCCTACGGGCTGGCGCGGGCCCTGGCCGAGATCCACTCGGCGGGCGTGGTGCACCGCGATCTGAAGCCCTCGAACGTGATGCTGGCCGTGGACGGGCCGCACGTCATCGACTTCGGCATCTCGCGCGTCATCGCCGCGGCCGATCTGACGCGGACCGACATCGGCACCATCGTCGGGTCGCCGGGGTTCATGTCGCCGGAGCAGACCCGCGGGCACGAGCTCACCGCCGCGACCGACGTCTTCTCGCTCGGGACCGTCCTGGCCTACGCCGCCACCGGCCGCAATCCGTTCGGCTCGGGCCCGGAGCACACGCTGCTGTACCGGATCGCGCACGACGAGCCGGACCTGTCCGGGGTGCCGGATTCGCTCGCTCCGCTGATCGCCATGTGCCTGGCGAAGGATCCGGCGCAGCGGCCCAGCACCGCGCAGATCATCGGGCGGATGGCCGACAGCGTGCCGGAGGGCGCGTGGCTGCCGGCCGACCTGACGTCGGCGATAGCACAGAGCGCGGCCGAGATTCTGGACTACGAGGGGATCGCGGTCTTCCCCCAGCCCGACAAGGATCCGCTGACCACTCCCGGTCCGGCACCCGACCCGACGCTGCTGTTGACCGCCTCGGCGGACCGGCCCACGGCACGGATCGAACCGGTCGAGGACCGGACGGCGGAGCGGACGGCCGAGCGCATCGGCGTCGGCGAGCCGCCGCAGGGCTCGCGCAACGGCGGAGCGGGCGGCGCGGGGCTGGTGGCCGGGCTGCTCTCGGTCGCGGTGATCGCGGCTTTGGCCACGGCTCTGATCCTGGTACTGCGCAGCGGGAGCAACAATCCGGGCCCGCCCCCGACGGCCTCGGTGGGGACGAGCACGAGCCAGTCTCCGCTGACCCGCTCGAAGAGCGTCACGTCGGAGTCACAGACGTCTGCGACCACGCCCACGCCGACGACCACCTCCTCGCCGACCCCGACGACGCCCGCCTCGACGACGCAGAGTACGAGCACGGCGAGCACGTCGACGAGCACCACCGCCTCGACCACGCCGAGCACGACGCCGTCGACCACGGCGAGCAGCAGCGCGAGTTCGTCCGCGCCGCCCCCGTCGTCGTCGAGTCCGTCGACGGCGCACAGCTCGGCGCCCCAGCCGACAGCGGCGGCTTCGAGCCACACCTGAGGTCGCTGTATCGGCGCTGTATCGGCGCCGTATCGGCGCTGCGTCAACGCTGAATCGGCGCCGCACCGGACGGCGCTATATCAGCGGTCCGGCGAATCCGATGCGCAAGACCGCCAGAAGTCCGCGGCACCGTATCGAGACCGTCACCGCATCCCGCACCGGACCGCGGCCCACCGGGCCAGCCGTCCCCATCGAACCCGCATCCTCACGCCACGCCCACCTCGGGACCGGCGATCGCCGTCCCCGCCTCCGGCCAGTCCGTGCGATGCCGGAACCGGACTTCGAACGGACATGTCAAGCGCCATCCGCCGCCAACCCTCTCGAATCGACTGCGCGCCAGGCCGCGCCGCCTCCACACTTGGCGCAGCGGGCCCGGGGCCGCACCCGCCTGCGGTCCCGGGTCCGCTCTGGTCCGGTCCGGCGCGGGGCCGGCCGGCCGTTCGCTGCCGCACGCCCCGTCGCGTGCCGCCTTCCTTGCCTCAGCCCGACTCCGGCCTCTGGCGCCGCACTACGCGCCAGCCCCGTGCGCCGGACGATCCGGCGGCCGGCGGTCGGGCCGGCCGCCGGAGTCCTCATCCGGTCCGCGCCAGATCGATCGCGGGCAGGTCCTTCAGCTCCTCGCGGGTCAGGTCCACCTGGACGCCGAACGTGGCGTCGACCACGTTGCGGATCGGGACCGCGACCTCCTTGCGGCTCCACAGGTGTCCTTCGGTGAGCAGGATGTGCGTGACGTGGTGGTCGGGAGCGGCCATCAGACCCTTTATGTGGCCGATGTCGCCGTCGGCGGCGTGCAGCTTCTCGTTGCGGCACAGCTGCACCTCGCCGGCCGGAACCCGGTCGTAGGTGACCATGTCCGGCTTGGCCGGCGCGCGGTAGCCGCCGCCCAGGGCGCCACCGCCGCTGACCGGACCGCCGGACGGGGCCGTGGGCTGCACCATCTCGGTGGCCTCGGCCGGCTCCAGCAGGTCGAATCCGGAGGCGGTGCAGGTGAGAACGATCGAGTCGGCACCGGCGCCGCCCACCAGCGAGACCGGTACCAGGCGGGCGGCGTGGGGGTCGCGCCCGACGACGAGGTGGGTCAGAGCCCGGGTGGCCGGGTCCATGATGATCCGATGAAGCCGACCGCAATCGCCGTCGGCACAGGAGACTCCCGCTCCGATCGCGTAGGGGCTTTCCTTTTCGGTCATGGTGCTCATAGCAGCCTCCTCACTGCTCGCGCGGATGAGTTAGCGGCGCCGCGCCCCTGCCAGGTACCCGGTCACAGAGTTTGAAACAGGCGGGGCGGAGTTTGGGAGCGGGGTTTTCCGGGGCCCGAGTTATGAGGGATGTGGGCGCGAACCGCCAGCGGAAAGCGGCGCGGCTGCCGGGTACGGCGACGGCAGCCGCGCCGGCTCAGCGGGCGGCCTCCCGGTCCGACCACGTCTTGATCGCCAGCAGCTTCTGCCGCAGGGCTTCGGTGTCCTCGAAACCTTCGGTGTCGCCGGTCTCGCTCGGGGCGTCGGGCCCCGCCGGGAGCCCGTCGGTCGGGACGCCGTGCGCCATGAAGAAGCCCTCTGCGGTGCTGCGGGCCAGGGTCACCGCGACCCTCGGGTCGGTGACGAACGTGCTTTGCACGTGCTTCCACACGCCGTCCAGGTACGCGCGGTCCGCCTCGGTGAAACGGGGCGGTGCGGGGGTGGCCGCGGCGCCGCCGTAGCCGCCACCGGAGCGGGGGTCGGCGCGTCCGCTCTCGATGAACTTGGAGATGCGCGTCGGCAGACCGCCGAAGGTTCCGGCGGCCGAGGTCCGCCAGGCGGGCGGACCGAACAACAGCATCGCCGCCAGGGCGGCGAGGACGACCAGGACGATGATCACAGTGACGATCACGACGACCCCCTCCCGTGCCCGGCCCGGTGCCGGGACAGTCCCCGTTACCCGCTTCGCGCCCCACCAATTCACGGCATCAGGACACACCTTCGAATCAGAGTTCTCAAAAGGGCCGCCGGCGCGGAGTATGGAGGGATGGCGCACCCTGCCGAACGCCTGCAAGATTCCGTGCCGCCGCGCTTCGCCGGCCAGAAGGTCCTGATCGTGGACGACGACCGGCGCGGCGCCTTCGCGCTCGGCAGCGCCCTGAGCGCCCGCGGCCTGACGGTCGTGCAGGCCGCCAGCGGCACCGACGGGCTGGCCGCGGTCGAGCACGACCCGACGATCAAGGCGGTCCTGCTGGACATCGCGATGCCCGGCCTGGACGGCTACGCCACCGCCGCCCGCATCCGCGAGCTCGACCACGCCGCCGCGACCCCGATCATCGCGGTGACGTTCGAGGCCTCGCCCGGGGACCAGGCCAAGGCGCTGGCCGCCGGGATGGACGCGCACGTGGCGAAACCGGTGGACGTCACGCACCTGCTGCGGGTGCTGGCCGAACTGCTGAACTGAGCCGGGATCCAGGACCGGGACCAAGGACCGGGGATCCAGGACCGGGGATCCAGGACCGGAGACCCGGGATCCAGAACCCGTCCGCTATCCCGGCCCGCCCGGCTTGCCCTCGTCCTCGCCGTCCTCCACGAGGACCGCGTCCCGCAGCGTGCTCAGGATCCGCGTGAGGTAGCGCGAGACCTGCATCTGCGACACCCCGAGCTCGGTCCCGATCTGGCTCTGCGTCATGCCGCGGAAGAACCGCATCAGCAGGATCCGCTTGTCCTTCTCCGGCAGCGCGGCCAGCAGCGGCTTGAGCGCTTCACGGTCGACGACCCACTCATACGCGTCGTCGTCACCGCCGAGCGTCTCGCCCAGGCTCGCGCCCTGCTCGTCGCCGGGCACCAGCGGCCGCTCCAGGGAGGTCGCGCTGTACGCGGCCGAGGCGTCGAAGGCCTCGACGATCTCCTCCGGCTGCGCCCCGAGGTGCTCGGCCAGCTCGGCGATCGTGGGCGAGCGCCCCAGCCGCCGCTCCAGCTGCTCGGCCGGGGCGCCGTGCAGCGCCAGGCTCAGCTCCTGCATGCGGCGCGGGACGTGCACGTCCCAGGTCGAGTCGCGGAAGTAGCGCTTGATCTCGCCGGCGACCATCGGCGTGAGGTAGCCCAGGAACGCGGTGCCGCGCGCGGGGTCGAAGTTGTCGACCGCCTTGATCAGCGCCAGGTAGGCGACCTGCTCCAGGTCCTCGGCGGTGTCGGCCGGGACGCTGAAGCGCGAGGCGACGTAGCGCGCGTAGTTCATGTGCTCGGCGATGAGCTCGTCGCGCAGCGTTCGGTAGCGCGCGCTGTCCGGCTCGCACTCCGCCAACAGCTCGAAGCGGCGGTGGATCTCCGCGCGGTGCTCGGCGCGGTCGCGCGGCACGCCGCCGAGCCGCGGGGAGGGGATGCTCGGCAGGGGGATGTCGGTGTCCTGCTCCGGCAGCCGGCGGTCGGCCCGCACGGTGCGGGGCGGGATCGGCGGGGCCGGTGGAGCCGACGACCCGGGCGCGGGCGGCGCGGCCGGGACCGGCACCGGCGGCGCCGTCTCGGTCGCCGGACGCACCGGATCACCGTCGCGTTCGGGCCCGCCTCGGCCGGACGACGCCGGACCGGGACCGCTCCCCCGAGTGCTCACCGCACCCCCGCCCGGGCCGTGCCGTCGGGCCCTGGCGCGCCGGTGCCGGCCGCGCGCTTGACGATGTCCACCCGGACGCGCCCCTCCTCCTCGGCCCACTGCAGGTCGTCGACCAGCGCGGCGAGCAGCGACCAGCCGAAGCCGCCGACCTGCGGCTTGGAGCCGGGCCGGGCCTCGGCCGAGACGGTCAGCGACAGGCCGGCCGGCCCGAGCCGGAACACGCAGTCCAGCTCCTCGCCGGTGGCGTCGACCTCGTCGGGTAACAACAGCAGGCCGCACGCCTCGTCCACGGCCAGGCGCCAGTCCCCCATCTCGGCCATGGAGAACCCGGCGCGCACGCCGAGGTGCCCGGCGGCCGACCGGACCAGGACCACGTAGCCGCGCTCCGCGGGGATGCTCAACGTCACCGGGACACGACCGTCCGTGCCCTGGCCGCCGGTGCCGGCAGCCGCGCGGACGCCGTCCTCGCCACCCACACCGCTCACGCGCTCCATACGTCCTGCTCCCCTTTCCACAGAGACCCCTGCGATCCCTGTGAGCCCGCCCCGGCCGGTACCGCCGCTCGCGGCCCAAGTCGGCACCATACGGCCTTTCCCCCGTCCTCTTCGACCGCGACCCCCCAGGCCTGGGCCAACTGCACCACGATGGCCAGGCCCTGGCCGCCGAAGCCGCGCTCGGCCGGCGGTATGAGACGGGGCAGGCCGGGGCCGTGGTCGTGCACCCGCACGGTGAGCGTCCCGTCACGCAGCTCCAGGCCCAGGCGCATGTCGGTGCCGGCGTGCCGGACCGCGTTGGTGACCAGTTCGCTGACCACGAGCGCGGCGTCGGTGACGAAGTCCTCGGCCCGCCAGCGGGCGCAGGTCTCGGTCAGGAAGGCCCGGGCCAGGCTCGGCGCGGCGGGCCCGGGGGCCAAGTGGGTGTGGGCCGTCCGACGCGACGTCATCGCGTCAGATTCCCAGCCGTGAGCCGACCCGATATCGTCGGTAGCGATCCGGGATCACGCGGGCTGGGTGGGAAAACAGGAGGCATCATGGCGGTCGAGGGCTTCTCGGTCGAGGTCGACAGCGACCCGGACCGGGGCGGAGCCGCCGCGGTGTCCGGGGACGGCAAGGACGTCAAGGGCGGCCAGGCCGTCACGGTCACCGTCACCGGCGACGTGGACCTGGCCGCGGCGGACACGCTGTGGAGCGTGCTGGACGAGTACGTGCACGCCGGGGCGGACGTCGTCGTCGACTGCTCGCGGGTGGCGTTCCTGGACTCCATGGGGCTGCGGACCTTGATCCGCGCGCAGCACAAGGCCGCAGCGTCGGGCGCGCGCCTGACGCTGGCGGCTCCGTCGGAGGCGGTGCTGCGGGTGCTCCAGCTGGCCGGTGTGGCCGATCTGTTCGTGCTCGACAGCAGCGGAAGCGGCAGCGGACGCTGACCGTCGGCCATCGCCACCCCTTCCTCGCGTCCGATCCGTTGGCCACCGCGAACACCGCTACCCGCTCCACCGAATCCAAACTCGATGCGGACCCGGTGCAGGGGGGCGGATCACGGTGCGGCGCCGGGCCCATTGTCATGCATCCGACGTGCCCAAACATAGCCCAGCGCAAGGAAAACAGGGCGGGTGGCCGATAAGAGTCCCGTCACGGCTGCACGGGCACCTGCACGGGAAGCTCTCCGCGAGCAGCCTTCAGGCCGCGTCGAGGAACGCCAGCACCGCCAGCACCCGCCGGTTGCCGTCCAGATCCGGCAGCAGCCCGAGCTTGGCGAAAATCGTGTTGATGTGGTTGCTGACCGCCTTCTCGGTGATCACCAGACGGGCGGCGATCCCGGCGTTGGCGTGCCCCTCGGCCATCGCGGCGAGCACTTCGCGCTCGCGCGGGGTCAGCGAGCCGAGGCGCTGGTCGCGGGAGCGCCGGGCGAGCATTTGGGCGACGACCTCGGGGTCCATCGTGGTGCCGCCGCCGGCGACGGTCCGCACCGCGTCCACGAACGAACGCACGTTCGAAACCCGGTCCTTTAGCAGATAGCCGACGGCGCCCGCGCTGTCGGACAGCAGCTCGCGCGCATACAGCGGCTCGACGTGCTGCGACAAGATCAGCACCGGCAGGCCCGGCACGCGCCGCCGCGCCTCCAGTGAGGCGGCCAGACCCTCGTTCCGATGCGTCGGCGGCAGCCGGATGTCGGCCACGGCCACGTCCGGCTTCTCCGCGAGCAGGGCGTCGAGCAGGTCCGGGCCGGTCTCGACGGCCGCCGCGACCTCGAAGCCGTGGGCGGTCAGCAGCCGGACCAGGCCGTCCCGCAGGAGGGCCTGGTCCTCGGCGAGGACTACGCGCATCGGGGTTCCCTCACTCGCTCGGCACTTCCAGCACCACCCTGGTCGGCCCGCCGACCGGGCTGTCGACGACCAGCCGGCCGTCGAAGGCCGCCAGCCGCCGCCGGACGCCCGCCAGCCCCTGGCCGCGGCCGAGGTCGGCGCCGCCGGAGCCGTCGTCATGGATTTCAGCAACAACACAGCCTTCGGCGACGACGCGGTCCTCGCGCCGGAAGACGTCGATCCGGGCGCGCGCCGCACCACTGTGCTTCAACACGTTCGCCAGCGCCTCGGCGATCCCGAAGTAGAGCGCCGACTCGCGCGGGGCGGGGAGCCGCTCGGTCAGCTCGCAGCGGACCTCGACCGGGATCGGGGAGGCGTAGGCCAGGGCCCGCAGCGCGTCCGGCAGGCCCCGCTCGGCCAGGACCGGAGGCAGGATGCCGCGGACCAGCGAGCGCAGTTCGGCCAGTGCGGCGCCGCTGTGCTCGCGGGCTTCGGCGAGCAGGGCGACGGCCGCGTCGGGGTCGTCCCGGACCAGGTCCTCGGCCATGCCCAGGCTCAGGCCGACGGCCGCGATCCGGGCTTGGGCGCCGTCGTGCAGATCGCGTTCGATGCGGCGCATCTCGGCCTCGGCGTCGTCGCTGACGCGCTCGCGGGTGACCGTGAGGGTGCCGATGCGCTCGCCGACGTCGGTCGGGGCCAGCAGCGTGCGGGCCCACAGGGCCTGCGCGCGGATCAGCGCCGGGCCCGCGAACGGCGCCAGGACCAGCGCCGGAAGGCCGAAGCCGATCCCGAAGGGCCAGAACGGGTCGTCGCTCAGCGCCAGGCCGGGGACGGCGCACAGGCCGACCACGCCCCAACCCGCCAGCGTCAGCGGCAGCAGCCCGAGGGCCAGGCCGGCCGGGATGTTGGTGACCATCCACAGCAGATCCCGCCACGTCGCCGGGTCGCCGAGCAGCCACCGCAGCCGCCCCCGGCCGGCCCGCGGCAGGTAGGGCGTCTCGATCTCGACGCCGCTCCAGCGGGCCGCGATGCCCCGCTCCCAGTTCGCCAGCCCGCGGATCGCGCGGATCACCGGCGGTACCAGCACCCCGCCGCCGATCGGCATCAGGCCCAGCGTCAGGGCCGCCGCGACCAGCAGCGGGACTCCCGCCAGCAGTGACACCGGGGCGAGCACCAGGCCCCGGCCGGCCGCCAGCGCGGTCGCGGCGCCCCGCTCGCGCCAAGCGGCGGCCCCACCTCCGACCACCTGTGACAGCCCCGCCATGTCCCTCGTCCCTTCGTGCGCCGCCATTATCGAGGATCACCCTGCGACTGCGGCGAGCGCGGGCACGCTCAGCACGCGGCGCGCCGCCCCCAGGCACGCCGCCAGGGTCAGCGCCGTGACGCTCGCCGCGACGCCGAGGAACACCCCGAGGCCCTGGTGCGGCATCAGGTCGCCGGTCTTGGCGTAGCTGAACGGGATGACCCCGACCAGCGCCGCGAGCGTGCCGAACACCAGGCCGGCCACCAGGATCGCGCAGACCTCCCAGCCCAGGGAGCGGCGCACCTCGGCCGGCGTGTCGCCGAGCAGGCGGCGCTGGCCGAACTCGCGGCGGCGGTGCAGGGTGCCGGCGACCGCGATGTTCGCCACCACGACCGCCGCGAACAGCGCGATCATGCCGACCACCAGGAAGCTGAGAGTCTGCACGCCCTTGTCGTCGGCGGACATCGCGACGTGCCGCGCGTGGTCGGCGTCGTCCTGGATGAACTGCTGGTAGAGCGCGCCGTTGGCCAGCGCCACGAACAGGATCACCGGCATCAGCACGCCGGCCGCCGGCCGGGAGTGCCGGCGCAGTTCGGCCTCGGCCAGGTAGCCGCCGCTGCGGCGCATCAGCGGGCCGAGGACCGCGCCGGTGATCCGGACCAGCGCCGGGGCCAGCAGCGCCAGCCCGATGCCGGTGAGGATGCAGGCCTGGCCGGCGATCTCCATGGTGCCGTAGCCCTCGTTCTTCATCAGGGTCGCGGTCATCACGGCGTCGTCCAGGCCGAGCAGGATCAGCACGACCGCGGCGATCTTGCGTTTGCGGGACATGCGGGCGTCCTCGGTCGCGGCGGAGACCAGCGCCGCCGCCGTGCTCTGATTCGCCGCCCGGCGCCCGGCCACGAGCGCGGCGACCAGCGCGGCCACGGCGACGTCGCCGAGGCCGATCATCAGGGTCGTGGAGCCGAACGCGTAGCCGACGCCGTTCGAGACCTGATGGGTGGACTTCAGCGTGGCCAGCACCGCGCGGCCCACGGCCATGCCGGCCGGCGTCGCCGGGATCGCCGCGGCGGCCAGCAGGACCGCGGTCTCGGTCATGATCATGCGGCGGAGCTGGCGCGGGACCGCGCCGGCCGCCTTGAGCAGCGCGATCTCCTTCTCCCGCTGCTGGACCGCCAGGCTCAGGGTAGCGGCGGTGCCGAAGGCGATGATCAGCGCGCCCCAGCCGCCGATGACCAGGGCCATGGTCTGCAGCGCCGAACGGTCGTCCTTGGACAGGCCCGGCGCGCTGCCGGTCTCGTACAGGGAGGCGAATCCGGTGAGGATCGCGCCGCCGAGGAACAGGTTCAGGAACGAGGCGAGGTAGGCCGCGCGGCGGTGGCGCAGGTTGCCGAGGCTCACGATGAGCATGTCAGGCCGCCCTTCCGGAGAAGCGGGAGGAGGCCGTCGGGTCGGTGCCCGCAGGCGCATCGGCACCCGCGCCCGCACCCGCCGGCCGGAACTGCGCCATCCGCGCGGCGACCCCGGCGGCCCGCGGCGCGCGCATCTCGTCGACGATCCGACCATCGGCCAGGAACAACACTCGATCGGCGTAAGCGGCGGCGACCGGGTCGTGCGTCACCATCACCACGGTCTGCCCGAACTCCCGCACGGACTCCCCCAGCAGCATCAGCACCTCGGCCGCGCGGGCCGAGTCCAGCGCCCCGGTCGGCTCGTCGGCGAACAGCAGCGCGGGCCGGGTCACGATGGCGCGGGCGATCGCGACCCGCTGCTGCTGGCCGCCGGACAACTCGGCCGGCCGGTGGTCCAGCCGGTCGCCGAGGCCGATCCGGTCCAGCAGGGCCTTGGCCCGCCGCTTGTCCCCTGTGTTCAACGGGATCCCGGCGATCCGCGCGGGCAGCAGCACGTTCTGCCAGACGGTCAGCGTCGGCAGCAGGTTGAAGGACTGGAACACGAAGCCGATGCGGCCGCGCCGGAACCGCGTGGCGGCGGTCTCGTCGGAGGTGTCCAGGTCCTGGCCGCCGATCAGGATCCGGCCGGCGTCTGGGCGCTCCAGGCCCGAGGCGCAGTTCAGCAGGGTGCTCTTGCCCGAGCCGGAGGGGCCCATCACGGCGGTGAAGGTGCCGTAGGGCAGACCGAGGCTCACGCGGTCGAGGGCGGCGACCTCGACCTGGTGGCCGAACGTCTTGCTCACCGATTCCAGACGCAGCGCGTCTTCCATGGCTGTCATGGGATCCAGCGTCGCGGGGCGGGGCCTGGAAGACAGGGGTGCTACCACCTGTCTCGGCGCGGACGCGGCGAGGACGCAGAGCCGATCATGGGGTGATCGAATGAATCCCGCATCAGACACTTTCGGGACCTATCCCATCGTTGTCTCCCAAGATGTGAAGATGTGCCACATGCCACAAACCCCCGGCACCCACGGCAGCTGTCACCGAGCCCCCACGAGGCGCGGAAACATCACGGCGGGGCCAGTCACGGCCTTGCTCGTGCTCGTCCCGGCGATCGGGATGTTCTTCGGCTCCGTGATGTTCGTGGTGCTGTGCGCGGGTGCCGCGACGGTGGCGGCGGTGCGCGTGCGGCCGGCCGGGCTGTGGTGGGTCCTGCCGCTGGCGCCGGTGGCGGTCTGGGCGGTGTGCGTGAGCCGCGAGGTGTTCGACGCTTCCGGGGGCGGCGGCAAGCAGGCCGTCGCGGTGGTGCACGGCATGATCGACGCGTTCCCGGCCATGGTGGTGACGTTGCTGGCCGCCAGTACCGTGGCCCTGTTACGCCGCTTCACTCGGGGGTCGGCCCGTGCCTGGTGACACTCCGCCGCGCCGGCCCCGGCCTCAGCCCCCTTACGACCTGTCCCCCCACACGCCGGGCTTCCGGCCGCAGCAGCAGGAACAGCAGGACGACCTGCGCTACTGGGCCCCGCGTCCCCCGCTGCCCGAGCGCCGTCCGCGGCAGCCCGAGCGCAGCCGGCCCGAGCCGCGGCCGACGCCCCCGCCGCCCCGCCGCCCTCGCCGCGCGACCATCGCGGCCCGCGCGCTGGCCTGCACGGCCTCCGCCACGATCCTCGCGGCCAGCGCCGCGACCTGGGCCGCGTACCACAACCTCACCTCCGGCCTGCTCACCTCCGACGCGATCAACGAGATCCGCTCCGGCGAGAAGGGCTACGTCGCCCCGCACCTGGACGGCTCGGTCAACCTGCTGCTGATCGGCCTGGACTCGCGCAAGGACATGAACGGCGACGACCTGCCGACGGCCTTCGTCGAGCAGGAACTGCACGCCGGTTCCTCCGACATCGGCGGCTACAACTCCAACGTCCTGATCTTCCTGCACATCCCGGCCGACGGCGGCCGCGTCACCGCGTTCTCCATCGCGCGCGACGACTACGTCGAGGAGCCCGGCGGGTCCTCGGCCGTCGGCGACATCCCGGATCTGGGCATGCACAAGATCAAGGAGGCGTACGGCCGGGCCAAGGCGATCGCGGTGGACCGGCTGAAGGCCTCCGGCATGACCGACAAGGCGCAGATCGAGAAGATCAGCCGCGAGGTCGGCCGGGAGTCCACGATCCGGACCGTGCAGCTGCTCACCGGCGAGCACGTGGACCACCTGGCCGAGATCAACCTGCTGGGCTTCTACGACGTCGCCCAGGCCGTCGGGCCGATCGAGGTCTGCCTGAACCATCCGGTGAACGACCCGATCGAGGACGGCGCCGGGACCGGGCTGAAGCTGCCCGCCGGGCACTCGATGCTGGACGCCCCCACCGCGCTGCAGTTCGTGCGCCAGCGCTTCCATCTGCTGCGCGGCGACTTCGACCGCAACCGGCGGCAGCAGGCGTTCCTGGCGGCGGTGATGCACAAGCTCAGGAGCGAGGGCGTGATCGGCGACCTGGGCAAGATGCAGGCGCTGTTCGACGTGGTGAAGAAGGACGTGGTCATCGACGGCTCCTGGGACGTCCTGGACTTCGCCGACCGCGCGCAGAACCTGACCGCGGGCAACGCGGACTTCCGGGAGCTGCCGATCACCGGACAGCCGGTCCTGCCGGCGGACGGCTCGGTGAACACGGTGAACCCGTTGCAGATCCGGCAGATCGTGATGACCGGGTTCGGGGACGGCAAGGAATTCGCCGACGAGATGGCTCAGAACTCGGAGAACGGAGGGGATCCCGCCTCCGCGCTGGGGCCGCGGCCGCTGGGCGATGCGGAGGGCGGGCTCGGCCAGGACCGGTCGTTGCTACCGGGGCGGTCGGGGCTGCCTTCGTCGCCTTCGTCTTCCTCGTCGCCTTCGTCTTCCTCTTCGTCCGCGCCGGGCGTCAGTGCCCAGGTCGCCGACGGCGCTCCCGCTCTGCCGCCGCTGCCGGCCGCGCGCGGGACGGGGACCGGCATGCGTCCGGCGGCGATCGCTCCGACGGACCCGCACACCGTCGTCGACCTCTACAACGCCACCGCGAAGAGCGGTCTGGCGACCACGGTCGGGGACTGGCTGGCCGCGTCCGGGTGGCCGGTGAACAAGACCAGCGCGGCGGCGTCGCAGAACCGCACCACGATCCAGTACGGCAAGGGAGCGGCGAAGGCGGCGGGCCAGCTCGCGGCGGCGCTCGGCGTGCAGGCGGTTCCGGCGCCGTCCGCCCGCACCGCGGCCGGACATGTCCTGGTCAGACTCGGGGCCGACTACACTCCGCCCGGTGGCCCGCAGCCCGTGCCGCCGAGCGACACGACCGGGTCCGGCCCGGCGGACCCGGCGAACCCGGATCCGGCCGGCCCCCAGGACCCGGCGGACGCGCCCGGCATCTCCATGGACAGCGGGATCACCTGCGTGAACTGACGGCTGCTGAGGGCGGCTCGCAGGAGGCACGGGGTTTCATTCGGCCCGCAGTGCCTGCAGGACGCTGATTCGGACGGCACGACGGGCCGGCGCGACCGCCGCGAGGAGCCCGGTGGCGAACGTCGCGGGGACCACGACCGCCAGGAGCAGGACGGGGATCGACGGCGGGCCCGGCAGGTGGCCGTCCATGACGGCACGGGCCAGGGCCCAGCCGATCGGCAGGCCCAGGACGACGCCGGTGAACGTGCCGGTCGCCACGGTGGCCAGGGCTTCGCTGCGGATCAGGGCCCGGATGTGGCCGGCCTCGGCGCCGACCGCGCGGAGCAGGCCGATCTCCCTGGTGCGCTCCAGGACGCTCAGGGCCAGGCTGGTGATGACGGCCAGGACGCCGATGAGCAGGCTCAGGGCGAGGAGCGCGGTCATGATCGTGGCCAGGAGCCGGAAGCCCTGGGCGGCGCGGGCGGCGAAGCCGGCGCGGTCGTCGAGGGTGGCTTGGGGGTAGGCGGCCAGGGCTGCGGCCACGGCTTGGCGGGCTTGGGCGGTGTGGCCCGGCCGGGTGCGGATGAGAAGTTCCTCAAGGCCCTGATCCTGGGGCGGATACGCCGTGAGGTAGTCGGATTCGGGGATCAGGAAGGCGCCCAGGACCTGCTCGTTGTCGTAGAGGGCTGCGATGCGGACATCGCGGGTTCCGCCGAGGGGGAACGTGATGGGGATGCTCTGCCCGAGGTGCCAGCCATCGCGCTGGGCGGCCAGGGCGCTGACGGCCATGGTGCCGGGGGCGGCGAGGTCGGCGAGGCGACCGCCGGTCACCCCGGGGTCGACGTCGGCGGGGAGGGTGGCCGGGTCGATGCCGCAGGCTTTCTCGGAGTCGCCGGGGGCTTTGAAGATGCCGCAGGACAGGCCCGTCACGTGCGCGACGCCGGGCAGGGCCGCGATGCGCTGGACGGCGCTCTGGTCGAGGGTCGCGCCGCTGCCCGCGGTCGTGGAGGCCACGAGGTCGGCGTGCAGGGAGCGGCGGACGTCGGACTCGCTTTCGGAGACGAGGCAGGCCGCCATCGCCGCGACGATGGAGACGGTGGCCACGGCTACGGCCAGGGTGCCGGCGGTCCCGGCCACGCGGCGGGGTTCGCGGGTCATCTGCCGTCCCGCGAGCCGCCCGCAGAAGCCTGATACGGCCGCCATGGCTGCTCGTGGTGCCGCGGTCAGCGGCCGCACCAGCGCCGGGCCGGCGAGCCCCACGCCGAGGAGGATCAAGATGCTGCCGAGGCCCGCCGGAGCCATGCCGTCGGCTTTCGCCTCGAGGGCGGCGCCGCCGGTCAGCGCCACGATCGCGATGGTGCTCCGCCACCAGGACAGGCGCCCGGCGTGGTCCTCGGTGCTGCTCGCGGCGAGCGCCGCCATGGGGCGCGATCGGGAGGCGCGGCGAGCGGCCGAGGCGGCGGCGAGGACGGAGATGCCGGGGCCGACGACGAAGCAGAGAGTGACGGTGCGGGCCGCGACCACGGTAGGGCCGGCGGGGAGCGGGAGGCCGAAGTGGTCGAAGCCCCAGCGCAGCGCGGTGGTCACGGCGAGGCCGAGGGGCAGGCCGACGGCGGCGCCGGCGAGGCCGATCAGGGAGGCTTCGGCGAGGACGAGGCGCGCGAGTTGGAGGCGTCCGGCGCCGACGCAGCGGAGCAGCGCCAACTCGCGGGTGCGCTGCGCGACGGTGACGGCGAAGATGTTCGCGATCAGCAGCGCGGCCACGACGACCGAGACGAACGCGAAGACCTGCAGCACGGCACCGATGGTCCCGGTCACGCTCCCGACCTGGCTGACCACCTGCGCCGCCTGCTGCGCCCCGGTGCGGACGGTGTAGTCGCCTCCGACCGCCTTGGCGATGCGCGCCTGCAGCGCGGCCGGATCGACGCCCGCGGCGCCGACCGCTTCGACGGCGGCGACCTTGTCCCCGCTGCCGAGCAGCGCGGCGGCCGCCGTCGGGGCGAAGCCGACGACGCTGAGCCCGGCGACGTTCTGCGCCCCGCCGAAGCCGACGGTTCCGACGACGGCGAACGTCTGGACGCCGCGCGACAGCGCCACGCGCAGCACGGCCCCCGGGGCGAGGTGGAGGGAGGCGGCCGTACCGCCGTCGACGACGATCTGGTCGGGGGCTTCGGGCCAGCGGCCACTTCGAAGGTCGACCAGGCGCAGCCGCGCATCGGCGGGGATCGACAGGCCGAGGCCGCCGAGCGCGGAGGTGGCGTGGCCGGCGCGGTCCAGGGGCATGGCATACCCCTCGACGACACCCTCGGCGGCCACGACACCCGGCACCCCGCGCACGCGGTCGACGAGCGCCGCGGGCAAGGTCGGAGCGCCGGTCAGCACCGACCCGCCGAATCCCCGCGCATCGGTGACCACGGCGGAGACCCCGGCGGTGGCGGCATCGGCCTGCTGCTTGATACCGGCATCCACGGTGTCGGTGAGGATGTGGCTCGACGCGAGGAACGCGGCCGCGGCGGCCACGGCGCCGGCGGTGGCGAGGCCGCGAGCCTTGCGCGCGGCGAGGCCCCGGCGGAGAACGGTGACGATGCGCATCAGGAGCCTGCTTCGGGGGTCGAGGCGGGGGTGGCAACCGGATGAGCGGTCAGCGGCGGTTCGGCGGCATCAGCGGTCGCCTCCGCGTCCAGGTCCTCCAGCCGCCGCAGGACCTCCGCTGCCGAAGGCCCCGCGACGTCGTCCACGATGCGGCCGTCGGCGAGCAGCACCACGCGGTCGGTGCGGGCCGCCGCCGCGGGATCGTGCGTGACCATGACCACCGTTTGGCCCAGTTCCACCACGCTGCGGCGCAGGAGGTCGAGGAGTTCCCTGCCCGTGCGGCGGTCGAGGTTGCCGGTGGGTTCGTCGGCGAAGACCACGTCCGGCCGCGTGATCAGGGCTCGGGCCGTCGCCACGCGCTGGGCCTGCCCTCCGGACAGCTGCGAGGGGCGGTGCTCCAGGCGGTCGGCGAGGCCCAGGAGGGTGACCACCGTGTCGAAGTGTGCCGCGTCGGGGCGGCGGCCGGTGAGCTCCAGGGGGAGCACGATGTTCTCGCGCGCCGTCAGGGTCGGGAGCAGGTTGAAGGCCTGGAACACGAAGCCGATGCGTTCGCGCCGCAGCCGGGTCAGCGCACGCTCCGCGAGCCCCGTGATCTCGGTTCCGCCGATGCGCACCGACCCGGCGTCCACGCCGTCCAGACCCGACAGGCAGTGCAGCAGCGTGGACTTGCCGGATCCGGAAGGCCCCATCACGGCGGTGAAGGTGCCCGCCGGAATCCCGACGTCCACGCCGCGCAGAGCGGGGACGGCGTTCGGCTCGGCGCCGTAGCTCTTGGTGAGGCCGGCAGCGGCGATCATCGTCATACCTAGAAAGCCTAAGCTTTAGACAGCCTAGGTATCAAGAGCCATCGAAGGACCTCAAGCCCTGCGACGCGCCGAGCAGAGCACCAGCGCCGCCGCGCCCACCACCGCCACGAGCCCACAGACCCCGTTCCAGCCGAAGCTCGCATAGGCCCGCACGCCGAGCCACGACCCCAGGCTTCCGCCCAAGAAAGCGCACGTCATGTAGGCCGTGTTCAGCCGCGCGCGCTCGCCGGGACGCAGCGCGAAGATCCGCGCCTGATTCGCGACCTGCCCCGACTGCATCGCGACGTCCAGGGCCAGCATCCCGACCGCCAAGCCCGCGAGGCCGACCACACCGCCCGCCGACCCGAGCAGCAGCACGGCCGCCGCACCCAGCACCCCGATCAGGCATCGAAGATTCACCGCGTCCGGCCCCAGCCGGTCCGTCGCGCGGCCGGCCCGGGGCGTGGCGAACATGCTGCCCGCGCCGACCAGCGCCAGCAGCCCGACGGCCGGCGTCCCGAGGTGGTAGGCCGGGCCGGTGACGTGCAGAGCCAGCGCCGTCCACGCCGCACTGAACGCCGCAAACACCAGCACTTGGTACTGACACGACCGCCGCAACAACGGTTCGGTCCGCAACAGCCGCACTGAAGCGGCCAGCAGAGCCGGATAGCGTTCGCTGGTACTCGGCGCCGTCAGCGGCAGAAGGACTGTCATCGCCGCCGACAACACCAGCGCCGCACCCGCCGCGACCAGATACGGCGCACGCCAGCCAAGCCAGTCCCCCAGCGTCCCGGAGAACGTGCGGGCCAAAAGGATCCCGCCGATCAGGCCGGACAGCAGGGTCCCGGTCACCTCGCCACGCCGCTCGGGCGAAGCCAGGCCCGCCGCCATCGGTATGAGGATCTGCGGGACGACGGTCGCAGCGCCGATCAGAGTGCTGGCAACGGCAAGCATCGGCAGAGTGGTGGACACGCCGGCAAGCACCAAGCCCGCAGCCGTGACCAGCAGCAGCGTCGTGACCAGGTAGCGATGACGCAGCCGATCCCCCAGGGGGACCAGGAGGAAGATGCCGGCGGCGTAACCGAACTGCGCACAGGTGGTGACGAGCGCGGCAGAACTCTTAGTCGTCCGGAGCCCGGTGGCGATCAGAGGGCTGATGGCCTGCGGAAAGTAGATGTTCGCGACAGCGACGCCGCACGCGATCGACAGCACCAGGATCAGTGGACGGCTCAGGACTGGCTGCACAGCTGAAGGGGGTGCGGCAAGGGCGGACAAGAGTCACCTCACACTGGAACCTGTTTAAGTGGTTCCGTCAATGTACACCGGTCAAACCGGTTCCGGGCAAGGTACGCTGAGACCATGCCCGAGAGCTCCGAGACCGCCGAGACCGCCGAGACCCTGGGCAGCACGGAGTTCCGCACCGGCTCCGGCCGCATCTGCCTGGACTTCATCCGAACCCTGAGATGGCGCGGCACCGGCGACGCCCTCGAAGAACTCGCCACGCCCGAAGCGCTGGTCGCCTGGATAGAACTGGTAGGCCCCTTCGACGCGGACACCGAAATCTCCACGCCGACGCCCGGAACCCTGCGCGCTGCGCAAGAAACGCGGGAAGCCGTCTACTCGCTTCTGAAGGCCGCCCGCACGACCACCCCCGCAAGCTGCCCGCCCGAAGCGCGCGCCCTGCTCAACAAGACAGCGGCTGCGCCGACCCCGCACCCCGTCCTCGCCGACAACGGCACGCTCACCCACACAGCCGCGGACCCGATCGCCGCGACCCTCGCCGTCATCGCGCGCGATGCCCTGGACCTGGCGACCTCTCCGCTACTTCCCCGGGTCCGCGACTGCGCCGGCCCGACCTGCGGCGCCTGGTTCCTCGACACGTCCCGCCCCGGAACCCGGCGCTGGTGTTCGATGGACCGCTGCGGCAACCAGGCCAAGAAGAGCACATGGCGCAGCAGGCACCCGGACGCCGGGTGACGACCCACGCGCGCCACCCGGCGTCCGGCCTCCCCACCGCCGGGCACCCCGCGACCAGCCCGGCGCTCCGCGAACAGCCGCCGCCGAAAAGCAGGCCGCCCACGGATTCCCTCGCGGTCGCCGGACATCCCCCGCCCGGCGCCCGCCGCCTCGTCCCCGCTGACCCGTTGATTCACTGACCTGTTGATTCACCGACCCGTCGACCCGCTGCCATGCCGTCCCCGCTGCGCGAAGCCTGAAGCCTGAGGCCCGAAGCCCGCGCGCCTACAGCGGATGCGGCACGAAAGCGATCCGCCCCGGATCGAACACCCCGCGGCTCGTGGTCTTCGGCCCGACCCGGATCACCGTGTACAGGAACCGCAGCACCTCGGCCCGCCGCCGCAGCGGCACCCGCGGCCAGTCCACCCCGGCGTCCGGACCGGTGACGATCCCCACGATCGCCGACGCCGACCGCACCACCACCCCGCCGTGGACGTCGCCGAACGCCGCGTGCTCGCCGTTCTCCCCCGGCCCGGGGCGCAGGTCGGGCCGGCGGTTGCCGACCATCGGCAGCGACGCCACGCGCGCGGCGTCCCAGTCCTGGAGGATGCGGATCGCGTCCTGCTGCACATGCCGCTCGAACGACGTGGCACCGATCGACCGCGCACACTCCTCCGGCGGCTGGTTCCGGGTCGAGGCGCACGCGTACATCCGGTACCCGCCGACGATCGAGCCGACCATGCTGTGTCCGCACGCCATGCACTCGACCAGACCGGTGAGCAGGTAGCCCGAACGCTCCCCGTTGGTGCGGGCTCCGGAGGGCCGCTGCGGCGCGTGATCCACCCGCAGTGTCCGCACGCGTTCCCACTCCTCGACGCTGACGCAGGGTTCCCACGCCCCGCGCAGGTAATCGCCGTCTTCGGCGCGTACCTGGCCGCGGAAGACACGGATCCCGGCATAGCGCGGCGCGTCGAGGATGCGGCCGACGCCGCCGACCGTCCACGCCGACCCCAGCGCCGTGGGCACCTTTCGATCGTTCAGGTCGAAGGCGATGGCGCGCAGCGTCTCCCCGTCGAGGAACCGCGCGAACACCTCGCGCACCACCTTGGACTCGGCCGGGATCACCTCGCCCATGCCGGCCTCGTAGCCGAAGGCCCGGCGGCCCCCGCCGTGCGGCCTCCCGGCCAGCGCGGCGCCGCGGTGCGCGGCCCGCGAGGCACGGGACACCGCCTGCGCGGCGCGGCACGCCACGGACGCGCGATCGGTCAGCGTCCGCCGCTGCGCCGGGTCGGCCAGGTCCCACTCGTCGCCGACGCTGTGCAGCACGATCCCGTTGCGGTCGCTGGCGTGCAGCAGCCGCACCAGGTCGTACGCGCGGTGGCGCAGCAGGGAGCCCGGCGCGTACAGAATCAGATCCTTGATCTTCCTCCGCTCCACCGCCGCCAGCGTCGCCGCCCATCCGGGCTTGACGCCCTTGGTCTTCCACACCGTCCGCACGGCGTCGGCCTGGACCGCCGCGGGCGCCACGGGCAACCGACGGATGCGCGCGTACTCGCGGCACTTCAGCTCACGGACGTCGACAGTGCTCTGATCCTCGTCGTCGATGTGCGGTACGCAGCAGTAGATCCCCGCCGCGAACAGCGGCTCTCGCATGTCAGCCACAGAGGGAATCTACTACGCCGCATAGGAGATGGGGAGGGGAGTCCGCGGAAAACCCTTGTCACAGCTTGTTAACGGGCACCGCCCGGACGCTGTCGGTCACACCGCGTGAGCCCGCTCGCGGGTCATCGCGCACCACGAACGAAGCCTGCCGACTTCGAGGCTCTCAGATGAATTCCGTAAAGGGAACCATCTATCTCGCGCAGCACTTTACACCCGCGTGAGTAACTCGTATGCGATGCCTCCACAACGAGATTTTGACCAGCTCCGGGGATTATTAAGAAATCGCGCAAACGAGAAACTGCGCAAACATCGAAATCAGTTTCGCCGCCCCCGGATTCCGGGGAACAGCCGCTTGCCCGGCGAGGCTTCCGGATTGATCCACATAACGATGTCGTCGACCACCGCCGGGTCGACGTTCGCCGGCGTCGAGTACTCGGCCGGCGTCGAGGGACCGGTGCCCGGCGCGAACATGTGGTTGTCGGCGGCGTGGACGCGGATGTCCACGTCCGGACGGTCGCCGAGACCGGCTCGCCACAGTGCGAGATCGTCGGCCTCGGTGACCTGGTAGTCGCGCCCGCCCTGCAGGATCAGCATCGGCCGGTCCAGCTTCCCCGCCGTGGCCACCGGATCGTAGGAACGCAGGTCGAGCCAGTAGGCGCCGGAGTAGCCGAGCGGCAGGTCCTCGGTCGGGGTCGAGGACGACAGATCGTCGCGCTCGACGTTCGCGGCCTGCTGCTCGACGGCGGCCACCGCCGCGGCCGGGATCGCGCCGAGGGAAACGAGGTGGCGCACCGTGCGCACGACGGCGCGCTGCATCGGCACGGCATCGGCGGCGAGAAGCACCAGGCCTGCGATACCCGGCTCGGCCTCGGCCACGCGCGGCGCCATCTTGCCGCCCATGCTGTGGCCGACGACGTGGATGCGGTCGGAGCTGATCTCAGGGTTCCGGTGCAGCTGGCGGAAGCCGTCGCGGGCGTAGGGCAGGTACTCGTCCGCGGCCGTGAACTCCAGCATCTCGGCGAGGACTTCGGGATGGACGGCGCTCACCTTGTCGAAGCGCAGGCTCGCGATGCCACGGCTGGCCAGACCCCAGGCCAGGTCCTTGAGTGGCTTGAGCGGCCCGGCCGTGCCGTCGCGGTCGAAGGGACCGCCGCCCGACAGCAGGATCGCGGCCGCGAACGGACCGCCGGCGCGGGGCACGGTCAGCGTTCCGGGGACGGCGAGCGGGCCGTCGCCGACGACGACTTCGTGCTCTGCGAAGCGCTTGGGCGCGGCGTAGGGCGGCGGGGCCCACTCCCCGGCGGCTGCCAGGCGCAAGCCCTGCAGAAGCCCGTCGCCGGTGGTCGCGATGACGACCGTGAGATCACCCTTCGCGAAGCTGACCGGGACGCTGACCCGCGTCAGGCCGCCGTCGATCTGCTCGGCGTGCGCAGGCCCGAGACCCGCTAAATCGCCGAGCGGCAAGGCCTCGCTGGTCCAGCCTGCCTGGACCGCGTCGGCGGAGACCACCGCGCGCAGGTTCGGCGCGAAAAGCGCCTCGATGTCCTGCCATCTCCCCCGGTCGGCCAGGTCCACGAAGTGCGCCGCCAGCGCCGCCGGGTCGGTGATCGCTTCCATGATTCCCCCTGGGGATCCGTTCGGCCGGGGACCGGCTTACCTTTCGCATCTTTGAGAAAGGTAGCATCTATGAGATCGTTGGGTCCATGGACTCGCTGAAGCTGCTGGCGCACCCGGTCCGGCTGCGCATCATCCACGCGCTGCGCGGCGGCCGCGTCCTCACCGCCGGCCGGCTGTGCGAGCGCGTCGGCGAGGTCTCCAGGGCCACGGTGTACCGGCATCTGGAGCTGCTGACCGAGGCCGGCGTGATCGAGGTCGCCGAGGAGCGGCGGGTGCGCGGCGCCGTCGAGCGTCACTACCGGCTGCGGGCCGAGCAGGCCGGCGTCGACGCCGCGCGGCTGGCCGGGCTGACGAAGGACGACCACCGCGTGGCCTTCGCCGCGGCGACCGGGGCGCTGCAGGCCGAGTTCGGGGCGTATCTCGATCACCAGGACTCTGATCCCGCGGCCGATCTGGTCGGCTACCGGCAGCACGCGGTCTGGCTCAGCCGGCAGGAGCTGGAGACGCTGATCCGTGCGATGCGCGCGGCGATCCTCCCGGTCCTGGAGAACGAGGTGTCCGAGGAGCGAGCTCAATACCTGTTGAGCCCCATCCTCTTCCCCATCGACCGATCCTGACACCCCTCGCGGCATTCGCCCTTGTCAGCGCACTGAAAGAGCACTCTCCCCCGATTCATACCGTTTCAATCATCGATCCGCCCCTTTATTCATCACCATGCGTGAGCTAGGCTGACCGTCAGTTAGTTAGCGTACCAAAGCTAACTTGTGCCACCTGGAAAGGATCAGGCGTATGACTGTCGCGGACCAGCCGACCGAAGTCCTCGCCGTCCCCGCCGAACGCGGAGCCACCTGTCCGTTCGACCCGCCGCCCGCCTACGATCACGCGCGCGAGAACGATCCCGTCGCGCAGGTGTCCTTGTTCGACGGCTCCACCGCGTGGATGCTCACCCGGCACGAGGACGTCCGCGCCGTGTTGCAGGACCGGCGGTTCAGCGCCGACGCCACCCGGGCCGGATTCCCGTTCCTCAGCCCGGGACGCCGGGAGCTGGCCACGGGCAAGCCCACCTTCATCCGCATGGACGACCCCGAACACGCGCGGCTGCGCCGCATGCTCACCTCGGACTTCGTCATCAAGCGGGTCGAGGAGATGCGGCCGCAGGTCCGGGCGATCGCGGTGGAGCTGCTGGACGCGATGACCCGCGGCCGGGACCACGCCGACCTGGTCACCGAGTTCGCGCTGCCGCTGCCCTCGCTGGTGATCTGCCTGCTGCTGGGCGTCCCGTACGAGGACCACGCCTACTTCCAGAAGTGCAGCAGCACTCTGCTCAACTCCGCGTCCTCGGCCGACGAGGTCCACCAGGCCCGGGAGGAGCTGAACGACTACATCAAGCGGCTGGCCGAATCCAAGCGCGACCACGGCGACCAGGACATCATCAGCCGTCTGATGCGCCGCGAGGACCTCACCCCCGACGAGGTCGCGACGATGGGCACGCTGCTGCTGATCGCCGGGCACGAGACGACGGCCAACATGACCTCGCTGTCGATCCTGACGCTGCTGCGCATGCCGGAGCAGATGCAGCGCCTGCGCAGCGACCCGGCCCTGATCCGCGGCGCGGTCGAGGAGCTGTTGCGCTACCTGTCGATCGTGCACACCGGGCTCCCCCGGGTCGCGACGGAGGACGTCGAGATCGGCGGCCGCACGATCCACGCCGGGGACGGCGTGCTGCTGATGATCAACACGGCCAACCGCGACTCGGCGACCTTCCCCGACGCCGACGCGCTGGACGTCGGGCGCGACGCCCGCCGCCACCTCGCCTTCGGCTTCGGCGTGCACCAGTGCCTGGGCCAGCCGCTGGCCCGCGCCGAGCTGCAGATCGCGCTGGACGTGCTGCTCACCGGCCTGCCGAACCTGCGCCTGGCGGTCCCGTTCGAGGAGATCCCGTTCCGCCACGACATGCTGATCTACGGCGTGCACAGCCTGCCGGTCGCGTGGTGACACCGATGGCGGACGACGGCGGGACGCGGATGCGGGTGGAGGCCGACCGGTCGCTGTGCATGGGGGCCGGGATGTGCGCGTTGAACGCGCCGGAGGTGTTCGACCAGGACGAGGACGAGGGCCTGGTCGTGGTGCTGGACGCCGAGCCGCCGGCCGGGCGGCGGTATGCGGTGCGGGACGCGGTGCACCTGTGTCCGGCCTCGGCGATCCGGCTCGTCGAGGATCAGGGCTGACCCGGCTCGGCGGGAGCCGGACCGACGGCCGACCGGGCCCGCGGCGGGGCGTTCATATCAGGATCCGTTGACACATACCGGATTCGTTCCTACGCTCCGCCGCGTGCCGATCGGCACGAAGCCACCACCCTCGCCCATGGAGATCCCATGCTCAAGCGAACCGCGGCGATGTTCGCCGCGGCAGCCGTGACCCTCACGGCCGCCCTCACCCTGACCGCCGGCGTCGCGACGGCCTCGACGGCCCCGCCCGCGACGACGACGCCTCAGGCGTCCGTCCGCGTCACCCTGGCGAGCACCATCGCGCTGGACGACTGCTCCGCCTCGCTGGTGCGCTACCCGTCCTCGCAGAGCACCGACAAGGCCCTGATGCTCACCGCGGGCCACTGCTTCGAGGGCGGCATGCCCTCGGCCGGGCAGGTCCTGCAGAACGTGCCGAGCACCCGCTCCGGCAGCCTGCTCGACGCCTCCGGCAACGAGATCGGGACGGTGCGGGCCGACAAGCTGCTGTACGCGACGATGACGAACACCGACATCTCCGTGTACGAGCTCAGCTCCACGTTCGCGGCGCTGCAGAGCCAGTACGGCGCCACCCCGCTCACCCTCTCGGCGAGCCACCCGGTCAGCGGCGACACCATCGCCATCCCGTCGGGCTACTGGGACCGGACCTGGAGCTGCACCCTGAACGGCTTCGCCGGCACGGTGGAGGAAGACCAGTGGACGTGGCACGACTCGCTGCGCTACGGCCGCACCGGCTGCTCCGTCATCGGCGGCAGCTCCGGGTCTCCGGTGGTGGACACCAGCACGGGCCAGGTCGTGGGCGTGAACAACACGATCAACGAGAACGGCCAGAAGTGCACGCTCGACAACCCGTGCGAGGTCAGCTCCAACGGCACCATCACCTACCGGCGCGGGCAGGGCTACGGGCAGGAGACCTACTGGGTCACCACGTGCCTGAACTCCTCCAACGCGATCGACCTGACGATCTCGGGATGCCTGCTGCCCAAGCCGTAGCGGCGCGGCGGGCCGGCGGCGCGGCCGCCGGGCCGACGGCATGAAACGAGCCCCTGTCTTCGATAGCGACAGGGGCTCGTTCCGTACTCACGACTTCGTCATCGGCCTTGGCGGAGCTTCTCCAGCGCCTCGGCGAGCAGCTTCTCGCCGTCGGCGTCGCTGCGCCGCTCGCGCACATAGGCCAGATGGGTCTTGAAGGGTGCCGCGAGCGCCGCCGGCGGCGGGTTGTCGCGGTCCAGCCCCGCGGGCTGACCGCAGGTCTGGCACTCCCAGGTCTCCGGCACGACCGCCTCGGCGGCGAACACGGCCGGGGTCGAGTGGCCGTCGGCACACCAGAAGGTCACCACGACGCGCTCGACGCTGTTGCCGCGATCGGACTCGCCCATCGGGCCGGCGCCGATCCTGCTTCCACGGATACCACTGCTGCGTGACATAGCCAGCCTCCCCGGACTCGAAGCGTCCCGGCAGCCGGTGTCGAATGGGCTGCCGGGTGCGCCTGACCATCACACCACGAGAACTCCCGGGCCCCGCCCCGAAGCCTCGGCATCGGTTGCGGAGCGGCGGTGTTCGAGCTGGCGCGTCAGCGCCTCAGAGGCCGCGGACGTCCTCAGCCTGCGGGCCCTTGGGACCCTGGGTCACGTTGAACTCCACCGCCTGGTTCTCTTCCAGGTTGCGGTAGCCGGAGCCGCTGATCGCGGAGAAGTGGACGAAGACGTCCGGGCCTCCACCGTCCTGCTCGATGAAGCCGAAGCCCTTCTCGCCGTTGAACCACTTGACTTTGCCGGTTGCCATGAATCTCCTCGATACTGCGGCCACACCCACTTTGGACGTGTGCGCTAGCCCACTATGGCACGTCCCGGGCCTTCCGACCTACACCTAATCGTCCAGGTCGTGGGCTCCGGGGCGGGCAGTGGCCCTTTCCGGGGCCCTTCGCCGCAGTACCGCCGCACTACCGCGCCGGTGCCACCGCACTACCGCCGCGGTTCCCACCGGAAGAACATCCGAGCGGCCAGCACCCCGGCGGCCGCCCACGCCAGGCACGCCGCCAGCAGCAACGGCACGCTCGCCAGCGAGCCGCCGTTCCATGCCGTGGCGACCAGTTCGGCCAGGGCGCCGCCGGGCAGGGCGCGCTTGACGGCGATCAGGCCGTCGGTGCCGGTCGCCTGGAACCAGACGGCGGCGGCGGTGGCGGCCAGGAAGATCGGCATCGTGGTGTACTGCGCGTGCTCCGGAGAGGTGGAGAAGCCCGCCGTCGCCATGGCGAGGCCGGCGAACATGGCCTGCGCGATGACGATCGCGAGGATCAGCAGCAGAGGGTTCGCGGGGGCGTCGGAGGAGGCCAGGACGCCGAGTACGAAGGCCAGCTGCGCCGCGTTCACCGCGACCAGCGGGGCGACGAGGCCCACAATGATCGCCCGGTCGGAGACCGCCGCGCCCCGCAGCCGCTTCAGGTACAGCGTCTGCCGGCGGGAGGCCAAGGTCGTCGTGGCCGTCACGTAGGTGCCCATCGCGACCATCACGACCATCTGCACGCCGGCCAGGTTGCCGTTGGCGCGGTGTGTGTCGCGGGTCATATAGAGGAAGCCGCCGAACACCAAGGGGAACAGCAGCGCGCCGCCGGCGACCACGCGGTTGCGCGCGAGCATCTTCAGTTCGGCCGCGGCAATGGCGTTCACGGTGTGGCCCCCTCGGTCCCGAGTGCGCGGAAGATGTCGTCGAGCCCTGATTCGCGGACGCTGAACCGGGCCAGCTCGTGGCCGTTCGCGGCGGCCCAATCCATGAGAGTCGTCACGTCGCGCTGGACGGCGCGCGTGCGGATCACCACGAGCCCGTTCTCCGTGCCGGCCACCGGCACCGGGATGTCGTCCACGGCCCCCGGCGGCACGAAGCGCACCGTCGTGGTGCCCTCGGCGGTCAGCTCGGCGACCGTGCCCTCGCGGCGCAGGGTGCCGGCGTGCATCAGGCCGATGCGGTCGGCGGACTTCTCGGCCTCCTCCAGGTAGTGCGTGGTCAGCAGGAACGTGGTCCCGGCCGCCTTGAGCTCGCCGACCACCGCCCACAGCGCCGCGCGGGACTCCGGGTCCAGGCCGGTCGTCGGCTCGTCGAGGAAGACCAGCTCCGGGGTGCCCCACACCGCCATCGCGAAGTCGACGCGGCGCCTCTCGCCGCCGGAGAGCTGTGCGACCCGCGTGGACCGCTTGCCGGCCATGCCGACCCGCTCCAGGACCTGCCCGACGTCGTCGTGCCGGCCGGAGATCGCCCCGGCCAGCTGGACGCTGTCCCGCACGGTGAGCTCGGCGGCCAGGCCCGAGTCCTGGAGCATGATCCCCATGCGCGGCCGGACACCGCGGCGGTCCGCCGGGTCGCCGCCCAGCACGCGCACCCGGCCGGAGGTCGGCGCCCGGTGTCCTTCGAGCACCTCCAGCGTGGTCGTCTTGCCCGCGCCGTTGGTGCCGAGCAGTGCGTACGTCTCACCCCGGTTCACGGTGAGCCCCAGGCCCCGCACGGCCACGTACCCGCCGTCCGCGGCGCCGCGCTTCGTCCGGTACGTGTAGCCCACGTCCCGGGCTTCGATGATGGTGTCGTCCGTCGCTTCCCTCATGCGTTCCACGATCTCGGCCGGCGCGGACCCGGCGTAGTGCCGAGCTCTCACGACGGCGCGTGACATATGTCAGGCGCGGACGTGATGCTTCGCCGGTCCGCGCAGGGGCCCGGCGCACATAGGCTTCCGCCATGACGCCAGAGCTTAGGGCGACGCAGATCAACCAGGTCTGGTCGCCCGCCGACGTCGGCGCGCCCGCGCTGGCCCGGATGCGCCGCTACACGACCTGGGTCCTGGTCGGTGTCGTGGCGGCGTATGTGGGTCTGATCGGAATGGCCCACGGCAAGTCGTCGACGGCGGTGCTGGTGGTTTCCCTGACCGTCGGGGCACTGGTCTGCTGGCAGTGCGTGTACTGGGAACACGGTGCGCGGCCGGCCGTCACCGGGACGGTGTTGCTGTCGTCCTACGCGTTGTCGTGGGTGGTCGCGATCACCCATCGGACTCCCGAGGAAGCGGTCTCGTTCTCCCTGGCGGCCGCGCTGGCGACGAGCACGCCGCCGTTCCTGCGGTGGCGATGGAGTGCTCTGGCCGTCGCGCTCGCCGTCCTCCCGGAGGCCGTGGCCGGCGACCGGCCGGCGATGGTGGGAGTCGCGATCATGATGGTCGCCGCGATCGCCTTGTTCCGCGGGAACCGTTTCGGCTTCGGCCTCTATCTGGAGATCGATCAGGCCCGCAGGGCCACGGCGGACCTGGCGGTCATGCGCGAGCGGTACCGGTTCGCCGCCGACCTGCACGACATCCAGGGACAGGCGCTGCATGTCAGCCGCCTGAAACTGCAGCTGGCCGACAAGCTGCTCGACGGGGATCCGGCCTTGGCGCGCACGCATCTGCGCGAGGCGGAGCAGCTGATCGCGGAGACGATCGCCGAGACCCGGAGCCTGGCCTACGGGGAGCGGGGTGTCACGCTCGCCGGGGAGCTCGCGAACTCCGAGTCGCTGATCCGGGCGGCCGGGATCGGGCTGGAGGTTCGGGGCCGGGCTCCGGTCGGGCATCGGTTCGAGGAGCTGTTCGCGTTGGTGGTGCGGGAGGCCACGACGAACTTGCTGCGGCACGCACAGGCCGAACACGTGCGCGTCGAGGTGGGGCCGGATTCGGTCCGGATCACCAACGACGGAGCGACGGACGCGACGCAGGAACTCCGAGGGTTGGCACGGCTCGGAGAGCGGTTCGCGGCGCTCGGCGGGACGCTGGAGACCTCACGCGCCGGGAGGACGTTCGTGACGTCGGCGCGCGGCAGCGGGGCAGGCGCCGAAGCCCCGGAGCCGGCGCGGTGACCGGCGCCGTGATCCGCGTCCTGATCGCCGACGACGAGAACCTGCTGCGCAGCGCGATCGCCAGCCTGCTGGACATGTCGGAGGAGCTCGCGATCGTGGCGCAGGCGTGCGACGGCGCCGAGGCGGTGGCGCTCGCGGCCGAGCACGATCCGGACGTCGTCGTGCTGGATGTGGAGATGCCGCGGCTCGACGGCCTGGAGGCGGCGCGGCGGATCATCGCCCGGCGGCCCGAGCAGGCTGTCGTCCTGCTCACCCGGCATGCCCGGGCAGGCGTGCTGCGCACGGCGCTGGCTGCCGGGGTCCGCGGTTTCCTGCCGAAGTCGGTCGATCCCGGGGAGCTGGAACGCGCCATCGTGCACGTGCACGGAGGCCGTCGGTGGATCGACGCCGACATCTCCGCCGCGGCGATGATGGACGACTGTCCGCTCACGGATCGGGAGCTCGACGTGCTGCGGCTGACGACCGAGGGGCTGAGCGTGCGCGAGATCAGCGATCGGGTGCACCTGGCTTCGGGGACGGTGCGGAACTATCTGTCCTCGGCGATGCAGAAGACCGGTGCGCCGTCGCGGCATGTCGCCGCGCGGATCGCGACCGAGCGCGGATGGTTGTGACCGGCCGCCCGGCGATCCTTTAAGGATCGCCGGGCGGTCTACCCCAGGTGTCAGTCGACGTTCAGCGCTGTGTCATCGACCACGAAGGACGTCTGCAGGGAGGCGTCCTCGGTGCCGGTGAACTTCAGGCTGATGGTCTGGCCGATGTAGCCGGCCAGGTTGAAGGAATGGGACACGTACCCGCTGGCGGCGTTCAGGTTGCTGTACGTCGCCAGGGTCCCGAGCACGGTGCCGGAGGAGTTCAGGACCTGGACCGACAGCTTGTCGTAGGCCGTGCTGGTCGTGGTCTCCGAGGTGTCGATGTGGACGTAGAAGGAGAAGTTCGCCGAGGTGCAGGTGGCGGGGATGCTCACGCTCTGCGCGAGGGTGTCGGTGTGGGTGGTGCCGTAGCCGTCCATCCACGCCTTCCACGTGCCGGAGTGCGCGGCCTCGGAGGTGCTGCTGTCGATGACGCCGGACGAGGCGGTCCACGGTGCGGCGCTACCGGTTTCGAAGCCGGCGTTGCCCAGCAGCTGCGTCGCGGAGCATCCGCCGCCGGACGGGTTCACCGTCCAGCTGAAGGTGGTGCTCCCGGAGGCGGTGCCCGAGGACGCCGTCACCGTGACGCTGGAGGAGCCGGCGGTGGTGGGCGTTCCGGTGATGGCGCCGGAGCCGCTGATCGACAGGCCGGCCGGAAGACCGGTGGCCGAGTACGTCAGCGTCTTGCCGGCCGAGTCGGTCGCCGAGATCTGCAGGGTGCTGATCGCGGTGCCGGCCGTCGAGGTCTGGTTGCCCGGGTTGGCGACCGAGACCGTCTCGCTGCCGGAACCGTTGACCGTCAAGGTGAAGGTGGCGGTGTGCGTGGCCGAGGCACCGGTTCCCGTGATGGTCACCGGGTAGCTGCCGGCCGGTGTGGTGGCCGCCGTGCCGATGGTCAGCGTCGAGGTCGAGCCGGTGGTGACCGACGAGGGGTTGAAGGAGGCGGTGGCGCCGGCGGGCAGGCCGGAGGCGGTCAGCGCGACCGACTGGGCCGAGCCGCTGGTCAGGGTGGTGGACACGGTCGCGGTCAGCGAGCTGCCGGGGTTGACCGAGCCCGAGGTCGGGGACACCGCCATCGAGAAGTCGTTGGTGCTGGCGGTGCAGGTCGGCTCACCGGACTGGGCCGGGACGCTGACGGCGGTCCAGGCCGCCTTCACCGTGTTGAACTCGGCGCAGGTCGGGTCCAGGGTCTTGGCCGCCTGCAGGGTCCAGACGCGGTACTTCAGGTACGAGGCGCCCGAGGTCTTCAGGAGCATCGCGTTGTACATGATCTTCTCGGCGTTCTGGACGCCGATGCCGGTGACCGTGGAGCTGTTGCAGGTCGGGCTGGCCGGCTGGCCGTTGGTCGGGTTCGTTCCCTCGGCCACCAGGTAGAACCAGTGGTTGCCGGGGCCGGCCGCGGCGTGCACCTCGGAGCCCGGGATGGAGCTGGAGTAGCAGTTCGGGTCGCCCAGGGCCGACGGGTTGTACATGTTGCGGATCGGGCCGCTGCCCTGGAGGTTGATCTGCTCGCCGACGGTGAAGTCCGGCACGTCGTACGGCGAGGGCTCGTTGGCGAACCACTCGGTGGCCGCGCCGAAGGTGTCGGCGACGAACTCCTGGGTGCCGCTGCCGGATATCCCGCCGGGGGTGTGGTCGTCCACGCCGTGGCCCATCTCGTGGGCTATGACGTCGATGGCGCCGATCCACTGGTTCTGCGAGTTGTAGCCGATCTGGACCTGGGAGCCGTCGTAGTAGGCGTTCTCCTCCTGGTCCCCGACCCGGATCGGCCAGGCGCCGCCGCTGCCGTCCATGCCGTTGCGGCCGTCCCACTGCGCGAGCATCTTGAACTCGGTCTGCGCGCCGAACAGCGCGTCGACGCAGCCGGTCTCCCGGCTGGTCTTGTCGCTGCTGCCCCAGGTGTCGGTGGACTTGGTGAACGTGGTGTTGTTGGCCGCGTCCTGGCAGGGCATGTTGGAGATGTTCGGCGTGTTCATCGAGAACGAGCTGCCCGAGCCCGAGGTGTCGATGTGGACCGGGTTGGGGCCGTTCCACGCGCTGGTGCCGCTGCCGTGCTCGACGTGTTCCTGCGTGTGCAGGACCGCGCCGGTCCGGGCGTCGACGTCCACGCTCAGACGGCTGACACCGTCGTCGCCGACGCCGTCGATGGTGCTCTCCCAGGCCAGGGCGGCCGGGGCGGAGCCGAGCGCGTACACGACGAGCTGGGTGCCCTCGACCTTCGACACCGACTTCAGCTGCCCGGTGGCCACCGAGACGGCCTGGGCGCCGGTGAGCGTCGGGGTGGTGGACAGCGTGCCGATCGCGTGGTCCTGGGCGACCGACTGGAACACGACCTGGCCGGAGCCGTTGGTGGCGATGACGAAGTCGCCGCCGACCACGGGCAGGCCCGAGTACGTGCGCAGGTACGGCACGTACTGCGCGCCGTTGGACGAGATGACCTGCTGGCGCACGAACTGGTCGTTCGCGCCGGCGTGCAGGAACGCCGGCCGGGCCGCGACGAGCGCGTCAGCACTCTGCGCCGCCAGGGTCTGCGCGTTCGGAGCGACGGCCGGTCCGCCGGCGGCGGCCGCGGTGGCCGGTCCGGCGGACAGCGCGGTGATGCCGGCCGCGACCGCGGTGCCGACGGCCAGGCCGGCGGCGAGCAGTCGCGGCGTACGGCCGCGCTTGGTGTGGGGGTGTTGCGATCTCACGGGCTTCCTCTCGCGGGCGTGTTGCGAAGGAGAACGGGGAGAGCGCGTGCGCCGATGCTTGGTGGCATGGGCTCAGCGCAGAACGCCAAGGTTTTGTGCAGAGTTTGCTAAGAGTGTTCTAAGAACCCTGACGCTAGATCGGAAAGTAACCGCATGTACGCCGAACGTCAACGATCGCCAGGGCATGGCAAGGGTGGGTGCCGGGCACACCGCCGCCCTAGGGCGAAACCCTGGTCTCCGGTAACGATTCGATCAAGCGCGGACCGGCGCCATTGCGCTCGGCGGACCTTTTGAGTGTTGTGCGAAGTGCACTATTCCATCGGGGTGTTTTTCAAAGACTAGGAGTCAAATGAGCACCCGCAAACGTGCCACCCGCGCCGGCGCGCTCACCCTCGCGGTGGCGAGCGCGTTCACCCTGGCCGCCTCGACCGCCGTCTCCACGGTGACGTCCGCGGGCATCCAGGGATCCGGCAAGAGCGTTCAGGTGCACCCCATGACCTGGGGCAGCCGGGACGTGGCAGATCTGCCGACACCGCTGGCGACGTCAGCGTGCCTGGCGCAGCTGGGGATCAACTGCTACAGCCCGCTGCAGTACCGCAGCGCCTACGACCTGAATCCCGTGTACCAGGCCGGGATCACCGGCCGGGGCAGGACGATCGTCATCGTCGACTCCTTCGGCTCGCCGACCATCCAGGCCGACTTGGATGTTTTCGACAAGCAGTGGGGCCTGCCGGACACCAAGGTGGACGTCCGGCAGTTCGGCACCATCCCGGCCTTCGACCCCACCGACTCCACCATGGTCGGGTGGGCCGAGGAGACCACGCTGGACGTCGAGTACGCCCACGCGATGGCGCCGGGGGCGAAGATCGTCCTGGCCGAGACCGCGGTCGCCGAGACCGAGGGCGTCACGGGCCTGCCGGAGATGATGAACGCTGAGAAGTCGCTCATCGACGCCGGCGTCCCGGACGTGATCTCGCAGAGCTTCGGCGCCACCGAGGACACCTTCCCCGGGTTCGGCCAGCACGACTTCTCGTCGCTGACGAACCTGCGCTACGCGTTCAAGGACGCGGCGGCGCACCACGTCACGGTCCTGGGGTCCTCCGGCGACAACGGCGTGACCAGCCAGACCCTCGACGGCAACGGGTTCTTCCCCTACGCGGCGAACTCCTGGCCCTCCTCGGACCCGCTGGTCACCTCGATCGGCGGCACCTACCCGGCGATCGACGACACCGGCAAGCGCCTGGCACCGGACGTCACCGGCAACGACAACAACCTGCTGGACCCCGGCGGCGTGGTCGGCGGCGGCGGCCAGTCACACGTCTTCAAGCGCCCGGACTACCAGGACGGCGTCAGGAGCGTGGTCGGAGCCCAGCGCGGCACCCCCGACATCTCGTTCAGCGCGACCCTGTCCGGCGCGGCCTGGGTGTACTTCAGCTTCACCCGCCCGGGCTGGCACCTGATCGCCGGCACCAGCGAGTCCTGCCCGATCATGTCCGGCGTCGTGGCCCTGGCCGCCCAGGCCGCCGGCCACCGCCTCGGCGACATCAACCCGGCGCTGTACCAGCTGGGCCGCCTGTCGACGAACCCGAGGGTCGGCAAGTACACCGGCATCCAGGACGTCACCGTCGGCAACATCAGCGACAACGGCGTCACGGGCCCGAACGCCGGCCCCGGCTACGACATGGCGACCGGCTGGGGCACCATCGACGGGGCGTGGTTCGTCCCGGCGCTGGCGGTCGCGTCTTCGGCCCAGGGGGCTCAGGGGGATCGGGACGATCAGGGACGATGAGGGGTTCGAGGCCTCAGATCCACCGCTCCGCCGAGGATCGCGGAGTGGGGCGTCGTAAAGCACTGTGAAACTCGCCGGCCGTGCCTTCGGGCGCGGCCGGCGAGCGTCGTTTCCGGGCTGTGACCGACCGCGGTATCAACGTATACTGATGGGTCACCAGCGGGGAGGTTTCGACTGATGGTGCGTCCAACCGGGTGGGACATACTGGGCCTGGACGGGGATCCGACGCCTGGGGTCGTGGAGTCGGTGCAGGCTCTGGCCAAGGAGTTCGGGGACTTCGCCCATGATGTGGAAGCGGCGTACCGGAGCCTGAACAGCTTCGGCTCGGACGC
>Ga0207671_10000914_pt1 | contig 37261 bp, 30 predicted proteins | sample KBSC24metaG_FD_184352 | JGI IMG/M metagenome (GOLD analysis project Ga0207671, IMG submission 184352) | Corn rhizosphere microbial communities from Kellogg Biological Station, Michigan, USA - KBS C2-4 metaG (SPAdes) (version 2) | ecosystem: Host-associated > Plants > Roots > Rhizosphere > Soil...
GCCGGGTCCGGCTGACAGTCGAGGACAGCGGCCCGGGACTGGCGCCGGAGCTCGCCGAGCGGGTCTTCGACCGGTTCACACGCGGCGATCCGGCGCGCTCGCGCGCGTCCGGCAGCACCGGTCTGGGCCTGGCCATCACGCGCGCGATCGCCGAGGCGCATGGCGGGCGGGTCGGAGTGCGGTCCGTGCCGGGGCGGACGGTGTTCGAGCTGGTGCTGCCGCTGGAGCCACCGGCTGCGGCCTGATTGCCGACCAGAGCACGAACGGCCCCGCCGCACGCGACCCGACCGCCAGACCGCAGCAGGACAGTCCTCACCTGATCTGGCCTGATTGCCGGCCAGAGCACGAAAGGCCCCGCCGCACGCGACCCGACCGCCAGACCGCAGCAGGACAGTCCTCACCAGATCCGGCCCGATCGCGAGATCACAGCCCTCTACGCCGCGCTGGGTTCGCTCTCCGCCTTGGCGATCGCCCGCTCGGGATCGGCGTAGTGCCGCAGGAACAGCTCCTCCAGCGTCGGCGGCCGGGTCGTCATGGTCCTGACTCCCTGCGTGCCGAGCGCGACCATCAGCGCCGACAGGTGCTCGGTGTCGACCGCGCACTCCAGCCGCACTCCCCCGCCGAGGGAGTCGCCCCCGCCGGCCCCCAGCTCGGCCACCCGCACCTCGTGCAGCCCCGGGAGCCCGTCGAAGCCCTCCGGCAGCCGGGCCAGCTCCGCGCTCACCAGCGTCCGCGTCAGGTGGCGCAGCTCGGCCAGCGTCCCGGACTCCGCGATCCGGCCGCGCCGCACGATGCTGACCCGGTCGCAGACCTCCTCGACCTCGGCCAGGATGTGGCTGGACAGCAGCACCGTGCGGCCGCGGGCCTTCTCCTCGGCCAGGCAGGCGCGGAACTCGGCCTCCATCAGCGGGTCCAGGCCGCTGGTCGGCTCGTCCAGGACCAGCAGCTCGGTCTCGGAGGCGAAGGCCGCGACCAGCATCACCTTCTGGCGGTTGCCCTTGCTGTAGGCGCGGCCCTTCTTGCCCGGGTCCAGGTCGAAGCGCTCCAGCAGGTCGGCGGTGCGCTTGGCGTCGGTGCCCTTGCCGTCGGCCGTGCGGCCGCGCAGCTTCGAGAGCATCGCCAGGACCTGGCCCCCGGACAGATCCGGCCACAAAGCGACATCGCCGGGGACGTAGGCCAGCCGGCGGTGCAGGGCGACCGCGTCGCGCCAGGCGTCGCGGCCGAACAGGCGGACCTCGCCGGCGTCGGGGCGCAGCAGGCTCAGCAGGATCCTGAGAGTGGTGGACTTGCCGGCCCCGTTGGGCCCGAGCAGGCCGTGGACCTCGCCGGGCGCGACCGCCAGGTCCAGGCCGTCCAGGGCCCGGGCGGCGGACGGCCCGCGCCCGAAGGTCTTCACCACACCGGTGAGCGAGATCACATCCGTCACTGCGCCAGCGTACACCCCATGATCATCACATATGACGCATAGCGCCGATTGACGGGCGGCGAGCCGAGGACACAAGATCGGGGTGACGACACAATCACACAAGGAGGCACGACGATGCTCGAATCCGAGCAGCCTCGCCCCACGCGGAGCGTCACCACAGTGCAGGTCCCGCGCGGTCTGGCCGGTGTCATCGTCACCGACACGCAAGTCGGCGACGTGCGCGGCGAGGAGGGCTTCTACCACTACCGCCAGTACAACGCGGTGGAGCTGGCCGAGAAGCGGACCCTGGAGGACGTCTGGGTCCTGATGATCGACGGCCGCCTGCCGGACGCCGCCGAGCGCGAGGCTTTCATCGCCGAGACCACGCCGCTGCGGCACGTCCCGGAGAAAGTGAAGGCCCTGCTGCCGGCCATCGCCGAGGCGGTGCACGGCGAGCCGATGAACGGCCTGCGGGCGGCGCTGCCGCTGCTGGCCGGACAGCGCGGCATGCGGCCGATCTACGACATCGACGAGCAGACCCGCCGGGCCGACGCGCTGTACGTCAGCGCCCTGGCCCCGACGATCCTGACCGCGATCCACCGGCTCGGCAAGGGCCTGGAGATGGTGGAGCCCCGCGACGACCTGTCGTACGCGGCGAACTACCTCTACATGCTCACCGGCTCCGAGCCCACCGCCGAGCAGGCCCGCGCGATCGAGCAGTACCTGATCTCGACCGTGGACCACGGCTTCAACAACTCCACCTTCACCGCCCGCGTCATCGCCTCCACCGGCGCCGACCTGGCCGCGGCCGTCACCGGGGCGCTGGGCTCGCTGTCCGGCCCGCTGCACGGCGGCGCGCCCTCGCGGGCCCTGGACACCCTCGACGAGATCGGCACTCCCGACAAGGCCGAGGACTGGGTCCGCGAGCAGGTGGAGGCCGGCGCCCGCATCATGGGCTTCGGCCATCCGGTCTACCGCACGGACGACCCCCGCTCGATCATGCTCCGCGGCGTCGCCCAGCGCCTCGGCGGCGATCTGGTGGACTTCGCCGTGGCGGTCGAGGAGCACGTGATCAAGGCCCTCGCCGAGCTGAAGCCGGGCCGCCAGCTGTACACCAACGTCGAGTTCTACGCCGGCGTGGTGATGGAGCTGAGCGGCGTCCCGCGCGACATGTTCACGCCGACCTTCGCCACCTCGCGCGTGATCGGCTGGTGCGCGAACATCCTGGAGCAGGCGCAGGACTCGAAGATCATCCGGCCCGCGGCGCACTACGCCGGGGTGCCGGCGCCGCAGCCGTTGCCGGAGGACTGAGGTCCGGCGAGACGAAGCGGGTAGCAGCGCAGCAGGTCGCAGTACCCGCAAGACCTGCACGTAGCAGTATCCGCAGGGCAAGCACGTAGCAGTACCCGCAGGACAAGCAAGTAGCAGCACCGCGAGACACAATGGGCAGGGTTCGGATTCCACCGGGATCCGGGCCCTGATTGCGTTCAGACGGCGGGCTCCCACAATTCGATCCGGTTGCCCTCGGGATCGGTCACCCAGCCGAAGCGCCCGACGTCTTCCATGTCCTGGACCTCGTCGGCCACGTTCGCGCCCTTGTCCCGCAGCTGCCGCAACATGGCCTCAACATCACGGACCCGGAAGTTGAGCATCGTCTGCTGGCTCCGGGACCCGAAGTAGTCGGTCTCGGCCTCGAAGGCGGCGAACACCGTCGGACCCTCTTCAGGCTGCCAGAGCCCGTGCTCGTCGAAGTCCAGCCCCAGGCAGTCGCGATACCAGGCGGTCAGGGCCCCCGGGTCGGTGGCGCGCAGGAAGTATCCGCCGATGCCAAGCACTCGTTCCATGCGGCCATCCTGCCAGCGGCCCGCCCACAAACAGCGCTACCCGCGGTTCTGCCGCCGGCGCCGCCCCACGTTCACCGCCACATTGATCACCATGATCCCGGCCCACGCCATGGGCACCACCGCCGGCGTCGAGTCCGGCCCGCTGCAGCAGACCGTCACCACCGTGCCCGCGGCCAGCGAGCCGAGCGCGGTCCAGCGCGAGGTCACCGCGTCGGCGACGGCACCGCCGTCGGTCCGCGCCCCGACCTCCGAGTCGATGCGCCGCCGCATCTTCTCCGCCAAGGACGCCGCGATCTCGTGCTCGTACTCGGGGCCCAGTTCCCTGCGGGCCGCCAAGGCCGCCGCGATCTCCTGAGGCGTCAGCTCGTCGACAGTCATGGCGGTGACGATATATCGCGGATGGTTCGGCGTAATCAGTCTGGGGAGTGACATACCGGAGGATGACGGCATCCTCATCGCGGAGGAGTCGATCTCATCAGCAGACTATGACGATCCGGAACAACCGGGATTCGCTCGACCTCGTTATAGGAAATCCTGCGCGCTACTGGCCCGCCAGGGGGCACCCCGCGAGTAAAGTCACGACTGAGCGCTCGGTTCACACTACGAGGAGTCGTTGAAGTGAACACCCAGATCCCACGGCGTCCGGTACGCGTAGCCAACTCGTCCGGCTTCTACGGCGATCGCCTGTCCGCGGCCAGGGAGATGGTGGACGGCGGCCCCATCGACGTGCTGACCGGCGACTACCTCGCCGAGCTCACTCCCCTGCTGCTGCACAAGGCCCGCGAGCGCGGCGGCCCCGGCTATGCGCGCTCCTTCCTGGCACAGATGAACCAGGTGCTCGCCGCCTGCCAGGAGAAGGGGATCAAGGTCGTCACCAACGCCGGCGGCCTGGAGCCCGCCCGGCTGGCCGAGGACCTCAGGGCCCTTGTCGCGCATCTGGGCCTGCGGTTGAAGGTCGCGCACATCGAGGGCGACGACCTGCTGCCGCGCCTGGCCGAGCTGCGCGCCAAGAAGGTGCCCTTCGACAACCTCGACACCGGCGAGCTGTTCTCCGACGCCGCCGAACCCGTCTCGGCCAACGCCTACCTCGGCGCCTGGGGCATCGCCGCGGCCTTAACCGCCGGCGCGGACATCGTCGTCTGCGGCCGGGTCACCGACGCTTCCCTCGTCGTGGGCCCGGCCGCTTGGTGGCACGGCTGGAACGGCGACGACTGGGACGCCCTGGCCGGCGCGGTCGCCGCCGGGCACGTCATCGAGTGCGGCCCGCAGTGCACCGGCGGTAACTACTCCTTCCTGGACGAGCTCCCCGACACCCGCGTCCCCGGCTTCCCGATCGCCGAGATCGCCCACGACGGCTCCGCGGTGATCACCAAGCACCCGGGCACCGGCGGCGTGGTCTCGATCGGCACCGTCACCGCGCAGCTGGTGTACGAGATCGAGGGCCCGGCCTACACGAACCCTGACGTCACCGCGCACTTCGACACCATCCGGCTGACGCAGCAGGCGCCGGACCGCGTCGAGATGCGCGGCGCCAAGGGCATGACGGGCCCGCACAAGCTGAAGGTCGCCTTCAACTACCGCGGCGGGTTCCGGAACTCCATCACCCTCGGGGTCACCGGCCTGGACATAGAGGCCAAGGCCGGGCTGGCCGAGGCGCAGATCTTCGACACGCTCGGCGGCCGGAGCCGGTTCGCCTCGGTGGACGTGCGGCTGCAGCGCAGCGACAAGCCGGCCGAGCAGGCCCGCACCGACGAAGAGGCCACCGCCTACCTGCACATCACGGTCAAGGACCCGGATCCGGACAAGGTCGGCCAGGCCTTCACCAGCGCCGTCACCAGCCTCGCGCTCGCCGGCTACTCGGGATTCCACCCCACCGCGCCGCCCACGCGCGAGGTCGAATACGGCGTGTACTGGCCGACGGTGATCCAGGATCGCTACGTCGACCACATCGCGGTCCTGCCGGACGGCGAGCGCGTGGAGATCCAGCCCTGCCGCCGCCCCATGGGCACCCCGCTGCACCAGGACACCCCGCACCTCGTCGAACCCTTCTTCTCCGACGGGATGAAGAGGCTGGCTCCGCTCGGGCTGGTCTGCGGCGCACGATCGGGCGACAAGGGCGGCAATGCCAACGTAGGCCTGTGGACCCGGACCGACCGCGCCTATGCCTGGCTGCGGGAGACGCTGGACGCCGACACCTTCCAGAAGCTGGTCCCGGAGTCCTGCGACCTGCGGGTGGAGCGCTTCGAGCTGCCCAATCTACGGGCCCTGAACTTCGTCGTCTACGGCATGCTCGGCGAGGGCGTGGCGTCGTCCACGCGGGCCGATCCGCAGGCCAAGGGATTGGGCGAGTTCGTCCGATCGCGGCTGGTCATGGTCCCTGTGGAGTTCCTGAACGGGTAGCTCTGCTCCGACTAAGATCGTCGCATGCGCTATCGTCACCTCGGCAATTCCGGTCTGCTCGTGTCCGTCGTGGGTCTGGGCTGCAACAACTTCGGCTCCCGGCTGGACGTGGAGGGCACCCGCCGCGTCGTGGACGCCGCGATCGACGCCGGCATCACGCTGCTGGACACCGCCGACATGTACGGCCGCTCGGAGTCCGAGGCGTTCCTCGGCGAGGTGCTCCAGGGCCGCCGGGACCAGGTGGTGCTGGCCACCAAGTTCGGCCATCAGAGCTTTGACATGGGCTACCCGCGGGCGGCCGGCGCCAAGGGCGGCCGGGCCTACATCCGGCGCGCGGTGGAGGCCTCGCTCACCCGGCTGCGCACCGACTACATCGACCTGTACCAGCTGCACACCCCGGACCCGGTCACGCCGATCGCCGAGACCATCGCCGCCCTGGACGAGCTGGTCCGCGAGGGCAAGGTCCGCTACCTGGGCAACTCCAACTTCGCCGGCTGGCAGATCGCCGAGGCGCACTACGTCGCCCAGCAGCTGAACGCCACACCGTTCGTCTCGGCGCAGAACCACTGGTCCCTGCTGGTCCGCGACGCCGAGACCGAGGTCGTGCCGGCCGCACGGCGCTTCGGCCTGGGCGTGCTGCCCTACTTCCCGCTGGCCAACGGGCTGCTCACCGGCAAGGTCCGCCGCGAGACCGGCATCCCGGCCGACGCGCGCCTGGCCGGCCGCCCCCAGTGGGTCACCGAGGACCGCCTGGACAAGGTCGAGGCGCTGATCGCGTGGGCGGAGAAGAACGGCCGCAGCATCCTGGAGGTCGGCATCGCGGCGCTGGCCGCACAGCCGGGCTGCGCGTCGGTGATCTCCGGCGCGATGTCGGCGGAGCAGGTGCAGGCCAACGCCGCCGCCGGCGAGTGGGAGCCGACGGCCGAGCAGCTCGCGGAGATCGACGCGATCGTGCCGGCGCCGGAGCAGTTGTAGGGGCAAGGTTTTTCGGCGCCCCTGACTTCTCCGTGGGTGGCTGGCGGGCAGGCTATGGCCGGGTGAAGATCTGGGTTCGGCTGGTAGGGCCGGTGCTGGTGGGTCTGTGGTTTACAGGCGTTTTCTTACGGCTTCGCGCATGGTTCGATGGCCTCTGGCGTCCCTGCCTGGGGTGGGGCGGTGGCGGCTTGAGCGGTGGTCGTCTCTAGATCAAGGGCCAGGCTTTCGCGCCCAAAGGCGGGGTGCGATGCCTCCGGCGGCGCCTGCGCGGCGAGCGGCCTCGGCTCCGAGGGAGGGGCGGACATTGGACGGTGGCGGTGCTGCTTGTGGTTCCGGTCCGGATCCCTCGTCGCGTCGTCGCCCCGAGGGGAATCAGCCCGGTCTGGTGGTGTCAAGCCGGATCACACGCTGCTGTGGTGCGGCCTCGTCCGGCTGGACACCACCAGCCCGGGCTGATTGGCTTCGCCCGCCGACGCGACGAGGGATCCGGAACCTACCTTCCGTAGGATCAAGGCACCGGCCGGGCACAACGCCATTCAGGGACAGCCGCCGCCGGATATCGACGTTTTTCCAGGGCACCCGGCAGTCTGTCTCAAACAATCCGGCAGCGGCCGGTGTCAGTGCCGCGATGCCCGACCGGTGCCTGACACCCGTCACGGAGCTAGGTTCCGGATCCCTCGTCGCGTCGGCGGGCGAAGCCAAGCTGAGCGGGCCGGTGCTGTCAAGCCGAACGAGGCCGCACCACAGCAGCGCGTGATGCGGCTTGATAGCACCGGACCGCTCTGCTTCCGTCAGGCGACGACGCGACGAGGGATCCGGACCGGAACCACAAGCAGCACCGCCACCATGCAATGTCCCCCCACCCCTCGGAGCCGAGGCCGCTCGCCGCGCAGGCGCCCCCGGAGGGCCGCCGGAGGCATCGCACCCCGGGGTTGGGCGCGAAAGCCTGTCGCCCTTGATCCAGAGAAGACCACCGAACCAACAGCTTCCCCCGGCCACAGCCTGCCCGATAGCCACCCACGGACATGCCAGGGGCGCCGGTCTTTCTCGCGTTCGTGATCGCGAGAGGCCTTGTCAGCCTCCTGCGATCTCCCCCACTGCCAGAAGCCGATCGGCCCCGTCGTCCCGAATCCCCCTTGCGTTCCCCGGCCATTCAGCAGTTTCGCGGGTGAGCGCCAAGTGCCGGGGGTAGGTTCCTCCGGAATCAGGTGGTGGGAGCGGCAGAGGGAGGTGCGGATGGATACGTCCGTCGCGGTGAGGGGGCGTGGCGTCACCAAGATCTTCGGTGATGTCGTCGCGCTGGACCATGTCGATGTGAGCATGGCGAGGGGCCAGATCCACGGGTTGGTCGGGCCGAACGGTGCCGGCAAGACCACGCTGCTCGGGCTGCTGCTGGGGTTGGCTGTCGCCGATGAGGGGAGCCTGGAGATCTTCGGGCGCCCCGTCGGGCGGGGGACGGCCGCTCCCGACGGGGTCTCAGGCTTCGTCGACGGTCCCGGCCTGTATCCGACGCTCACCGCGAAGCAGAACCTGGCCGCGCTGGTCGCGCTGCGTCATCGCGATGCTCCCAGCGTCGGTGTCGGCGAGGCTCTGGAGCAGGTCGGGCTGAGCGAGGTCGCCGACGACAAGGTGCGCGGGTTCTCCCTGGGCATGCGGCAGCGGCTGGGCTTGGCCGCCGCGCTGCTGACCAAGCCGCGGCTGCTGGTGCTCGACGAGCCGGCCAACGGACTGGACCCGGCGGGCAAGAAGCATGTGCACGGCGTCCTGAACCGGCTGGCTGCCGAGGGTGTCACGGTCATCCTGTCCAGCCACCGCATGGACGACCTGGAAGCGCTGTGCTCGGAGGTCACCATCCTGACCACCGGGCGCGTGGTCTTCTCCGGCCCGCTGAACAAGCTCTCCGACGAGAACCGCGAGCTCGAGTACCGGCTGCGGGTCTCGGATGTGGCGCGGGCCCGCACGATCGCGGCCGAGACGCCCGGCGTCGGTGTCGGTGAAGGCACCGATGGCGACATGATCATCGTGCGCGCGCAGGTCGCGGCGATGGACGAAGTGGTGGCACGGATCGTGCGTGCGGACATCGCGCTGCGGGAGTTGGCGCCGCTCGTTTCGCCGCTGGAAGCAGCGTTCCTCGCGCTTACCGAGCAGCCGGCGGAAAGCACGGCGACCGCAGCACCGGTCCCCCAGCAGCCGACCAAGGTGGCCGAAGCGGCCGCTCCCAGCGAACCGACCGCGCAGCAGCAGGAGGCCGGCCGATGACCGCCGTCACCGAAACGCCCGCGCCCGAGGCCGAAGTCCCGGCCCCGCCGCCGGTCCCGGTGTCCCGTGTCCTGCGCTTCGAGCTGGTCAAGCAGTTCTCCGCCTGGCGTGTCCGGCTCCTGATCCTGCTGTGCTGGGTCGGTCCGGGGCTGCTCGTCTTCGCCATCGACCAGCAGGCCACGCTGCCCTCGGACACCCTGTTCGGCCGCTGGATGCACGCCACCGGCTGGGCCGGCTCGCTGGTCGCTCTGGGCTTCTCCGGCACCTGGGGGCTTCCACTGATCACATCGGTGGTCGCCGGCGATGTCTTCGCCTCCGAGGACCGGCTGGGTACCTGGCGCCACCTGCTCATCGCCATCCGGTCGCACCGGCGCATCTTCGCGGCCAAGGCGATGGCCAGCCTCACCGTGATCCTGCTCCTGGTCGCGGGCCTGGCCTTCTCCAGCATCCTGGGCGGCCTGCTCGCCGAGGGGAACAACCCGCTGACCGGGCTGGACGGCCACAGCCTGGCCGGGGGCGACGCCGGGGGCAAGGTGCTGCTGGCCTGGGCCTGCGTCCTGGCGCCGACCCTGGCGCTGGCCGCCGTCGGGCTGCTCGGGTCCATCGCCCTGGGCCGCTCCCCGATGGGCCTGCTGCTGCCGATGATCGTCGCCCTCGGGATGCAGGCGGCGCAGATGCTGCCGCTGCCGGTCGCGGTGCGCCTGGCGCTGCCGGGCTACGCGTTCATCTCGTGGAACGGCCTGTTCGCCGATCCGCAGCAGCTCAGGCCCCTGCTGGTCGGCATCGCCGTGAGCCTGGTCTGGGCCGTCGTCGCGACCACCCTGGCCTACCTGCTGTTCCTGCGCCGCGACTTCACCAACCTGACCAACGACGGCGCCGGCCGCAGGGTCCTGACCGTCGGCGTCCTGCCGCTGGCCGGCGTGCTCGCCGTGACCACCGGCCTGGTCGCCGCGACCAGCGGCGCGAGCGGTTCGGGCATCGACCAGAGCAAGATCCAGAAGTCGGTCGCCACGGCGTTCGCGCACCTGTACGTCCTGCAGGAGCAGGAGATGCGCCGGCCCCCGCTCACCGAAGAGCAGCTGCACACCTCGGCGACCTGCCTGAAGAGCGAAGGACTCGGCACGCAGGAGGGTCCGGGCGCCGACTGGCGCTGCACGGTGTCCTGGAGCGTCCCCGGCGACAACGTCACGGCCCAGTCCGTCTACCAGCTCGACGTCACCGCGAACGGGCGCTACATCGCCGACGGCGACGGCCCGCAGGAGGTCAACGGCTACTTCCTGATCAAGAGCAACGGCCAGACGGTGTCGAACCCGCTGTGGCAGTTCGACGGCAACGTAGATCTGCTCGCGAAGGACTGATGCGCTGAGATGTGGAAGCAGAGCCGGCCGGGTGCGGAAGCACCCGGCCGGTTCCTTTGTGCTTCAGAGCATCAGCTCACGTTGACCGACGTGTCGTCGAGGACGAACGAGGTCTGGTACGAGGAGTCCTCGACCCCGGTGAACTTCAGCGTCACCGTCTGCCCGGCGTACGCCGACAGGTCGAACGAGTGCAGCGAGTATCCGCTGTTCGCGTTCAGGTTCGAGTACGTGTACATGTTCTTCAGCACCGAGCCCGAGCTGCTCAGCAGCTGCAACTGCAAGGTGTCGTACTTGGTGGTGGTCGTGGTCTCCGCGGTGTCGATGTGCATGTAGAAGTTGAACTTGTACGTCGTGCACCCGGACGGCAGCGTCACCGTCTGCGACAGCGTGTCCGTCGTGGACGCGCCCCAGCCATCGAGCCACGCGTCGTACGTCCCGCCGTGCGGCGGCTCGGAGCTGCTGCTGTTGATCACGGCGTTCGTCGAGTGCGTCGTGGTGATCGCCCACGGCGCCGGGTTGGTCTTCCCGTTCTCGAAGCCCGGGTTGCCCAGCAGCTGGCCCGCCGTGCAGCCGGTACTGCCGGTCGGGGTGGCGCTGACCTCGTTGCTCTGGCCGCCCTCGCCGACCGGGTTCGACGCGGTCACCCGGTAGTAATAGGTGACCCCACTGGTTAGCCCAGTATCCGTGCACGTCAAAGTGGTGCCGCTCAAGCCGCTGCAGCCGCCCGAGGTGACCAGCGACTCCGTGCCGCTGGAGGTGCCGCGGTAGACGCTGTACTTGGTGAGGGTCTCACCGCCGGTGCTGGACGGCGCCTGCCAGTTCAGCGTGACCTGGTTGGTGCCGCCGGCGGCGGTCAGGTTCTGCGGCGCGCTCGGCGGCACGCTGCCGACCGGATCGGCTGTCACGCTGACCGTCGAGGTCGCCGTGTTCGCCGGGCTGGCGCTGTCCTTCACCGTCAGCGTGGCGGTGTAGGTCCCGACGGTCGAGTAGGTGTGGCTCGGGTTCTGCGCCGTGCTCGTCGCCGAGCCGTCGCCGAAGTTCCAGCTGTAGGTGTACGCCGGAGTGCCGCCGGTCGCGGTGCCTGTGAAGTTCACGGTCAGCGGGATCTGGCCCGAGGTGGGCAGGCCCGAGGCCGAGGCCGCCAGCGGGTTGCCGACCGCGCTGACGTTCACCGCGACCTGCGAGGTGGCCGTCTTGGAGGCGCTGTCGGTCACCGTCAGCGTCGCGGTGTAGGAGCCCGCGGAGGTGTAGGTGTGGCTGGGGTTCTGCGAGGTGCTCGTCGCGCCGTCGCCGAAGTTCCAGCTGTACGTGTACGGCGCCGTGCCGCCGGTGGCCGAGCCGGTGAAGTTCACCGCGAGCGGCGCGTTGCCGGTGGTCGGGGACGCCGTGGCCGAGGCCGAGAGCGGGGTCGAGCCCTGGACCCAGAAGTCCTCCAGCGGGTCGCCGAGCGCGGCCTGGTCGTTGGTGGTCATCGGGAAGGTGTTCGCGCCGATGTTGTCGTTCGGGTCGATGATGCCCGACTTGACGTTGTTCATCGTGCGCTCCATCGCCGCGATCACGTTGTTGGTCGTGTACGCGACGTGGCTCAGGTAGTTCTGCTTGACGTACTGCGACGGCCCGATGACGACCAGCGGGACCCGGTAGGTGTTGCTGACGTGGTCCGCGCCGTTGTTGCCGTTCTGGGTGTCGTCCTCGGTGACGATGATCAGGGTGTTGTTCTTGTACGTCGCGTTGTTCTCGATCGCGTTGACCACGTTGTTGGTCGCCGTGTCGTTGCCCGGGATGTCCTGGTAGGTGCCCGGGTGGTCGTTGAACAGCTCGACGTAGCTGTAGGCCGGCAGGCCGTTGGTGTTGACGAAGTTGAGGTAGTCGTTGGCGATCGTGCTGTCCGGGAGGCTCTGGTTGGCGCAGGTGTACTCGTTGTAGTGCAGCTCCTCCGGGATGGAGGTGCCCGGACGGTTCGGCGGCAGGACCTCGTTCTTGCCGTCGGCCGGGTTCTTCCAGTAGCCCGAGCCCGAGCTCAGCATCCAGTAGAAGTCGCCGTTCATGACGAACGTGTAGGGGCTGGAGCCGCTACCGGATCCGCTCGGGGAGGTGCACGCGTTGGTGCCCTCGTCCGTGGGGCCGTTGGTGTTCATCAGGAAGCGGTCGAACTGCGTCCCGGTGGAGGGGTACGACTGCTGCTGCGAGCTGGACTGCGACTGCGCCGAGAACAGCCACCAGTGGTTGGGGCCCGAGGGCGGCTGCGTGCCGGTGCTGTAGGCGTCGTCCAGCGCGTAGGTCTTGGCCAGGCTGTGCAGGTCCGGCACCGAGCTGATGTGGTTGGTGCTCTCCACCTGGCCGTTGCAGCCGGTGTGGACCGTGGTGGCGCAGTCGCCCAGGTAGTCGTCGAAGGTGTGGTTCTCGCGGTACACGATGACGAAGTGCTGGAACGGCGGGAAGTACGGCGCCAGCGGGTTCACCGCCGCCACCGGCTGCTGCACCGCCTCGGCCGTCTTGCCGCCGGCCGCCGGGACATAGGCGATCCGGTTGTTCACGGCGAAGTTCTTCGGCTGCGGGCTGGTCTTGAACTCCGCGCCGAGCGCGGCGAACTTGGCACTGGAGCAGTCGAAGTTGTCCGGCTTGTACGTCTGCGGCCGCTGGCCCACCGGCAGCTTGCTGGCGTTCGCCGGGTCGGTGGCGGGGTTCCAGCCGATGAGGGTGCACGAGCCGGGGCCGGATGCCGGCCTCTTGCTCGCCAGCCCTTGAGCGGCACCCGTGACCCCGCCCACGATGAGGGCGAGGAACGCGGCGCCCGCGATCCAACGTTTCCGTCTGATCATTGAAGCTCCCTGATTGGGGGATGTGGGGATGGGCGCGAAAGTGGCGACGGTATTGTCTAGGCGAATAAGGACCCGGACAAGACCCGGCGAGGCACAAGACCCGCTGATAGCGAAGGCTTTCATTCGTCGTTGATCCACAGTTCACCTGGCGCACCGGGCGCGCCCGCAACGCGACATATCGCGTTGGCGCGGTTTTCTCGCTACACTGCCCGCATGACTTCCGCGCCCGAAGAGAGTCAGTTCGTCCCGGTCGTCGTGCCTTCCGGGGCTTCCGAGGGGAGCGCTCCGGCGGCGCCCGTCGGCGGGGTCCGGGCCTCCGACGCCGAGCGCGACGAGGTGGCGGCCGTGCTGTCCGAGGCGCTGGCCCAGGGCCGGCTGACCAGCACCGAGCTCGCCGAGCGGATCGACGCCGCGTACGCCGCCAAGACCCGCGCCGAGCTGGCCCCGCTGACCGCCGACCTGCCCGACGACATGCGCAAGGCCCCGGCGGCCGGCCCGGTCGCGGCGCTGGAGCGCCAGGAGCTGAGCGCCACCTTCAGCAAGGTGATCCGCTCCGGCCGCTGGGTCGCCGGCCGGCACACCGTGGCCACGGCGCACTTCGGGGCGCTGATCGTCAGCATGGCCGACGCCGTGCTGCCGGGCCGCGAGATCACGCTGGACATCAACGCGTTCTGCAGCAAGGTGATCATCACAGTCCCGGAGAACGCCCGGGTGGTCGACGAGGGCGGCGCGCTGTTCGGCAAGCGCTCGGTCGCCGGTGCCAAGTCGGATGCCGACGAGGACGGACCACTCATCCGCATCACCGGGAAGTCCACCTTCAGCAAAATCGTGGTGCATCGCAGCGGGGGCAGCAGCGACAATCCCTGGATCTGGTGGTGGGAGAACCGCCACCATCGCTGAGCTCTGAACCGCTCTGAACCGGGGGGGTGCCTGCTGTGGGCACGACGGCCAATCTGCCGCTGCACCAAGTACGCGCGGACTACGACCGCGGCACGATCGTCGTGTACCAGGCGTACCGGGCGGACATCGCCGAGGCGGCAATGCGCGCGCAGCGCTTCGTGGAGCCGTTCTCGCTGAACCGGATGACGTGGATCAAGCCGTCGTTCCTGTGGCTCATGGGTCGCAGCAACTGGGCCCGCAAACCCGGGCAGGAGCACATCCTGGCGGTGCGGATCACGCGCGAGGGCTGGGAGAGCGCGCTGTCGCAGGCCGTGCTGACCGGTTATGAGCGCGGCGTGCACGCCGACCGCGCGGACTGGGAGCAGCAGATGAAGCGCGCGACGGTCCACGTGCAGTGGGACCCGGAGCGCACGCTCGCCGGCGCCGTCCTGGACGCCCGCTCGATCCAGGTCGGCCTGAGCCGCCACGTCATCGCCGACTACGTGAACACCTGGACCACCGAGATCCGCGACATCACGCCGACGGTGCGCAAGATGGCCGACCTGATCAAGGCCGGCCGCAAGGACCGCGCCGCCGAGCACCTGCCGAAGGAGCGGCCCTACGAACTGCCGCCGCACATCGCGCGGCGGCTCTACCGATAACCGCTACGCCGCCGGCTCGAGCACGACGATCGGGATGCGCCGGGACGTGCCCTTCTGGTACTCGCCGAACTGCGGCGCCTTGGCCGCCACCTCGGCGTACAGCGTGTCGCGCTCGTCGTCGCCGGCGATACGCGCCGACACCTTCACGGTCCGGACGTCGTCGTCCCCCGGCACCTCGATGCTGGTCTCCGGGTGCGCCTGCAGGTTGTGGTACCAGGCCGGGTGGTTGTCGCGGCCGGCGTTGGAGGCCACGATCACCCAGCCGCCCTCCGGCGTGGGGAACCCGGCGAGCGGGGACACGTAGGCGGCACCGGACTTCGCGCCGGTGTGGTGCAGCAGCACCAGGGCCTTCCCGCCGAACTGCGCGACGCTGCCGGCGTTGGCGCGGAACTCGTCGATGATCTGCTGGTTCCACGAGGTGCGTTCTTCGTTACTCATACCGGCGCCAGCTTTCTTTCGAAGGAGTTTTATTCCCGGCCGGTCAGGGGCTGCCCCGGATGGCCCGTCCGGCCCCGCCGGCGAGCACCCCGACCTCGGCGGTGCCAGGCTGAGGGCATGGTGCGACCGACCCCTCCCCCGCCGCCGGCGAGCGCCGGGGGCCCGCCCCCGGTCGTGGTGGTCACCGGGGTCTCCGGCAGCGGCAAGTCGACCGTCGGCGCCGCCCTGGCCGGCCGCCTGGGCTGGGACTGGGCCGACGGCGACGTCTTCCACCCGGGCGCCAACCTCGCCAAGATGGCGGCCCACGAGCCCCTCACCGACGCCGACCGCATCCCCTGGCTCGACGAGATCGGCCGCTGGATCGACCAGGCCGCGGCGCGCCGGCACCCGGCGGTCATCGCCTGCTCGGCGCTGAAGCGCTCCTACCGCGACCGCCTGCGTGCCGGACGCCCGCAGGTCCGCATGGTGTACCTGATCGTCGACATCAAGACGCTGCACCAGCGCCTGACCGACCGCCGGGGCCACATGTTCCACGCCGACATGCTCGGCAGCCAGCTGGCGGCGCTGGAGCCGCCGACGCCGGCGGAGGACGTGCTGATGGTGCGGTCCGAGGGCACGGTGGACCTGACCGTGGACCACATCATCGCCTGGGAGCAGCTGGGCGCCTATGTGCCGGCGGACGAGCGGGTGCGGCGGTCGGGGTAGAGCGCCGATGGCCCCTCACCCGATCGTGGCGGCCACCCCGTAGTGGTCGGACAGGTACCGCTCCCGCCCGTCTCCCATCCGCACCTTCTCCTGCATGACGACCTCGGCCTTGGCCGGCACCCCCGGCGTGACCAGCACCTGGTCCAGCGCCGCGCCGTCCCATCCCGGCACCGGCCGGAACGTCGTGGAGGCGTCGCCGTCGAAGGCGTCGCGCAGTCCCGAGGCGGCCTCGAAGCCCTCGAACAGCCACGAGTCGCGCGGCACGTTGAAGTCCCCGACCGCGACCACCGGCTCGCCGGAGTCGATGCGCCGCACCACCTTCGCCAGCCGCGCCAGCTCGGCCTGCTGGACGCGCGTGAACGGCGCGGCCTGCGACCAGTCCGTCTCGTGGTTCGGCGACAGGTGCGTGTTGGCCACCGTGAAGAACTCGCCGTCCGCCGCGAAGCGCGTCACCAGCGCGCCGCGCCGCATGATCATGTCCTTGCGCCACTTCATCGGCGCGGACACCACCTGGTACCGGTGCCCGACCAGCGGGATGCGCGAAATGGTCAGCAGCCCTCCGGCGACCAGCGGCAGCCGCGCGCCGTGCGCCGCGTAGGGGAACGCCTTCTTCGTCAGCGACCGGATCAGGCCCAGACTCGGCGGCAGATGCAGCTCCTGCAGGCAGACCACGTCGTAGTCGCCACTGCCCAGCACCTCGGCCAGCGCGCGCAGCCGCACCCTGGGCTCGTCCTTGTACAGCGTGTTGAGCGACAGCACCCGGACTTTCGGCATGACTACGCCCTCCTCCCCGCGGTCCAGGCGACCCGCATCGGGACCTTGGACCCGAACCGCAACACAGAGTTCTCATACACCCGGGCGCCGGCCGCCACGATCCCGACCGTCAGCACCGCCATCAGACCGATGGCCGCCACCGGCTCCCACCACGAGGCGTCCCCGCCGGCGATGCGCACCGGCTGGATCAGCACCGAGAACGGCGGGATCAGCGAGAGCACCCGCACCCAGACCGCGTCGGGGTTGCTCAGCGCCGCGAACGCCGCGAAGTACGGCACCATCAGCAGCAGGTTCAGCGGCTGCACCGCGGTCTGCATCTCCTCCTGCCGCGACACCCGCGCGGCCACCGCGGCGTAGGCCGAGGCGTAGAAGATGTAGCCCAGGGTGAACCAGACCGCGACGATGCCGACCGTCTGCCAGATCTGCCCGGTCATGTGCAGCGCCCCGGTGGCCGAGCCGGCGCCGATGCCGACCGCGGCCGTGGCCGCGAGCTGCAGCAGCCCCAGCGCCCCGATGCCGATGATCTTCCCGGTCAGCAGCACCCGCGCCGAGGTGCTGGACAGCAGCACCTCGATGACCCGGCTGGCCTTCTCCTCCACCACGCCGGTGGCGACCCACATGCAGTACGCGATCATCTGGCTGAACAGCATGATCTCGGCGACCAGCGCGACGGTCTTGCGCTGCCCGGCGTCCGGGTCCTTCGGCGCGAGCTTGACGGTGCTCTGCCCCTGCAGCTGGTCCAGGTTCGTGACCTGCGAGGCCAGGTTGGCCCCGGCCAGCACCGGCGCCAGCTTGGGATCGACCGAGTCCTGCACGTAGATCCGGCCGTCGTCCACGAGGGCGTCCATCTTGCCGGCCTTGACCAGCGCCTGCGCTCCGGCGGTGTCGCCGACCACGCTGGAGGTCAGGTTGATCTTGTACGCCGGGGCCTGGTGCTCGGCGAACTGCTGCTCGGCGGCGGCCCGGGGACCGGCGAAGCCGACGGTGAACGACGGCGTCTTGTCCCGTCCGGAGACCAGCGCGGCGATGACCACCGCGACCACGACGATCAGCAGCGAGAAGCCCACCGAGATGGCGAACCCGCGGTCCCGGCCGCGCTCGCGCAACTCCCGGCGCATGACGAGCCGGACAGCGTGCCGGTTCACGCGCTCGCCCCTTCCCGATCGGTGCGGATGGCGGTGTCGGCTCCGGCCCCATCAGAGCCGGAGCTGGAGCCAGAGCCGGAGCCGGAACCCGCGTCGGCATCGGCATCGGCATCACCGCCGTGGTCGGCGACCGCCTCCCGGAACAGATCGGCCAGGCTCGGCCGCAACGGCGTGAACTCCCGCACCGGCCCCAAGGCCCGCGCGGCGTCCAGAATCGCCTGGTCGTCGGCGTCGGCGGTGAGCAGCAGTACCGTCGCCGTCCCGTACTCGGCGGACTGCACGCCGGGCAACCCGTCGGCCCACCCGGCGCCGGCGTCCGTACCGATCCGCAGCGCACGCTCGGCGCGCGAAGCGCGCAGCTCGTCCACGGTCCCGGTGGCGACCATCCGCCCCCGGTAGATGATCCCGATCGAGTCGCACAGCCGCTCGACCAGATCGAGCTGGTGGCTGGAGAACACGACCGGCACGCCCTCGGCGGCCCGATCGCGCAGCACCTGAGCGAGGTTGTCGACGCCGACCGGGTCCAGCCCGGAGAACGGCTCGTCGAGCACCAGCACCGACGGGTGGTGCACCAGCGCCGCGGCCAGCTGCACCCGCTGCTGGTTCCCCAGCGACAACGCCTCGACCCGGTCCTCGGCCCGCTCGGCGACCGACAGCCGCTCCATCCAGTAGGCCGTGGCCCCGGCCGCGTCGCCCCGGCTCATGCCGTGCAGCTCGGCGAGGTAGCGAAGCTGCTCGCCGACCCGCATCTTCGGATACAGGCCGCGCTCCTCGGGCATGTACCCGAACGTCCGCCGCGTCGCGGTGTCGACCGGCTTGCCCTGGAATCTCACGCTTCCGGCATCCGGCTCCAGCACGCCGAGCGTGATCCGCATCGTCGTGGTCTTGCCCGCGCCGTTGGTCCCGACGAAGCCGTACAGCTCCCCCGGGCGCACCGAGAACGTCACACCGTCCAGTGCGACGCGGTCGCCATACCGCTTGCGCAGCCCTTCGAGCTCCAGCATCAAGCCTCCCGTGTTGCCTGGCCCGATCCTAGCCAAGCCAGGGCAACGGCCGGTCGAGCACTTCCTCCCGCCGCATCTCAGCGGCGGCGGCGTTGATCCCGGCGTGCAGATCCCAGAACGGCCGCTCGCGCACCGCCGCGGCCAACGGTGCCGCCGACCCCTCGGACATCGACGCGCGGACCTCCGGGGGCAGCGCGTCAAGCGATCCCACGCGCGCCAGCTCCATGCTCCAGACGACTTCGGGCTCTGACATGGCCGCCAGCCGGCCGTAGGCCGCGCGCCGGGCGTCCGGCCGCAGATCGTGCCCCGCGAGCCGGATCAGGGTGTGGAGCCAGACCGGATCGTCGTCGGGGACCGCGGCCACCAGGTCCAGGAACTGCCGCTGGCCGTCCTTCAGCAGTGCTTTGAGCGACTTGCAGATCGCGTCGGGACTCTCCCGGACGGCGAGGAACGCCTGCTGCCGCACGGGGCCGCAGGCGAAGGCGTGCTCGCGCACGGCGGTGGCGACGGCCGGCTGCCCGGCGCGGCTCAGCAACTCGGCCAGGACGGCGTCGGGGGTGAAGGCGTTGCCCGCCAGGTTCACCCGGGCGCGGCCGGTTCCCCGCGGGCTCATCGTGTAGTCGACCAGCGCGCGCGACAACGGCATGAAACCGGCCATCTGCTGCGCCGCGCCGCCCCGCCGGATCGCGGTCTGGCCGGTGGCTTCGGCGAAGAAGCGATGCGCACCCTCCGGCGTCGCCAAGGCCAGCACGATGTTCGCCGGACGCCATCGGTGGCCGGTCCAGACGTGAGGGCGGGAAGGCGGCACGCTCAGATGCCCGCCGGTCTCGGTGTCGTCCCGTCCGATCAGCAGCGAGGCCAGCGAACCGGTCCAGAAATCGATCTGATCGGTCAGGAATGCCCAGCGCGAAGGGTGGTCGGCCACCGCCGCGCGGATCACCCTGGCCAACACCGCGCCGGTCGAGGCCACCCGCTGGTCCGTCAGCAGCGACACCGCGACCGCCGCCGGCCGTACGTCGAAGAGCAGATCGTGGGCGGTCAGGGTACGGGCTCTGATGCCCTGGATCGTCAGCTCTCGAAGATGGGTGAGCGCCCCGATCCGGTCGGGATGCGCCGTGAAATGCCGCAACGCGCGCTCGTAGTGCTCCATCGTGGGCCCTCTGCCGAACGACGGCGGAGGCGGCGGCGCCGGTTCCTGCGGCAGGACGAGGCACCCGATGCTCACGGACCGGCCCTTTTGGTCGTCCTCGGGGTCGTCGGGGTCTTCGGAATCCTCGGCCCAGACGGTCCCGCAGAAGAAGTCGTTGTTGCCGGCCACGGAGCCTCCTCACCCCCCAGGGACTGCCCTCTCACCATAGGGCGCGGGACCCCCAAGGAATCAGGCCTGCGGCAGACGGAAAGCCCTTCGGTAATCACTCGGCGCGACCCCGACCACCTCGGTGAAGTGATGCCGCAGATTCGCCGCGCCGCCGAGCCCGGCCGCCGAGGCCACGCGCTCCACCGGCAGGTCGGTCGTCTCCAGGAGACGGCGCGCGTGCAGAACCCGTTGCTCGGTCAGCCACTTACCCGGCGTGGTGCCGACGGCGGTGTGGAAGCGGCGGATCAGGGTTCGTTCGGCGACGTTCGCCTGCCGGGCCAGATCCGCGACGCTCAGCGGCTCGGACAGGTGCGTACGCATCCAGTCCAACAGCGGGCCCAGGCTGTCGCGCGAGGCCGGCGGCGCGGGGGTCTCGACGTACTGGGCCTGGCCGCCGCTGCGGTGCGTCGGGGCCACGAGGCGCCGGGCCAGCGTGTTGGCGAGGTCCGCGCCGTGATCGGCGGCGACCATGGCCAGGCACAGGTCGATGCCGGCCGTGGTACCGGCGCTCGTGAGCACGTCGCCGTGGTCGATGTAGAGCACTGCGGGATCGAGGTCGACGGCCGGGAAGCGGTCGCGGAACTTCTGCGCGTACAGCCAGTGCGTCGTGGCGCGGCGGCCATCGAGCAGGCCCGCGGCGGCCAGGACGAAGGCTCCGGTGCACAGCGACGCCACACGGGCACCGTTGGCGTGTGCTTCCCGGACCGCCGCGACGAGGCCCGCGGGCAGTTCCTCGGTGACATCGCGGACCGCCGGGACGATGACGGTGTCCGCTGTGACGAGCGCGGCGTAGGTGTCGCCGCTGTGCGAGACGAAACCGCCGCCGGCACATACGGGGCCTGATTCGGGGTTGCAGACCCGGACGTCGTAGCCGAGCTCGGGCATGCCCGGCCTGATCCGGCCGAAGATCTCGACGGGGATCGAGATCTCGAAGATCGGCGCGCCTTCGACGACGGCCACGGCGACGGTGTGCTTGCCGGTGCTCTCGGTGTTCTCGGTGTTCCCGGTGCCGTTCCTACCCATGGCAGTATTTTAGCGCTACATGTCGTTCCTGCCACTGGGCAGTCCGTCGACCGCAAGAGATCATCGGACTTATGAGCCTTACAGACGCGAAGAACACCGCGGTTGAGACGGTGCCGCGGACTCGCAAGGAGACCTGGGCCCGTGCGGCGCTCGCCCTCACCGCGGTCGGCTGGGGCGCGAACCAGTTCGCGCCGATGGTGCTGCTGTACCGGGAGCGGCTGGGCGTCTCGGCGTCGGCCGCCGAGGCGATCTTCGGCCTGTACGCGGCCGGACTCGTCCCGGGGCTGCTGGTCGCCGGGCCGCTGTCCGACCGGATCGGACGCCGGCCGGTGGTGACCTTCGCCGTGCTGCTGTCGATGGTGTCCGGCGTCGTGCTGATACTCGGTTCGCACGGCCTGGCGTGGCTGTCGACCGGCCGCGTGCTGATGGGGGTGGCCAGCGGAGCGGCGTTCAGCGCGGGCAGCGCGTGGGTGAAGGAGCTGTCGGCGGCCGACTCGGTCGGCGGCGCGGGGGCCCGGCGCGCGTCGATCGCCATGACCGTCGGGTTCGGTGTCGGGCCGCTGATCGCCGGGGCGCTGGCGCAGTGGGGGCCGGCGGCGTACGAGATCCCTTATATTCCGCAGCTGATACTCGCGGCGGCAGCGCTGGTCCTGCTGGCCGGCACGCCGGAAACCGTGCAACGTTGGCGCTCGGGCGTCCTCGGCGGCGGCCTGCTCCGACTGCGCGGCTTCTCCGACCGGCGGTTCGTCGGCGTGGTGCTGCCGATGGCGCCGTGGGTGTTCGGCGCGGCCACGATCGCCATGGTCTACCTGCCGGGGTTGACGGCGGGCCACGTCAAGGGCATCTCGCTGGCCTACGCCGGGACCGCCGCCGCGGTGACCGCGCTGTCCGGCGTGCTGATCCAGCCGGCGGCGCGCAAGGTTGCCGCCTCGCCCGCCGGGCAGGACCAGAGTCGGCCGCGTCTGCTGACGCTCGGCCTGGTGCTGGTCACGGGCGGCACGCTCGCCGACGCCGGCGTCGCCGCGCTGAACGGGCTCGCCGCCTGGCAGGCGGTGTTGACGCTGCTGGCGGCGGTGGTCATGGGCTTCGGATACGGCGTGCTGCTCGTGTTCGGCCTCGCCGAGGTCCAGCGGCTGGCTCCGCCGGAGGACCTGGCGGGCATGACCGCGGTGTTCCAGGCCGTCACGTACCTCGGGTTCGCGGCGCCGTACCTGTTGTCGGCGCTGAAGAACGTCGCCTCGCCGAGCACGCTGCTGCTGGTGGTCGCGGCTCTGGGGGTACTGACGATGGTCGTGACGGTGCGGAACGCGCGGGTGACGGCTGAGCGGTAGACCTCACCGTCGCCTCTACAGAGACTCTTTGCAGAAGTGTTTGCAAAGAGTCTCTGTAATCTATTACCGTGCCTTGCATGGGAACCACCACCAAGCGCCGCGCCGCAGCCGTCGCGTTCATCGCTTTCGCCACCGCCGTCACCGGGGTCGCCGTCGTCGCCGAGGCTTCAGCGGCAACACCTCCCGCCGTTGCTCCGGTCACCGCCTCGACCGCCCTGACTGCCGCCCCGGGCCTCGACACCGCCGCGCTCCAGCAGGCCATCGCCATACGTCCGGGCGAAGCGGCGGCCGGAGCGGTCGCGTTCGTCCAGAGCAACGGCCAGACCTGGCAGGGAACCTCCGGCGACACCCAGACCGGGCAGCCGATCACCGCCGACGCGCACTTCCGCATCGGCAGCATCAGCAAGACGTTCTCGGCCGTCGTCCTGCTCCAGCTGGCCGCCGAGCACCGCGTCGATCTCGACCAGAGCGTTCAGCGCTACCTGCCCGGCCTGCTGCCCGCCACGTTCCAGCCGATCACCGTGCGGCAGCTGCTGAACATGACCAGCGGCCTGCCACAGATCGGTCAGACACAGATCGGCACGGGCGGCCCGGCGATGAGCACGGACCAGCTGATCGCCGGTCGCTTCGAGTACCAGGGCTTCCGCCAGATCATCGACTCCACCCTGCGCCCCGCAGGCCGACCCTGGCCCGGGCCCGTCTCGGCCCCCGGCACCGAGCAGACCTACAACTCGCTGGACTTCCGCATCATCGGCCTGCTCATCGAGCACGTCACCGGCCACTCCTTCAGCGACGAGGTCGACGCGCGCATCGTCCGGCCGCTGCACCTGACCGGCACCTTCGTCCCGCAAGGGAACCCGCGGATGCCGACCCCGTTCATGCACGGCTACCTGACCAGCGACGAAGGCGTCGTCACCGACGTGAGCGCGCAGGGCGGCGACCCGTCGAGCATGATCTCCACGACCGGCGACCTCAACCGCTTCATCACCGCGCTGTTCCAGGGCCGCCTGCTGCCCCGAGCCCAGCTGACGCAGATGTTCGCCCTCCCCACCGACGCCCGGGGCGACCTGCTCCCCTACACCGGCGACGCAGGCAACTGCCAAACCGGCCCCCAGAAGGGCAAGGCCTGCTTCGGCCTCGGCATCGGATCCGACACCCTCCCCGACGGCACCGTCCTGTGGGGCAAGACCGGCGAGGACATGGGCTACTTCACCGCCCTGTTCGCCAGCCGCGACCTGCGGCACGTCGGCATCGTCTCGACAGCCGTCACCGACGTGCCCGCCGAGGCCGGGCTGGCGACCGCGAACCGGTTGGCGGTCGCGGCCTTCGCGTGAGCCTTACAAACCCCGCAGCAACCGCGCGGGTTCCTCCACAAGATCCGCCACGTACCGCAGGAACCCGCCGGCCACGCCGCCGTCGCAGACGCGGTGGTCGAAGGTGAACGACAGCTGCGTCACGGTGCGGACGGCCAGCTCGTCGTCGACGACCCACGGCTTCTTCACGATCCGTCCCACGCCGAGCATCGCGGCCTCGGGGTGGTTCAGGATCGGGGTGGAGCCGTCGACGCCGTAGACGCCGTAGTTGTTCAGCGTGAAGGTCGAGCCGGTCAGCTCCGAGACCGGCAGGGAGCCGGCGCGGGCCGCGGTCGTCAGGCGCTCGAACTCGGCGGCCAGTTCCTCGGTCGACATGCGGTGCGCGCCGTGCACGACCGGGACGACCAGGCCGCGATCCGTCTGCGCGGCGAAGCCGAGGTTCACGTCCGCGTACCGGACGATCTCCTGCCGCTCGACGTCGACCGTCGCGTTCAGCTCCGGGTAGCGCGCCAGGCCCGCTACGCAGATGCGCGCCAGCACGGCCAGCAGGCTGATCTTGCGCGCGGATGTGTCCTTGTTCAGCGCCGCCCTGAGTTCCATGAGGCCGGTGGCGTCGACGTCGACCCAGGTCGTCGCGTCGGGGATCTCGCGACGGGAACGCGAGAGCTTGTCCGCGACGGTCTTGCGCAGACCGCGCAGCGGCACACGCTCCAGTTCGGCGATGCCAGTGCTCGACGGCACCGGGGCGGAGGCCGGGACGGCCAGAGCCGCCTCGACATCGCGGCGCATGATCAGGCCCTCGGGCCCGCTGCCCTGGACGGAGGCCAGATCGAGGCCGCCTTCCTTCGCCAGACGACGCACCAGCGGCGAGACGACTGCGATCCGGACGCCATTCTGCCTGGTCGCAATCGGCTCCGGCGTGGATGGAACCTCCGCCGGCGCGACATGCACCCGCGGCACGGCACCATGCCCGCCGAACCCGCTCACCACCCGCCGCCGCCGAACCCCGCCGGTCTCAGCGGTGCCGTACCCGACGAGCACGTTCCCAGAGCTCTGCTTCGCCTTCCCGTTCCGGGCCTCGGCATCCAGCCGCGCCCGGTCCGCCGGCTCCTCCGGCGCGGCACCGGCGGGAGCAGCCGCCGTCACACCGGCCAAAGCTCCGGCGATGCTGATCAGCGGCTTCCCGACGTCGACCACGTCGCCGACCGCCCCGTGCAGCTCGACCACCTCGCCCTCGTAAGGGCAGGGCACCTCCACCGAGGCCTTCGCCGTCTCGACCTCGCACACCACCTGGTCGACCGAGACATGGTCCCCGACCGCCACGTGCCAGGCGATGATCTCGGCCTCGGTCAGGCCCTCCCCGAGGTCCGGCAGCCGGAATTCGCGGGCGCTCACCGGTCCTCCCACTGCAGCGACGCCACCGCGTCCAGGATCCGGTCCACCGAGGGCAGGTGGTGCCGCTCCAGCTTCGGCGGCGGATACGGGATGTCGAACCCGGTCACGCGCCGCACCGGCGCCTCCAGCCAGTGGAAGCAGCGCTCCGACACGCGGGCCGCGATCTCCGCGCCGGTGCCGCCGAAGCCGGCGGCCTCGTGGATCACCACCGCGCGGCCGGTCTTGCGCACCGAGGCGGTGACCGTCGCGTCGTCGAAGGGCACGATCGAGCGCAGGTCCACGACCTCCAGGTCGAACCCCTCCGCCGCGCCGGCCTCGGCGGCCTCCAGCGCCGTCTGCACCGTCGGGCCGTAGGCGATCAGCGTCGCGTCGGCACCCTGACGCCGGACCGCCGCCTGCCCGATGGCCGGGGCGTCGGTGTCCAGCACGTCCTTCGACCAGTACAGCCGCTTGGGCTCCATGAAGATCACCGGGTCGTCGGACTCGATCGCCGCGCGCAGCAGCGTGTACGCGTCCGACACCGTCGCCGGCGTCACGACGTGCAGCCCCGGCGTGGCGACGAAGTAGCCCTCGGAGGAGTCCGAGTGGTGCTCCACGCCGCCGATCCCGCCGCCGTACGGCACCCGCACGACCACCGGCAGCGGCAGCGCGCCGCGCGTCCGGTTCCGCATCTTGGCCAGGTGCGAGGCGATCTGCTCGAACGCCGGATAGGAGAAGGCGTCGAACTGCATCTCCACGACCGGCCGGTAGCCGTACATCGCCATGCCGATCGCGGTGCCCATGATCCCGGCCTCGGCCAGCGGCGTGTCGAAGCACCGGTTCTCGCCGAAGTCACGGGTCAGGCCGTCGGTGACGCGGAAGACGCCGCCGAGCACGCCGACGTCCTCGCCGAAGACGACCACCTTCTCATCGGCCGTCATCGCGTCGCGCAGCGCGCGGTTCACAGCCTGCGCCAGGGAGATCTCGGTGCTCTGAGCCGCACCGTCCAGCGTCGCGGTCATCGCGCGGCCTCGTTCCCGGCGTCGCGCTCGGCGTCGCTTTCCGCGTCGAGCTCGGCCTGCAGCGCCGCGGCCTGCTCCAGCAGCTGCGGCGTGGGCTGGGCGTAGACGTGCCGGAACAGGTCGCGGTGGTCCACCTCGGGCTCCTCGCCGAGCCGGGCGCGCATGTCGGCGGCCAGCTCCTCGGCAGCCTGGTTCGCCTCGGCCACGACGTCGTCGGTCAGCAGGCCGGCGGCCCTGAGGTAGATCTCCAGCCGCGCCAGCGGATCGCGCGCCTGCCAGTATTCGACCTCTGATTCGTCGCGATACCGGGTGGCGTCGTCGGCGTTGGTGTGCGCCTGCATCCGGTAGGTGACGGCCTCGATCAGCGTCGGGCCCTCGCCGCGCCGCGCGCGCTCGGCGGCCTCGGCGACCACGCGGCGCACCGCGATCACGTCGTTGCCGTCCACCCGCACGCCGGCCATGCCGTATCCGACGGCCTTGTGCGCCAGCGCCGCGGCGTGCGTCTGCTTGGCCAGCGGCACCGAGATGGCGTACTGGTTGTTCTGCACGAAGAAGATGGCGGGGGCCTGATAGACCGCGGCGAAGTTCAGCGCCTCGTGGAAGTCGCCCTCGGAGGTCCCGCCGTCGCCGCAGAAGGCGAGCGCCACGGTGTCGTCGCCGGCCAGCTTGGCCGCCAGGCCGACCCCGGTGGCGTGCGGCGCCTGGGTGGCCAGCGGCGTGGTCTGCGGGGCGGTGCGCCAGCGCTGCGGGTCGTAGCCGCAGTGCCAGTCGCCGCGCAGCAGCGTCAGGGTCTCCACCGGGTCGATGCCCCGGGTGACCATCGAGACGCAGTCGCGGTAGGTCGGGAAGAACCAGTCGGTGGGCCGCAGCGCCAGGATCGCGCCGATCTCGCACGCCTCCTGCCCGAACGAGGAGGGGTAGACGGCCAGCCGGCCCTGCCGGACCATCGTGGTGGCCTGGACGTCGAAGCGGCGGCCGATCACCATGGCGCGCCAGGTCGCCAGGAGCTCCTTCGGGTCCAGCTCGGGAGCGTCGTCGCGCAGGGCGCCGGACAGGGCGCCGTGCTCGTCGAGGTACTGCAGGGGCGAGGGGTCCAGGATCGCGTCGAATCCCAGAGGGAAGCCCGACCCGGTCTTGTCGGGCGTGGCGAGAACAGTCACGTCGTCTCCATTGACACGTGTCGGTGGTGCGTCGGCATGGTGATGCCGATTCTTTGTTCGGCTGACACCACCTGACCAGTACACGCGCAAGATCGGAGACAATCGGAAGCATGAGTACCGCTAACCCCGGCCAACCGTCCACGCTGGACGACACCGACCGACGGATCGTCCACCTGCTCCAGCAGGACGGCCGGATGTCGATGCGCGACCTGGCCGCCGCCGTCCACGTCTCCCGCGCGCACGTCTACACGCGGGTCAAACGCCTGCTCGACGACGGGGTGATCCGCCGCTTCACGATCCAGGTCGACCCCGAGCGCGTCGGCTTCAGCACCTCGGCCTACCTGACCATGAAGGTGGAGCAGAACAGCTGGCGGCAGATCCGCGACACCCTGGCCGCACTGCCCTGGGTGGAGCACGTCGCGCTGGTCAGCGGCGACTTCGACGTCCTGCTCCTGGTCCGCAGCGCCTCCAACAAGACGCTGCGGGACCTGGTCTTCACCCACATCCAGAACATGCCGGGCGTCCGCTCCACCCGCACGCTCCTGGTCTTCGACGAGACGGACCACCTGCCGGCGCTGCCAGGTGATCCGGAGCTCGTCGTGGACTCCCAGCAGGAGCCGCGGGGCTGAGTCACTCGGCGACGGCTACGGCGCTGGTCCGCACGGCGCTGCTGCGCAGGTACGCGACCCACGTCAGCCCGGCGCACAGCGCGTAGAAGACGAGGAAGCCCAGGTACGCCGCGTCCCCGTTCTTCGTGCTGAGGAACGACTGCCGGAAGGCCAGGTTCACCAGCACTCCCCCGAACGCCCCCACGGCGCCGGCCAGGCCGATGAGCGCGCCGGTGAGGCGGCGCCCCTTGGCCTCGGGCTCGTCGGCGAACAGGCCCGGGATCATCTTGTAGACCGAGCCGTTGCCGACGCCGCTGAAGACGAACAGCAGCACGAAGCCGGTCACGAACGCGGCCAGCGACGCCGCGCGGGAGGCGGTCAGAACCACGGCGGCACCGCCGGCCATCAGAGCGAACGTCGCCAGCGACACCCGCGCGCCGCCGAAGCGGTCGGCCAGCCAGCCGCCGACCGGCCGGGACAGCGAGCCGAGCAGCGGCCCGAGGAAGGTCAGGTACGCGGCGTCGATCGGCGTGGCGAACTGGTGCTTGAACTGGACCTGCAGCACCTGGCCGAAGGCGAATCCGAAGCCGATGAACGAGCCGAAGGTGCCGATGTAGAGCACCGAGATGATCCAGGTGTGGCCGCGCTTGGCCACCTCGCGGATCGCGCCCTTCTCGGCCTTGCGGTTCGGCAGGTTGTCCATGTACAGCGCCGCGCCGGCCGCGGCGAGCACGATCAGCGGCAGGTAGATCCCGGCGACCAGCCCCGGGTGCCCCTTGCCGCTCCAGGCCAGCACGGCCAGTCCGACCAGCTGCACGGCCGCGACGCCGATGTTCCCGCCGCCGGCGTTCAGGCCCAGGGCCCAGCCCTTGAGCCGGTCGGGGTAGAAGGCGTTGATGTTCGTCATCGACGAGGCGAAGTTCCCGCCGCCGACACCGGTGATCGCCGCCAGCACCAGCAGTGTCGAGTACGACACCCCCGGCTTGACCAGGAAGGCGGCCAGGGCGCAGGGCACCAGCAGGATCAGGGCGCTGAAGACCGTCCAGTTCCGGCCGCCGAAGCGGGTGACGGCGAAGCTGTACGGCAGGCGCAGCACCGAGCCCACGAGGGTGGGCACCGAGGTGAGCAGGAACTTCCCGGCGGCGTCGACGTGGTAGGCCGGGCCGAGGAACAGCACCAGCACCGACCACAGCGACCACACCGAGAAGCCGATGTGCTCGGAGAGGATCGACAGGACGAGGTTGCGGCGGGCGATCCGGCGGGCGCCGGCGGCCCACAGCTCCTCGTCCTCGGGGTTCCAGGCGTCCAGCAGAGCCCGGTCCGACAGGGATTGCTCTGTTGTGGTAGCTGTCATGGTCACAAGCTATGGAGGTCCTGTTTCGCCTGATCAAGCCACCGGAGTCGGTTCGGTGAGGAGTTCCGCAACCTGCGCGGAATCCGATGTGACATCGGGGGCGACCCACACCACGCCCCGGTGCCGGCGGACGGCGAACACCGGCAGCCGCACCTCCGGCTCGTCCAGTGCCACTCCGGTGGCCAGGTCGAACACATCTTTGTACATCGGCGAGGCGACCGTCGCGGTGCCGTCGCCGCGCATCCCGGTGATGCCTCGGGAGATGACCGACGCGCCGGAGAAGGGGTCGGTGTTGCCGACCGCGTACAGCGATCCGTCACCCAGCCGGAACACGGCCACGGCTTCGCCGCCGATCAGTGCGGCCACACCGCGGCCCGGCTCCAGCTCCGCGTACTTGCACACCGCGGTCCAGGCATCGGCCCGCACTTGCTCGCGGGCCAGTTCCATCGTCGACATCAGCGCCTCCCAAGGGTGAGCAACGGCTTGATCTGTCCGCGTTCGGGGACGAACGCGACGGTCGGGTCGGGGGCTTCCGGGGCGTTGACGAACGTGGCGAACCGGGCCAGCTTCACCGGGTCGTCGAGCACCGCGCGCCATTCGTCGGTGTACGCCTCGACGTGGGCGGCGATCAGCGCCTCCAGCTCCACGCCGCGCTCCTCGACGTCGTCCATCAGGACACTGCGAAGCCGGTCCAGGCCGCCCTCGTAGCGCTCGACCCACGTCGCGGTCCGCTCCAGCCGGTCGGCCTCGGCGATGTACAGGGCCAGGAAGCGGTCGATGGTGCGGATCAGCGTCTCGTCGTCCAGATCGGTGGCCAGCAGGTCGGCGTGCCGGGGCCGGGCCCCGCCGTTGCCGCCGACGTACAGGTTCCAGCCGCGCTCCGTGGCGATGACGCCGACGTCCTTGGACTGCGCCTCGGCGCACTCCCGGGCGCAGCCGGACACCGCCATCTTGATCTTGTGCGGGGCGCGCAGGCCCCGGTAGCGCAGCTCCAGGTCGATGGCCATCTTCACCGAGTCCTGCACGCCGTAGCGGCACCAGGTCGAGCCGACGCACGACTTCACGGTCCGCAGCGCCTTGCCGTAGGCGTGCCCTGATTCGAAGCCGGCGTCGACCAGCCGCTGCCAGATCTTCGGCAGGTCGGCCATCGTCGCCCCGAACATGTCGATGCGCTGGCCGCCGGTGATCTTCGTGTAGAGGCCGAAGTCGCGCGCCACCTCGCCGATGACGATGAGCTTGTCCGGGGTGATCTCCCCGCCGGGGATGCGCGGCACGACCGAGTAGGAGCCGTTGCGCTGCAGGTTCGCCAGGACGTGGTCGTTGGTGTCCTGCAGGGCGGCCTGCCCGCCGTCCAGCACGTGCGGCTTGGTGTCCTTCTCGGCGAGCAGGCCGCCGAGCGAGGCCAGGATCGAGCCGACGGCGGGCTTGCAGATGTCGCAGCCGTCGGTGACGTCCTTGGCGGTGGTGCCGTGCTTGGCCAGCAGTTCGGCGTAGGTGGTGACGTGGTCGCGGCGGACGATGGTGTAGAGCTCGGCGCGGGTCTGGGTGAAGTGCTCGCACAGACCGGAGCTGCCACCGGCGCCGGAGTCCTTGATCAGAGACTTGATCGAGGTGACACAGGACCCGCATCCGGTCCCGGCCTTGGTGCAGGCGCCGATCTCCTTCGGCGTCACCACGCCGTCGCCCTCGCCGGCCAGGTCGTGGATCGCCGTGCAGATCGCACCCTTGGTGACGTTGTGGCAGGAGCACAGGACGGCGGCGTCCGGCAGCGCGGACGGACCGATCCCGGCGGCGCCGGCGGTCCCGGCCGGCAGCAGCAGCGCTTCGGGCGCGGCCGGCGGCTGCTCTCCGACCAGGGCGCGCAGCGTGCCGTAGTCCCCGGCGTCGCCGACCAGGATGCCGCCGAGCAGCCGGCCGTCCTGCGCGATGGTGAGCTTGCGGTAGACCCGGCGCCGGGAGTCGCTGTAGGTGGCGGACATCGCGCCGTCCTCGGCACCGAAAGCGTCGCCGAAACTGGCCACCTCCACGCCGAGGAGCTTGAGCTTGGTGGAGGTGTCCGCGCCGGTGAACGCGCGGTCCTCGACGTCCTCGGCGATGTGCGCGGCGGCCGCCTCGGCCATCTGATATCCCGGCGCGACCAGGCCGTAGACCCGGCCGTCGGCGGCCAGGGCGCACTCGCCTATCGCGTAGACGCGCTGGTCGGAGGTGCGGCAGAGCTCGTCGACGACGATGCCGCCGCGCTCGCCGACGGCGAGCCCCGACTCGCGCGCCAGGCTGTCCTCGGGCCGCACGCCGGCGGCGAAGACGACCAGTTCGGCGTCGATCGTCTCGGTGGTCTCGCCGCAGATCGCCTGCACGGCGCGCGTGACACCGTCGGCGTCCACGAGGACCTTGTCCAGCCGGGTGCCGGTGTGCAGCGTGACTCCGAGCTCTGCGATGCGGCCCTGCAGCGCCGCCGCGCCGCCGTCGTCCACCTGCAGCGGCATCAGGCGGGGTGCGAACTCCACGACCGTGGTCTTCAGCCCGAGGCTGGTCAGCGCCTTGGCGGCCTCCAGGCCGAGGAGCCCGCCGCCGACCACCACGCCGGAGCTCCGCCCGTTCTCGGCGGCGTAGGCGGCGATCGCCTCGACGTCGTCCAGGGTGCGGTAGACGAAGCAGCCCGGCGCCTGGTGGTTCTCCACCGGCGGCACGAAGGGCCGGGAGCCGGTGGCCAGCACGAGGGTGTCGTAGCCGCGCACGGCGCCGTCCGCGGTGGTGACGGTCTGCGCCTCCCGGTCGACGCCGACGACGGCGACCCCGCTGACGACCTCGACGGCACCGTCCGGGTACGGATCGAGGTGCAGCGAGGTGTGGTCGCGGTCGTCGAACCACGAGGAGAGACGGACGCGGTCGTAGGCGGGCCGGTCCTCGGCCCCGAAGACCGTGACGGCCGGGCCCGGGTGCCCGTGCTCCAGCAGGCTGGAGACGAAGCGATGGGCGACCATGCCGTGACCGACGACGAGAACGGTGCGCTGCGAGGGGCTCATGTCCTCAAGATTCGCCCCACGCCGTTTCCCTTCCGCTTCGGCTGTGTTACACGCCGCCGAAACCGCCCGCACCGCGCGCGGGGCCCGATGTGAGAAGCGCGGCCGGCGACCGCGGCGCGGGCGTCGCCGGCCGCGCTATGGCCTGCGCGAGGGCGGCCGCCGCGCCGACGTCGCCGACCAGCGCGGCCGCCACCGGCACATCGCCGTCGAGGGTCAGGATCTTGCGCGTGCGGCGGTGCTGGTCGGTGAACTGGATCGAGGCCTCGGCGCCCGGCTGGCCCAGAACGGCCACATCGGCGCCGGGAATGTCGTAGGTCCGCAGGCGCAGCGGCGGCACCACCGCCGGGAGCGCGGACGCGCCCAGGATCGAGGCGGCGGCGCGGCGGGCATCGTCGAGGGCGGCGAGGGCGCCCGACCGCCGGCTGGGGGTGATGGACTCCGCGCAGTCACCGACCGCGAAGATCCGCTCGTCGGCGATGGAGCGGCCGAATGTGTCGACGAGGATTCCGTTACCGATCGGCAGGCCCGCCGCGCGGGCGAGCGCGACCCGGGGCCGCACACCGCACGTGATCACGACGAGGTCGGCCTTCGGCCAGTAGCCACCGGTCGCGGCGGTGACATCGGTGTCGCAGCGCACGATGATGCCCGCTTCGGTGAGCGAGGCCGCGAGCAGACCGGCGGACTCGGCATCGAGCCACCGCGACAGGACGTGCGGACCGCGGTGCACCAACTCCACGCGCATGCCGCGCCGGGCCAGCGCGCACGCCGTCTCGACGCCCAGCGGCCCAGCTCCGACCACCGCGACTTTGCGCCGCTTGTCGCCGGGCTCGCCGAGTTCACCGAGGATCGTCCGCACGTCGGCGAGCGTCCGCAGCGCCACCGCGTTGCCCCGCACCGGCGGGATCACCGGCTCGGCGCCGGTCGCGAGCACCAGGTGGTCGAACTCGGCCTTGGCGATGCTGCGCAGCTGGCGCGGCCGGTACGTCAGCCGCGAGTCGCTCAGCGTCGGCAGCTCGATCGCGCTCGGAGTGTGCCGTCCGGCGAGCAGATCGGTCAGCAGGACTCGGTTATAGGGGTGGCCGGGCTCCCCCGCGTGCCAGGTGATCGTTCCATCGAACCCCGGATCGGCCAGCAGCCGCCGCACCACTTCGTGCCCGGCCAGCCCGGCACCCGCCACCACGACTCGCATCACTTCGCCGCCTCCACTCGCACCGCCGCCGTCTTGAACGCCGGCATCCCCGACACCGGGTCCGTCGTACGTCTGGTCACCGCATTCGCCCGCCCCGCACCGGCCCAGTGGAACGGCATGAACACCGTGTCGGGCCGTATCAGGTCGCTGATGCGGGCCGCCGCGACCGCCGTCCCGCGCCGGCTCGTGACGCGCACCGGTTCTCCCTCGACGACATCGAGCGCCGCCGCCAGATCCGGATGGAGCTGCACGAACGGCCCCGGCTCGGCGGCGTTCAGCGACCGCACCCGCCGCGTCTGCGCACCCGACTGGTACTGCGCGAGTACTCGTCCGGTGGTCAGCCGGTACGGATAGTCCGCGCACGGTTCCTCGGCCGCCGGCTCGCAGGCCACCGGCACGAACCGGGCCAGGCCGTCCGGCGTGCCGAACGCGTCCAGGAACATCCGCGGTGTCCCGGGGTGATCGGACGTCGGGCACGGCCAGTGCAGTCCGGCGCCTTCCGACGTCGCGTCCAGCCGCTCGTGGGACAGGCCCGAGTAGTCCGCGACGCCTCCGGCCGAGGCCTCGGCCAGCTCCGCGAACACCTTCTCCGGCGAGGTCAGGAAGCCCGGCCAACCCAGCCGCTCCGCCAGGGCGCCCATGACGTCCAGGTCCGAGCGGACTCCCTCGGGCGGCGTCACAGCCTGTCGGCGTAACAAGACCCGGCCTTCGAGGTTCGTCACAGTGCCGGTCTCCTCAGCCCACTGAGTCACCGGGAACACCACGTCCGCCAGCGCCGCCGTCTCCGACAGCACCACGTCGCACACGGCCAGGAAGTCCAACGCCCGCAAGCGCGACGTCACGAAGTCCGCGTCCGGCGCCGACACCACCGGATTCGACCCGGCTACCAGCAGGGCCCGTATATCAATACCGCACGATGTCAGCAGCTCGACCGCCGGGCGGCCCGGACCCGGCAGCGTGTCGGGACTGACGCCCCACACCCCGGCGACGTGCTCGCGCGCCGCCGGATCGGTGATCTTGCGGTATCCGGGGAGCTGGTCGGCCTTCTGTCCGTGCTCGCGGCCGCCTTGGCCGTTGCCCTGGCCGGTGATGGCCCCGTAGCCGCAGTACGGACGCCCGGCTTTTCCCGCGGCGAGAGTCAGGTTGATCCAGGCGTTCACGGCGTCGGCGCCGTCGGCCTGCTGCTCGGTGCCGCGTGCGGTGAGCACCATGCCGGTGCCGGCGCCGGCGAACATCCGCGCCGCCGCGCGCACGTCCCCGGCCGGGACTCCGCACACCGCCTCGACGCGTTCGGGCCACCACCGCTGGGCTTCGGCGCGGGCCTCGTCGAAGCCGCTGGTGCGGGCCGCGATGAAGGCGTCGTCGATGAGGTGCTCGGCGATCAGGACATGGAGCAGTCCGGCGGCGAGCGCCGCGTCGGTGCCCGGTACCGGCTGCAGGTGCAGGTCGGCCTGCTCGGCCGTCCGCGTGCGCCGGGGATCGACCACGATCAGCCGCCCGCCGTTCTCCCGCTGCGTGGTGAAGTACCGCAGCGCCGGGGGCATGGTGTCGGCGAGGTTGGAGCCGACGAGCAGGATGACGTCGGTGTGCGCCACGTCGGCCAGCGGGAACGGCAGGCCCCGGTCCACGCCGAAGGCGCGCTGCGAGGCCGCCGCCGCCGCGCTCATGCAGAAGCGGCCGTTGTAGTCGATGTGCGGCGTCCGCAGGACCACGCGGGCGAACTTGCCGAGCGAGTAAGCCTTCTCGTGAGTCAGCCCTCCGCCGCCGAAGACGCCGACGGCGTCGCGACCGTGGCCGGCGGCGATGGCCGTCAGCCGGCCGGCGGCGAAGTCGAGTGCTTCCTCCCAGCCCACCGGTTCCAACTCGGCGTCGCGGCTGCGGCGCAGCAGCGGTGAGGTGAGCCGCACGGCCGGGTTCAGCAGCTCGGTGGAGGTCGCGCCCTTCTGGCACAGCGCCCCCTTGTTGACTTGGAACGCCTCCCATCCGGCGGCGCGGAGCCCGGCATCCGCGCCGCCGTCTGCGTGGAGCTCCATGCCGCACTGCAATGCGCAGTACGGGCAGTGCGTACGGGTGACCGAGGAGGGCGAGTCCATGTATCCACCCTCGCGACCGCGCATTTCCGGCACGCCGCGCCGCCGTTACCCTCGCGCGACGGAGATCTCACACCGTCGGTTGCCCGACATGACGAGTTTTTCGCCGAGCCCGTACACGCGCTGACGGTGAGCGGGTGCGCTGCGGTGGGTGGCGCCTCACCAGACCGGCCACCGATCCGCGCACGCTCTTACCGCCCCGTATCCGGTCGGCAACACCACCGTAATCGGGCCCGGAGATAGTGCGGCGCATGGACACCACGACAACCGAATCCGACACAGCCGGTTCACCGACCGTCACGCAGGCCGGAGCGCTCCTGGAACCGCTGGTCGGCTGCGTCGTGGCGATCACCTCCGACCGCCGGCGGGAGGAGCTCGGGGCGATGCTGCGGCGGCGCGGCGCGGAGGTCATGATGGCCCCGACCATGCGCATCATCCCCCTCGGCGACGACCGGGTGCTTCGCGCCGCGACCGAGGAGTGCCTGCGCGAGCCGCTGGACTACGCGGTGGCCACGACCGGGATCGGCTGGCGGGCGTGGATCTCGACGGCCGAGGGCTGGGGCCTGGCCGATCCGCTGGCGGCGGCGCTGGCCGGCGCGACGCTGGCCGCCCGGGGCCCGAAGGCGACCGGCGCGATCCGGCAATGTGGGATGCGCGAAACCTATTCGCCGCCGTCGGAGTCCTCGACCGAGCTGCTGGCCTGGCTGCTGGCCCGCGACCTGACCGGCGCCCGCGTCGCGGTCCAGCTGCACGGCAGCGCCGACACCGCCTTCCTCGACGCGCTGCGCGGCGCCGGCGCCGACGTGGTCCCGGTGCCGGTGTACCAGTGGGGCGCACCGCAGGACACGGCCGCCGTCGGGCGCCTGGTCGAGGCGGTGGTCCGGCGCCAGGTGCACGCGGTGGCGTTCACCTCGGCCCCCGGCGCGGCGGCGTTCCTGGCGGCGGCGGAGAACGACGGCAGCCTGAACCGGGTCGTGGACGCGATGCAGGCCGACGTCCTGGCCGCCTGCATCGGCCCGGTGTGCGCGGCACCGCTGGAGCCGCACGGCATCACCTCGGTGTGGCCGGAGCGGGGACGGCTCGGCTCACTCGCGCGGGTGATCACCCAGGAGCTGCCGCCGCGCGTCCGGCGACGGCTGAACACGCCGGGCCGCGACATCGTGGTCCAGGGCAACGCGGTCCTGATCGACGGCAAACCGGTCCCGCTCTCGCCGCTGCCCGCCGGAGTCCTGCGCGAGCTGGCCCGCCAGCCCGGACGCGTCCTGAGCCGCGCCGAACTGCTGCGCCGGGTCTGGACCGGCATGCGCCGCGACGAGCACGCGGTCGAGGCGACCGTCGCCCGCCTGCGCACGTCGCTCGGCGAGCACGCCGACGTCGTGGCGACGGTGACGAAGCGGGGGTACCGGCTGGCGGTGGATCCGAGCTGAGGCGGCGCGGCGGTTGAGAATCGGTGCCCCCGGCTCGTGTGCGGGTCGTGGCTGGTGGCGGTCCGGCTTGGGTGGGGTGGTGCGGTGAGCCTGTGGTTTTACAGGCGATCTTTACGGCTTCGCGCACGGTTCAGAGGCCTGTGGCGTCCCCGGCTGGGGTGGGTAGGCGGCGGTTTGAGCGGTGGTCTTCTCTAGATCAAGAGCCAGGCCTTCGCGCCCAAGAGCGGGGCGCGATGCCTCCGGCGGCGCCTGCGCGGCGAGCGGCCTCGCTCCGAGGGAGTGGGGGACACTGGCAGGGTTGCGGTGTTGCTTGTGGT
>Ga0207671_10000917_pt1 | contig 37182 bp, 32 predicted proteins | sample KBSC24metaG_FD_184352 | JGI IMG/M metagenome (GOLD analysis project Ga0207671, IMG submission 184352) | Corn rhizosphere microbial communities from Kellogg Biological Station, Michigan, USA - KBS C2-4 metaG (SPAdes) (version 2) | ecosystem: Host-associated > Plants > Roots > Rhizosphere > Soil...
CCGCCCGCAACCGTTGCAACTGCGACGGCCCCGGTAACGCCTAGGAACGAGCGGCGGTTCATGCTGCGCTTTGTGCCCGCGTCATTGAATTCCTGCATATCTGAGCCTTTCGTCCATCGTGGAAGGGTGTTTAAGACTGATTGGCTGCCTGCGCCCAGCACCAATATTCCCCAGATTAGCCTTGATGTAATCACGGCGCTCTGCCAGACGCGCCAATATGGCTTCGAATCGCGCCAATCTTCTTTGGCGCCTTCTGCTGGCATTCTGGCGCGTTCCGAATGGTACACAAGTCGGAAATCCGATACGCTACTAGCTGGAGGACTCCGTCATGCTGAAGCGTTTTCGGGTTCCAGGCCGTCTTGCCCTCAAGTTGAAGGAGCACGGTGTATCAGTGGCCGCGGTGCTGCGCAAGGCGGGACTTCCCCGAGATTTGTTCGAGCAGACGCGCGTTCTCGTATCAACCGAAGAGCTTTTTGCACTTTGGAACGCGGTCGAGGTGGTCAGTTCCGATCCGCTCATGGGTGTAAAACTGGGCATCGAAACAAAGACAGAGCGCTTTCACCCGATGGCTATCGCGGCCCTCTCGACTCAGAATCTTGTGACCGCCACCCAGCACCTGGCTCGCTATAAAAAGCTGACCGCGCCAGAAGAGATCCTCAACAAGCTCGGTAAAGAGGAGTTCAGCGTTGCGTTCCGTTGGCTGCTTGCAGTCGATGCAGAGCCGCATGTGCTCACGGACTACTGTTTCTCGTGGATGATTTCTCTCGCTCGACACGGAACCGGAACGCAGCTGAATCCACTCCGAGTGGAGTACGTGCAACAACGTCAGAATCTGCGCGTGCTTGAGCGCAGCTTTGGCTGCAAGGCGGTGTGCGGCGCTCCGCGCAACGCAATCATCTTCCGTGCCTCCGATGCCACCGCGCCCTTTGTCACCCGGAACGTCGAACTGCTCGAATTGCTCGCGCCGCAGTTTGAAGAGCAGCTGCGACAGTACACGGAAAAGGAAGAGGACAGTTTCATCGAACTGGTGCGGCGTGCCATTCAAGACCGACTCACCGGACAGCGGCCCTCAATGGAAGTGATCTCCGAGGCGCTGCACATGAGTTCTCGCACGCTGCAACGTCGCCTGCAGGAATCGGGTTCCAGCTTCCAACGGGTTTTGGATGAAGCCCGACACCAGATGGCCCGGTACTACCTCTCCAATTCCGTCCTGGAGTTGAATGAGGCCGCATATTTGCTTGGGTTCGAAGATCCGAACTCGTTTGGTCGTGCCTTCCGCACTTGGGAAGGCGTGCCTCCAAGCGATTGGCGTGAAACTCATCGCCCTGCTGCAGCTAACTAGTCCGAATCCAGCTTCGGAGAGACGCCCAAATCTGGTGCCGCTTTTGGTGCCACTTTGTACTGTGATTTTGTGCTTTCTTGTGCGTCAGAGTGCGATGTGGATAACAAGTCCATCTAGCTGATTGTGAATGTTTTATTCTGCCAAGTGCAACATGGTGCAAGGGAGTGCTCGGTTTCGAAAATTAGGACTTAAAATCCGCGGACCTGAAAGGGTTGTGGGGGTTCAAGTCCCCCTCCGGGCACCAGAGAACAAGTTAAGGGGAGCTTCTAGTCTCCGGGGGCTTTGAGGGGAACTTTTGCGAAGAAGCTCACCTACGACCGCAGTACGTTCCTTGCGATAAATGAAGCACAGATTTGAGCAAACTGGGGGGACGGGGCAGGTGACCTGGTCACCTGCCAGCCAGCCTAAGGCCTATGCCTGGTCAAGGGTGGCCAAGTCGGCCATATTGTCATACTCCTCGGCCGAGATTTCCGGGGCTGGTTTGAGCGGATCGAAGCCGTCATCGAACAGGTCGCCATACTCGCGCTCAAGGACTTGCTGAGCTGTTCCATCTGAAATGGGTTTGCCGCGTTCATGAGCGACGGCCTTGAGCTTTTTGATCACGTCTTCCCAGGTCTCTGCCATCCAAGGTGAGATGTCACCTCTTTCGCAGTAGCTGCTCACCTGATTTGTGGATTGGCTATGAGCTCATTCCTAGATCCAGAAGATCGATTGCCGCGCTGGAGGTCGTGGCGTTTTGGAGAGCGGGAGCGCGGCCAATTGTTTTCAATCGAGCCCCACCCGAGCTGCTGAACCAGCGGCTCGGATGGGACACGAACTTTGTTGTAGATCAGGCCTGGCGGGTGCGGACGGAGCCGGGCTGGGCGGTTGCCGGCGTTTTTTTCGCATGGCGGGTCTGGCTCCAGATTTTGAAAATCGCGGCGACGTGGCGGAAGAAGATGCCGGGCATCTTGCTCCACTTGTAGACCTGGGTGACGCCGGCGGCGCGCTGCTGGTGCTTGATGGGGATCTCGTAAAGTGTGAAGCCATGGCGATGAGAGCGCGCCACGAATTCCCACCAGAAGCCTTCCTTCATTTCGCCGAGTTCCTTCGCCATGACCTGGGCGACGGAGTCGCGCATGAGGACGTAGGGACAGCTCGGGTCGTGCACGGGTGCGTGAAATACGGCCTGATAGAGAAGAAAGAAGAAACGGGAGAAGATTCGGCGCACGAGAGGATCGGCACGGTGGACTCGCCAGCCGATGATGACGTCGGCCGAGTTGCGAGCGTCCCAGAACTTCTGGAAGTCGCGCGGATCACATTGGCCATCGGAATCGAGGCACAGGAGATACTCGGATTCGCACATCTCCATGCCTTCGCGCATCGCTTTGGAGTAGCCTTTGCGAGCGTCACTCAGGTTGAGGCGGATAGGCAGTTCGGTAGCCAGGGAACGCAGGACTTCTTTTGAGTTGTCTCTGCTGCCGTCTTCGCAGACGATGAAACCGATGTTCGTGACGCGAGAGAGTTCGGTGTTCATCCCGCGGATTGTTGATTCGATACTTTCACCTTCGTTATGCACGGGGAGAAGGACTTCAACCTGATGTGCGGACATTAATTTATCTCCTGTAAGCCACCGGGAGCTCGTACACACGGATAACGGTGCACACCTGCAGGTGGTAGGAGGAAAGATGCGAAATTGCGCGATGGCGTTGCCCGATAAAGAGGGAGAGTCCTCAGTCAGCAGAGGAATCAGGACTACGCTCTATGAGCGTGGAGTCCAGGCATAGGCCTTTTGGGAGTTCTCAAAAAAATAGCGCTCGCGATCATGGGGAGTTCTGGAGGTGAGGTATTCGGAGACGATATCGAACGTTTGGTCGTACGGGGCAACCAGATCGCTGTTTGGCCAGTCGGAGCCGAAGATTACGCGGTGAGGGCCGAAGAGGTCCCAGAGGGGATCGAGCTTGTCGCGATAAAAGTGCTTGTCGTGGATGAGGGCGCCATCTCTAAGGACAGGAATTTCAGAGAGCTTGACGTAGACGTGAGAGTGGCGCGCGAGAACAGCGAGATCGTGATGGTACGCCGCGAGGTCGTGAGGATCGTTGGGGAGTTTGGCGTTGGGAAGGTGGTCGATGATGACGCGGAGCTTAGGGACGCGCTCGACGATGCGGAGCAACGCGGCGATAAGGCGGGGGTCGGGATTGGCGCTTTCAAGAACGAGGCCGGCGTCGGCGAGCACACGCAGGCTGTCGACGAAGACCGACTTGCTGAGGTCTGCGAAGAGATCGCGGTGCCAGAGGTTACCGTAGCGGATGCCGAGGAATAGCGGGTTCTCATGAAGACGTGCAAGGTGGGAGCGGAAAGCAGGGTCGGCGGGATCGAGATCGCCAATGATGCCGAGGACGAATGGATTGGACCGGGCAATGTTGAGAAGCCAGTCGTTGTCGGTGAGAAGAGGGCTACATTCAACAGCGATGCAACCGAGGACGCCGAAGGGGCGAGAGAGAGTCTCAAGCCGGGGCGGGAGTGCGGGTTTGTAGAGGGCGGGAGTATCGGGGGTAGGCCAGGGCACGCCACCGGGGCGAGTGGGGTCGAAGAAGTGGACGTGGGAATCGATGATCTGGTGCATGCCGGCGATTTCGATGTCGCGTAATTGAAGCAGGTGCAGCGGACGAAGGGCAAGAGGAATCTTGTATTGAAATTGTTGCTCAATTGCATTAGTCTGATTGCGCAACGTCCGGGTGAAACTCCAAGAAGGAGTGCCTGAGCGCGTTCTTTCCCCACATCGACCACATGCACGAGGGGCATCTGTATGACTGCAACCGCCACTGGCCTCGCCTATCTCACTGATCTCTGGGACGACAAACTTGCCAGCAAGCTGGATGAACCTGAGTTGCTGCGCTATCGCTCGAACCTGCTGGGCGCCGATCTTCGCATCACGAATTTTGGCGGGGGGAATACAAGCTCAAAGGTCACGCAGCGCGATCCGCTCGATGGAACGGAAAGAAGGGTGCTGTGGGTGAAGGGGAGCGGAGGAGATTTAGGAAGTATCAAGCGGAGTGGATTTGCAACGCTGTACTTGAACAAACTGTTGGCGCTGGAGAAGATTTACCGCGGAGCGGAGCGAGAAGACGAGATGGTAGAGCTGTATCCACTTTGTACGTTCGGATTGAATCCGGTGGCAGCGTCGATCGATACGCCGCTGCATGGGTTTCTGCCGTTCAATCATGTGGATCATCTACATCCGGATTGGGGAATTGCGCTGGCGGCGAGCGCGAATGGACTGGAAAAGCTGAGGGAGTTCAATGAGCGTTTCGGTCATCGGATGATCTGGGTACCGTGGCAAAGGCCTGGATTTGAGCTGGGCTTGATGATGAGGAATGCGGTCGCAGCGAATCCTGGTTGCGATGGCGTGGTCCTGGGGGGCCACGGGTTGTTTACGTGGGGCAATACGCAACGCGAGTGCTATCTGAATACGCTTGCGATCATCGATCAGCTTGGACAACTGGTGCTGGAGCACGTGAAGAGGCGGAGCGGAACGATTTTTGGCGGAGCACAGCACGCGACACGGCCGGATGCGAAAAAAGTGGCGACAGAGATTTTTCCGATTCTGCGAGGGCGGGTGTCGGGAAACCGGAGGATGATCGGGACGTATAGCGATCTGCCGGAAGTGCTCGATTTTGTGAACTCGAAGGACGCAGAGAGACTTGCGTTTTTGGGTACCAGCTGTCCGGATCACTTTTTGCGGACGAAGGTGCGGCCCCTCTTCGTCAAGTGGGATCCGGCTGGCGACGTGAGTACGTTGCGGCAGGCGATTGATGAAGCGCTTGCGACGTATCGGAAGGAGTATGGGGAGTACTACACAAAATTTGCAGAGGCGAGGACTCCGGCCCAGAGGGATCCAAACCCGACAGTAGTGTTGATCCCAGGCTTGGGGCAATTCAGCTTTGGGAAGAACAAGATTGAGTCGCGAGTGACGGGCGAATTCTATGTGAATGCGATTCACGTGATGGAGGGCGCGGCAGCTCTCGGAGGGTTGAGCAAATGTCCTGACATTCTTCCGCAGGCGGGCGCAGCGGCAACGACAGAGATGTTTCAGGTTCACGACAACTACGTTGCGCTGCCGACGAGAGAGGCATTTCGGATTGAGTACTGGGCTCTTGAGGAAGCGAAGCTTCGACGGCAGCCGCCCGAAAAGGAGTTGAGCAGGCAGATTGCGCTGGTGGTGGGGGGCGGCAGCGGTATTGGCAGGGAAGTGGCGCGGATTGCAGCGGAGCGCGGCGCGCATGTGGTTGTCGCGGACCGCGCGAGTGAGGCGGCGGAGCAGGTCGCAGATGAAGTTCGGAAGGTGGCGGGGAAGGAGCCTGTTACGAGCGTCGCGATCGACATCAGCAGGCGAGAGTCGATTCGGGCCGCAGTGGAAAAGGTGATCCTTACCTATGGCGGCGTAGATATCGTGATCAATACTGCGGCACTTTTCCCGTCGTCTCCTACGCGCGTTATCACTGACGAGCAATGGGCAACGACACTGACGGTAAATGTGACAGCCAACTTTCTTTTGCTGGATGAACTGGCGGCGATTTTGGCCGAACAGAATCTGGATGCGTCGGTGGTGTTGACGAGCAGCGCGAACGCTGTCGTTCCGAAGCGCGGCAGTGAGGCGTACGACGTGAGCAAGGCGGCTCTGAGCCATCTGGTGAGGGAGTTTGCGGTTTCGATGTCGCCGAGGGTACGGGTGAACGGGATCAGTCCGGCGACGGTGGTGAAGGGATCGACGATGTTCCCGCGAGACCGCGTGATCGCATCGCTGAAGAAGTACAAGCTGGACTTCGAGGAGAGTATGTCAGATGAGGAGTTGCGGCAGGTGCTGGCGCAGTTCTATGCGCAGCGAACGCTTACGCACAAGCCGATCGAGCCGGAAGACTGTGCGAAGGCCATACTCTTTCTGGCGGGACCTCAAGCACGCTGCACTTCCGGTCATCTGATCCCAGTTGACGGCGGGTTGACTGAAGCGTTCTTGAGATAGGTGCGGTCAGGGCGCTGCGACCTGGAGGGTGAAGCCAGTCGATGCTGAACTGCCCGCGGACATGACGAAGACCGTGGGCATATAGCTACCGATGATCGCAGTGGAATTGGCTGAGAATGTGAGTGAGCCGGAAGGATTTGTGTCAGAGGAGGCATAGGTCATCTGTACTCCGCCCGGCAATCCGACGGCGCTGACGAGAGCGGTTTCGCTTGTCGATCCAATCTGGATGGGTATGCTTACCGGCTTTGCGCCCGCGGTGACATGGATGATGGAAATGGGCAGATAGACTGTAATAGGCCTTGATGAGGTGAATCCGCCACTACCTCCGCAAGCGAGAAGTGAGAGAGGCATGAAGTACATCAGCAGGATTAAGAATCGAGTGTGGTGAAGAGGCGAGTTGTGATTTGCCATTCTGCTTCCTGTCTCGATGCTGCATGTAGCCGGAGGAGTCTATTGTGCCGTCGATTTGCGGAAAGGGGAATGAAGAAAACCGGTGCAGTTCCGCGCGAATGCACAACTATAACTTAAGGTTATTTCAATAGAGCATCTATTTGCTTTTTGATGTTGCTGTCCGCTATGATGGCTGCGCTCAAATGGGGAAGGTGTCGGACCGTATGACTCCCGCAGGTCTGATCAAAGCCGATGAAGCCAGGTGTCTCGCTGTCGATCTTGGGGCAGGGAGCGGGCGAATCGTGCTGGGAGAGATTGCGGGAGGCTGCTGGAAGTTGCGGGAGGTTGGACGCTTTCGGACTGCTAGGCGGATCGATGCCAACTCGGGTTATCAGTGCTGGGATATCGAAGAGATTGTTTCGCAGATCGAACAGAACATTGCGAGAGCAAATCAACAGGCGACCAGCATCGGAGTCGACAGTTGGGGCGTCGACTACGTGCTGCTGGATGAAGCGCTGAATCGAGTGGGCGTGCCGGTTTGTTATCGAGATAATCGAACAGCCGGGGTGATGGAAGATATCTGCGCGAGGATTTCGCGACAGGAGATCTACCAGAGAACCGGCATACAATTTCTGACTTTCAACACCATCTATCAGCTTGCCGCATGCGCGGCGCAACATCCGGAGTGGCTGGAGAGGTCTGAGCACTTTCTAATGATTCCGGATTACCTGCATTTTCGGCTTTGCGGCGCAATATCGAATGAATACACCAATGCGAGCACGACCCAGCTTTGCGGTCTCGACGGCGAGTGGGACAAATTTCTGATGGATGCGATTGGGTTGAAGCGATGGCGGATGAAGCGCCCTGTGGCCGCTGGAACGGTGCTGGGGGAGGGAACCGGGACAGCGAGGGGATTGAAAGTAGTTGCTCCAGCCACGCACGACACGGGCTCCGCTGTAGCAGGCACGCCGCTGGAGAGCAAGGACGAGGCTTATATCAGTTCCGGAACCTGGTCGCTGATGGGAATCGAGAGTTCGACACCGATTGCCAATGCGGATGCGATGCGCATGAACTTCACCAATGAAGGCGGCATGGAGAGGCGCTTCAGGGTGCTGAAGAACATCATGGGGATGTGGCCGATCCAGCGTGTTTGCGAAGAGCAGAAGATCGCAGACTTTGGCTCGGTGGTTGAGCAGGCTGCCCAGGAACGAGCGTGGCGGTCGGTTATCAACGTGAACGATTCGGAATTTCTGAACCCAGTGTCGATGACGGGTTCGATCCAGGAATATTGCCGCAGGTCGGATCAACCGGTTCCAGAAACGGTTGCGCAACTGGCACGCTGTGTTTTCGACAGCCTTGCGCTTTCGTATCGGACGGTGAAGCAAGAACTCGAAACGTTGTGCGGCCGGAAGCTCACGCGCATCAGAATTGTGGGCGGCGGTTGCCAGAATAGACTGCTCAATCAACTCTGCGCGGACGCCTGTCAGCTTTTGGTGACGGCCGGCCCTGTGGAGGCTTCGGCACTGGGAAACCTAAGCGCACAGATGATTGCGCTGGGGCTGATTGAAAATCTGAGCGCGGCGCGGGCGCTCATCTGTAGTTCATTTGAAATGCAAGAATATTTCCCGCGGGATGCTGTGCTCGACAGTGTGCTATCACGTTTTGACGAACTGCTTGCGATGAGAGAGATGAAAGGAGAGACATGCGCGTGACCGAATCGAAGATCGAAGAGGCGTATGACCTTGCACGCGAGCGGTACGCTGAGAATGGCGTGGACACAGGCGAAGTCATGCGGCAGCTGGATAGAGTGCCAATCTCGATTCAGTGCTGGCAAGGCGATGACGTGCTCGGTTTCGAGAGCGACGATGCAAGCTTGACGGGTGGCATTCAGACGACGGGCAGCTATCCTGGGCGGGCAAGAAACGTTGGCGAGTTGCGATCGGATCTCGAGGTGGCGTTAGGGCTGATTCCAGGCGCGAAAAGAGTGAATCTGCACGCAATCTACCTGGAAAGTGATGTACGGGTTGAACGCGACAAGATCGAGCCGCGGCATTTTGAGGGATGGATCGAATGGGCAAAGGAGAAAGGAGTAGCACTGGATTTCAATCCGACATGCTTCTCGCATCCGCATAGCGCACAGAATCTGACGTTGAGCCACCCTGACCATCAAATTCGGAAATTCTGGATCGATCATTGCATCGCGAGCCGCCGGGTCAGCGAGTACATCGGGAAGCAGTTGAATACGCCGGCGATCATGAACATATGGGTGCCTGATGGATATAAGGACACGCCGGCAGAGAGGCTGGAGCCGCGAAAGAGATTGATTTCATCTCTCGATGCAATCCTGAGCGCGATGGATGGGAGGCATCACAAGGTTGCTGTGGAAGGGAAGTTGTTTGGAATCGGTGCGGAGAGTTGCACGGTTGGGTCGAATGAGTTCTACATGGCCTATGCTGCGACGCGCAAGACGCTGCTCTGCCTGGACGCGGGTCACTTCCATCCGACAGAGAATGTTGCAGACAAGATTTCTACTTGTCTTTGCTTCCTTGATGAGATTCTGCTGCATGTATCGCGGCCCGTTCGCTGGGATAGCGACCACGTCGTCTTGTTCGATGATGCGACGATTGCGATTGCGCAGGAGATCGTGCGATCGAACGGATTGCAGAAGGTAAATGTAGGTCTGGACTTTTTTGACGCGAGCATCAATCGCATCGCAGCTTGGGTCATCGGGACGCGGAATTTCAGGAAGGCCCTGCTGTTCGCGATGCTGGAGCCACGGGAAGCGCTAAAAAAGGCTGAGTGCCGCTTCGATTACACGTCACGGCTGGCATTGATGGAAGAAGCGAAGTCGCTGCCCTGGACGGCGGTGTGGGAATACTACTGCACAACCAAGAATGTGCCGCCCGGAAGCGAGTGGCTCAGGGCCGTTCGCACGTACGAATCGGATGTGTTGAGCAAGCGCGCCTAGACTAGGCAGGATGAGGTATCAACCTCGGCCAAAGTCATTCCATTGCGAAGCTCGAAGTGTTCTGCCTGCAGGCTGTATGCTGGACTGTGCTGGTTTCACTATTGAAACATCGATTGCAGGGAGAGCAACTTGCCGAAAGCCAAGATCAAGCGTCTCTATCTCATTCCCATACTTTCGAAGGGGCTGGATGTCCTGGAGCTTCTGGAGCAGGTTCACGGGCCCATTAGCCTCGAGGACGTCTACAAGAAGACCAGCATTTCGAAGACAAGCGTCTATCGAATTCTGAAAACACTCGTGCATCGAGGATACGTTGCGCAGACGCAGAACGGGCAGTACCGCCTGGTAGCAAGGCCAAGGCGGCTTTGTTTTGGGCTTGCGGTTCAGAGCGCTGATCTTCCGTTTTCGCAGGCGGTATCGCGAAGCGTGACAGCGGCGGCGGCTGCGGCGGGGATCGAACTGCTGCTGCTCGATAACCGATTCGATACCGAAACCGCAGTGCGCAATGCAGAGGAGTTTGCGGAAAAGCGGGTTGACCTGGTTCTGGAGTTTCAGGCTGAGGAATCTGTTGGTCCCCGGGTCGCGAATATCTTCAAGAAGGCCGATATACCCGTGATTGCGATTGATGTTCCCCATCCGAATGCGACGTATTTCGGCGTAGATAACTTCGAATGCGGAGTGGAAGCAGGGACGCTGCTGGCGCAATACGCACAGAGGAAATGGAAAGGGAACGTCGATTGGGTTGTGGGGGTCGGATTCAACGAAGCAGGCAGCTTCGTGCAGAGCCGGATCACCGGCGCATTCGAAGCGGTCAAGCAGCGGTTACGGAATCTGCCGACGGAGCGATTTGTGCAGATTGATGGACGTGGCTCACGTAATCCCAGCCGACTAGCGGTTGGGGAGTTCCTTGAAAGCCACGAAGGGAGCCAGCGAATACTCGTGGCCTCGGCTACGGACTCGAGCGCCTTGGGAGTCCTGGATGCCGCGCGGCAATGTGGACGCGAACACGATATTGCGGTAGTGGGTCAGGACTGTATCCCAGATGCTCTGGAGGAGATGCGGTCAGGACAAAGCGCGCTGATTGGGAGCATTTCGCATGAGGCGGAGACTTACGGGCCGCGGCTGATTCAACTCGGGATTTCGATGCTGCGCGGCTACGCAGTGCCGCCTTACAACTATGTGCGGCACAAGGTTGTCACTCCGGAGACTTTGAACGGGGATCAGCCCTAGAGCTGGTCCACGTTCGCGGATCAGGGCAGATAGAAGACTTCCTGGAGCATGGGGAATCTCTCGCCGGGACGAAGGCCTTCGATGGGAGCGAAGTGCGGGGCCATGGCGGCCTGCCAGCGGAGATTCACGGGATGGTTCTCGATTCGTCTCCAGGTCGCGTCGAAGTCGTCGGCACGCAGAGCGAGGATCAGCAGGTCGTCGCGACGGTAGATTGAGTATTCGCTTATGCCAGCTTCTTTCAAAAGGGACAACATCTCCGGCCAGACTGCGCGGTGAGTGGCTTCGTAAGCGTCTTCTGCGCCGGGGCGGAGGCGCAGCATGAAGGCATACCGGTTGAGTGAGGTGTTGCGCGCTGAACCATCGTCTGAAATTTCGGGCATCCCTTTTCTCCGATCGGTTAAACAGAACGGCCAGGCACGTATCGATCTCCCGGTGCCTGGCCGCTATGGCTGGCTAGATTACTTGTCGATCGAGTAGAGGGTGACCGGGCCGAGGAGGCCGGAGGGCAGTAACGGTGAGCTTGCCTTATACGGTTTTACGTCGGCGAAGGTGATTCTGGTTGCGCCCGGTTGTTCATCGCCGATGAGTCGGTTGACCCATGCGTTTGTGACTCTAACTACGAGCTCGTTTGAACCTTGCTTAAGGGCTGACGTCACATTGACGCGGTAGGGTGCATGCCAAACGATACCGAGGGACTTGCCGTTGACTGAAACTTCAGCAAGATTCTTAACGTCGCCGAGATCGATCCAGACCTGGGCGCCTTTCGCCATTGAGCCCGCAGGTATGTCGAATGATTTGGTGTAGGTGCCTGTGCCGGAGAAATACTTGACGCCAGCATCGGAGTTGTCGCTCCAGGAAGCGAGTTTATCGAGTGTGACGGAATCGGGAGCGCCACGACCACCCTGGAAGCTGACTTTCCACGAGCCATCGAGGGTTGCGATATCCTTCTTCTCGCCAGCCGGGACTGTGCGGCTGTTTGCGGATGTGGACTTGCGGAAGACGATGAAGACGCTACCCCACGGTTCGAGATCGAGGGGGATCGTGGTGCGTCCGTTCTCGATTTTGAAACTAACTGGCTCGGACCTACCGGTCTCGGCGTGCCAGAGTTCGGGTTCTTTGCCGGTGACGCGGAAGGTTGCATCTACCTTATGGCCGTTGTCCCCACGATTGTCGACGAAGTAGACATCGCCATCGCTGAGCCGCCGGTGAACGAATTCAAGGCGGGCGTCGCCTCCCGGCTTGGTGTAGTCGAAATCGGGCTTGATGTTCATCGTGTGGAAGACATCGCCGAGATTCTGGCCGACGTAGACGATGCCTTTGCCGACTTTGTGGGTGCCGCTACCATCGCCGAATAGGTCTTCATTCAGCCTTTTGAATTCGGCCTGATCGTCGGCTTGGCTTGGATCGTCACTTGGTTTGGGGCCAGCGACGGCGGCACCATCTTCGACCAATTTGTGGATGGCCCGCAGTACTGGAAGAGACATGTGCTGACTGTATGGATCTAGCCCGAGAAGACGATAGGTCATGCCGCTCTTCGTCTCGATGCGACCGTTCACCACGTGCAGCTCATGGATCAGTGCGTCGGCATTAACGTAGTCAAAAGCATAACCAGCGGGGACGTCGGGAGATTTCTTGTCGAAGATGGCAGTGAGGTTGGAGTCTTCGCCATAGAAGTAGATCAGGTCTGCGCCGAACTTACCCTGCTGCAGCATGTAGCTGGTGCGTGCGAGGTAGTCGATCCACACACCGGCGTCATTGGCCCAGGTTTCGTTGCGATTGAACCACTGTCCGAAGGGGCCGAGGGTCATGCCCGGAGCCTTGCCGACGAGAGGCTGGTGAGCCGACTCGTGAATGACGAAACGATTAATGCCGTTGAGGAACTCCTGATCGGCGGTTGGCTTCAAGGTGGCAGGTGACCATGCCCATGGCGCCGCGGCGGCGGTCATGGACTCGGCGGCCGCGACGTTCTGTCCGTAAATGTGAGCAACAGAGGCTGACTCGCGATCGTCCGCGTTATAGCCGTATGTTTCCTTGTTTACGCCGGGGGTCTGAGTCCACATGGCGCTCATTGGAACTTCGTTGTACTTCTTTACCTCCATGCCGTCGGCGATGAAGGCGCGACGGCCTTCGTGGGATTCACCGTAGTGAGCCATGCCCCATTCGTGCAGCGTGTCCTCAAGCTGGCCGTAGTGCTCGGTTGAGGTGAGGTCAGCAATCGTCTTGCGAAAATCCCAGAGGAATCGGTCGCTGGCTTCAGCGCTTTCAACCACCTGGCCAACAAGCACGGGGAGCCACGGGGACGGATCGTAGCCGCGCAGCTTTTTGAACTGAGCGATCATGTTGTCGGTCCAGTTCTGCGAGCCGGCTTCCCAACTGTCGTTGATGACGTAGTGAATGCCTTTTTTGCCGATGAGTTCTGTGCCGACCGTTTGCTTGTAGCTGTCGAGATATTTCTCGAAATAGTTTTTGACGAAGCGGCGGTCGAGTTTATCGACTTCGAGTCCAGTGGCTTCGGGAGTCGCCGGATGATTGGTGATGCCGAGAAGCGAATAGCCGAGGCGCACGATAACCCAGGCGCCGGCAGGCGGAGTCCAATCGAGCTTTCCGTCAGAACTCATCTTTGAAGTGAGATCGATGACGTCAGACTTGGAGATGGCATCATCTTGGCCGACTGCCGGAGTAGCGAACTTGTAGAGGTCGTCTTCGGGAACGAATGCGGCCTTCTCTTCAAAGTGATCTACGCGGGCACCGGAGTGGAGAGCCATTTCGGCTACTTCGTAGTCTTTTGGAGGCGGCGGCATTTTGCTGAATCCAAATTGGGCGGGATCGATGCCGGCAGCCCAGTCGGGGATGGGAGGCGGAGGAGTGCGTTTGAAAGTCACGCGGAAATACTTCGCTGTCACCGGCGCGAACGAGATGGTGTGCTCCGGCGCGTCGGTCGTTTCGAGCTTGGATACCAGCTTGTAATTCTGGCCATCTTCGCTGGACTCGAGATTCATTTCAGGCGCGGACATCTGCGCGATTAGCTGCTCGATCCACCCTGGGGTCTTCGTAACGAAGGTGATGGAGCGAATGGACTGCGGCTGCGGGAACTCGTACTGGATCCAGGAGACATCGCCTTCCTTGGGGATCGGTACGGGGGTTGTTTTTTCGAGGTCGCCATCAGAGAGCGCTGCGGGGTCGAGCGAGGAGCCGTTCGATGTGATTTTCGCGTTCAGCTTTTCGAGCGAGACATCGCTTGCAGGCCTCTTGTAGGCGAAGACTGCCGCATCAGCGTAAAACTCCGGGATCTTGTTTGGTCCGCCCGGGGTGCCGAGGGCGTCATGGATGCCAATGTTTTGGAATGCACCGGTGTTTGTGGGCGGGTGCTTAAGTTCGCCAGAGAATGGTTTGCCTCCTTCGACGGGAGTTTCGCTCCAGACGTATTTCTTCATGCCCTCAGCGCCGGGAACCCAAGGGCCGCCGCTTTCGCTCCAGCCGGGAGATCCGGCGATAGCCATCTCCATCCCATACTGATCGCCCACGGTGATTGCATATTTGAAGGCGTCCTTCCACTCCGGCGTCATGTAGGCCAGACGGTGGTCCACGACCTGGGGGGTCTGCAAGGCGGCGTCAAAATTCTGAAAGCCGGCCAAGCCGACGTGATGCATCCAGTCGAGATCGAGCTTGATGCCCTCCTTCGTGATGTTGCCATTCATCCAATGCCACCACACGCGGGGACGAGCGCTTTGCGGCGGATTCTGGAAGCCGCTTTTGAGAGGGTCGGACGAAGTCTTATCCTGCGCGCCGACAATGGTGGCGGCAACGCAGAGGGAAGCGGCGACTAATTTGAGGACCTGGCGAATCATTACTTCTCCTTTCGCGATCAGGAAGGCACAACTCTCGGCAGCGAGAACACGGTCGGTTTCCATGCCGGGGAACTGAGCTGAACTTGTGCGGGAAAACTGTAGCAGGAAAGTGCTGTCATTCGGAAGAGAAAAAGATTCTCAAATGAATTTTTCAGTTGGAAATCGTAGCTGAATCTGATTTGATTCTTGCGGAGCTAGGGCAGAGTTTCTCAGTTGCTTGCGATACGGGCTGCGCATTTGCGAGATGTCAATTTCAGTTCGTAAACTTCTTACGGGTCGCGAAAACGTTTGCGACGTTCGGCTGTTTTGCTCTAATTTCTCGGTGAGTTTTTGGGGGGTGTTTGTGCGAAAGACAAACTCTGGGTTTTGGATCGGACTGGTTCTGATCGCTGTCGCTGGATCAGCGAGCGTAGCAGGCGCACAGGAGAAGAAGCAGGAGAAGGTGGACATCGATTGGGACAAGGTAGTGATCGTGTCCAAGTCGACCCCGACGCTGCAAGTAGTAACAAACCCGATGCTGAATCCGGGATCACCGATTCACGATGGGTCGTTTTCCGCGCTCAAGGCCCTCGGGGCCGACTACGTTCGTTACGTGCCATGGTTGCCTTATCCGAAGATTGCGGTTGCGGAACTGGAGCCGCCGACAAAAGAGAAGACTTCGTGGGATTTCAAATACATTGATCCGGTAACGAAGGATCTGTTGGCGGCGACGGAAGGTCACTCGACCATCATGAACTTCAGTACGATTCCGGCCTGGATGTTTAAGACGGATCAGCCGGTGAAGTATCCCGATGATCCAAATCAGGTGTTCTGGGATTACACGAAGGGGACGGAGCTACGCGACCCGAGCGGAAAGGAACTTGGTGATTATTTTGGCCGACTGGTGAGCTGGTATACACAAGGCGGGTTTACGGATGAGAACGGCAAGCGGCACGACTCGGGATATCACTACACGTTCCCGTACTGGGAGGTCTTGAACGAGATCGACTTCGAACACAACACGACTCCCGAGGATTACACGAAGCGATACGACTCAATCGTCGAGGGCATTCGGCGCGTGAGCCCCAACACGAAGTTCATGGGGCTTGCGTTGGCAGCGCCGGGAGCGAAGCCTGCGTACTTCGAGTACTTTCTGAATCCGAAGAATCACAAGAAGGGAATTCCGCTCGATTACATTTCATTTCACTTCTACGCGAGCCCGGCGATGGACGAGTCGCTTGACGGCTGGCAGCATACGTTCTTCAACCAAGCTGACGGGTTTCTCGCGACGACGCGATATATCCTTGCGATTCGAGACCGACTCTCTCCGCAAACGAAGGTGGATACGGATGAGCTAGGTGTGATTCTGCCAACGGATGGTGTCGAGATTGCGGCGTCGAAGGCGATGCCTGACCACATTCCACATCGTTACTGGAATGCGGCGGGTGCGTTGTATGGGTATCTTTTTGTGGAGCTCTCCAAGCTTGGAGTGGACGTGATTGGAGAATCGCAACTGGTCGGGTATCCCTCACAGTTTCCGAGCGTTTCGATGATCGATTACAACAACGGGAAGCCGAACTCCCGTTACTGGGTTCTGAAGATGATCAAGGACAATTTTCATCCCGGGGACAAGCTTGTGGGGCACAAAGGTGATGAGCCGTCGGGTGTGATGGAACAAGGATTCATCACTCCGGAGGGAAAGAAAGTACTCCTTATTAACAAGACGAACTCAGAGAAAACCGTGAAGGTTGCCGCGGACTTAACGGGGGCTGCTTCGCTTACAGTGGACGACGAAACGGGTGATGAGGAACCGCGAACTGGAGCCGTGCAGAGCGATGAGGTAACGCTGGCGCCGTTTGCCGTGACGGTGCTGAGGCTGAAATAGCAAGTTGGCCGGAAGGATTCGCGTATGGCGGCAACAGAACTGCGAGTGGGGCTGTGCGGCATCGGGCTGGACGCGTATTGGGCTCAGTTTGCGGGATTGCGCGAGCGGCTGGAGGGATACGTCGGTCAGATTGCGGGGTTTCTGAAAGGAACCGGAGCCAGCGTCGAAATGCTCGGGCTTGTGGACACTCCGCAGAAGGGGCGCGATGCGGGGCATGCATGCAAGCGCGCTGACATCGATCTGTTGATCATCTACGTGACTACTTACGCGCTCTCAAGCACGGTGCTTCCGATCGTGCAGAGAGCTCAAGTGCCCGTACTTGTTCTGAACCTTCAGCCGGAAACAGCAATCGATTATGAGGCATTCAATCGACTACCAGATCGAACTGCGATGACCGGTGAGTGGCTGGCATTCTGTTCCGCGTGCAGTGTTCCGGAGATTGCCAACGTATTGCGCAGGGCGCGAATTCCGCTTCATCAGGTCACTGGCGTTCTCGGGGATACGTCGACCCAGAAGCAGATTTCTGAATGGGTCGACGCGGCGCGCGTGAAGAAGGTATTAGAGGCGAATCGACTCGGCTTGATGGGTCACTACTATGGGGGCATGCTCGATATCGCAACGGACCTGACACAAGTGGCGATCACATTCGGGAGTCATATCGAGCAACTTGAAGTCGATGAACTGAGCGCGCTGCGAGAGGGCGTTGAAGGCCCCGAGATCGTGGAACGAGTTGCTGAGTTTCGAAGGCAATTCGATGTGCAGGCGGATTGCGCAGAAGAGGAGCTGGCGCGGGCGGCTCGAACGTCGGTGGCTCTCGACAGGCTCGTCGAAAAGCATGATCTGCAATCGCTTGCTTACTACTACATGGGGAGTGGTGTGCCGTCGAACGAAGAGACGATGAGCTCAATCATTCTTGGAACATCGCTATTGACGGGGCGCGGAGTTCCTGTGGCAGGCGAGTATGAAATCAAGAATGTGCTCGCGATGAAGATCATGGATGAGCTTGGAGCAGGAGGCTCGTTTACCGAGTATTACGCACTTGATCTGAACCTCGACCACGTACTGATGGGGCACGACGGGCCAGGACACATCGCCATCGCCCAGAGAAAGACAAAGGTAAGGCCCCTTACGCTCTATCACGGAAAGGTGGGAAGAGGATTGTCGGTGGAGATGAGTGTGAAGAATGGTCCCGTGACGCTGCTCTCGGTTGTGGAAGATGCGACTTCGGGGTTCAAACTGGTGACGGCACAAGGGGAGTGTGTCCCAGGCGAGGTGCTGCGGATCGGCAACACGAACAGCCACTATCAGTTCGCTTGTGGCGCGAGAGGATTTGTCGAGGCTTGGAATGCCGAAGGGCCAGCGCATCATTGCGCTGTAGGCATTGGACACCAAGCGGGCAAGCTGATTAAAGTGGCCGCGCTCCTCGGCATCCCGTTTGTCCAGGTGTGTTGACGCCAGAACCTGACAGGATATTTCTATTGAATAAAGTTGTGATTCGGATGAATCGGAACCATTTTTGTACTGCTTAGCAATACAAGTGCCCTGTTGCTGATCATTCCTAAACCTGAATAGCCCTACCGGACGAAACGCCTCAGTAAAAGCATTTACCTGAGTAGAACAATGGATCGGCAGAAATGCGCTCAGCTTTGCATTGGCGATTCGAGAAAGATCCGGTTCTGGATTGCTCAGATATTTTCAATTGAGAAATAAAATTCTACTTGACAATGTTTCTGCAGACTGACTAATGTCGCGATGCATTTGAAACAGGCCAACCCCGCTCCACGTGTCAGCCTTCCTCCAAGTCGAATGTTGACCGGATCTGCAAATAAGCCCGACAAATGCGAGGCCAGGAAGCACGTATTTCAGGAGGTAAGTCGATGCGATTTCTTCGTGTCAGCGCTTTGCTGTTGCTACTGCTTGCGATGAGTCCACGGTTATTTGCGCAGGCGGGAGCGACGGGAACGATTCTTGGAACGGTTACCGACCCATCCGGTGCGGTTGTGCCGAACGCCAAGATCACTGTGACCAACACAGCAACCAAAGTTTCTTTTCAAACGGTCACCAACAGCGCGGGCGACTTCAACGCCCCTGCGCTGAACCCAGGAACATACACGGTTTCTGGCGAGGCGCGCGGATTCCAGAAGGCCGTGATTTCATCCTTCACCTTGACGGTGAATCAGCACGCTCGTATCGATCTGACGCTCAAACCAGGCGCGGTGACGGAAACTGTAGAGACCACAGCCCAGGCGGTTGCGCTCGACACAGATACTGCGGAACTATCTAACCTCGTGAGCCAACAACAGGTGGAGGATCTGCCGTTGAATGGCCGCAACTTCATGCAACTCCTGCTGGTCGGTGCGGGTGCCGTGACGGTTGGAGGCGAGCAGGGAACGATGCGGCAGGGCGAAGGCAATGCGATCAGCGTGAATGGCGGTCGGCCTGAGGGCAACAACTACACTCTCGATGGACTGGTGAATACGGACGCTGCGCTGGTGACGCCGGCTGTGATTCTGTCGCAGGACGCGATTCAGGAATTCAAGGTCTCGAGCGGAACGTATTCCGCAGATCAGGGATTCAGCGCGACGCAGATCAACATCGTCAGCAAGGGCGGCACGAACAGCCTGCACGGTTCGGTGTTTCTGTTTGACCGCAATGACGCGTTCGATGCCAAGCCTTTCCCAACGGCTACCGACCTTGATACAGCAAACCCGGTGCTGCGTCAGAACCAGTTTGGTTTTGTTGCAGGCGGTCCGATCTTCATCCCGCATCTGTATGATGGCCGGAACAAGAGCTTCTTTATGGCCAATTACGAAGGTTGGCGCATCACGAACGGAGCGCGGCAACTGGAGAGTATGCCGAACCCCGCGATTCTGGCGGGAGATTTCTCCGCTGAGACATACGCAGCGCCAGCCGGCTCGGGATTGCCTGGCGGTCTGCTGCCACTGTATGGAACTGCAGACTGCAACAAACTGCTCGACCTTGGATATAACTGCATGCCGGTTGATCCGACCACGGGCCAGGCATTTCCGGGAAACAAGATTCCGACTACCCGCCAGACCGGAAATGTTGGTGCAGTCGCAGTGAAGAACGGGTTCTGGCAGACGCCGACAGTCGCTGACCAGCCGGAAGGCGTTGTAAATTACGTGAAGAACGTCGGATTCCCTCTTCATCAAAACCAGCAAACGTACCGAGGAGATCAGAATCTTGGCAAATTCGGATCGGTGTTCTTCCGCTACACCGATGCCAACTACAACAATCAGGGATCCTACAACTCAGGCGACCTGGTTCACGGCTACGAGATCTATCAACAACAGCAGACGAGTTGGACCGTCTCGCACACACTCAATATCGGGCATACGACGGTCAATAATTTTCGCTTTGGACATCTGACTGCAAATGCGCCGCAGGGAGGGCCGGCGATCACTGCCGACGCAGTGTCACAGCTAGGTCTATCGGGCACCTTCACCACGTTCACTGCATTGCAGCAGACCTGGCCGAACGTCGGACTCTCAAAGTTTGATAGCGGTGGCGGCTCAGTGAACGGCTACAGCGGTTCGGAAGGGCCGACATGGGAGTTTGCGGACTCTGTCACTTCCGTGCATGGAAGACATACGTTCGGATTTGGTGTGGATTATCGCCGCTGGCATCTGATTCGAAACCTGGATGATGATTTCTACGGTGACTGGAGCTTCGGCGGATCACTTGTGCAAAACAATTCCGAAGGTTGTACCAATGCGCCGGTCTCAGTGAACGGTGCAACTCCGAAGAGCCTCTGTGGGACAGGCAATGCAGTGGCCGATATGTTGCTCGGCTATTACAGCGGTGTTGGCGGTTTCGTGCCCGGTCCGCTGAGCCCGACCGACACAGCGGGCAATCCCCAGGATCACGTCTTCGGTTACTTCGCTCCTTACGTCATGGATGATTGGAAGGTCAGCCCGAAGCTAACGTTGAGCCTCGGTCTTCGCTGGGACTATCGTCCAGCGGCTTACGATGCAGACAATCACTTCTTCTGGCTCGATACGCAAAACGCGAACGGCGGGTTGTGCTACGCAGACAAAACACTCTCTTCCAATGGCGTGGCTCCCGGCGGAGATGCGATCAGCGGACCGATCCTCCGCTACTGCGGCTCAGTACCTCATCCGGGATCAAAGACGCCATGGGCGCCACGTCTTGGCCTCAACTATCGCCTCACCCCGAAAACGGTAGTACGAGGTGGTTACGGGATTTTCTATGATTCGGCTGAAGGTCGCGAGATCGACGACTCTGCTGATATCTATCCGTACTCGATCCGTAACAGCTTGAATCCCGGCACGAACGCGACGGCGCCCAAGCTAACTAACAATATGTTCCCGTCGTATTCGACACTTGGTGCATTCCCCGCGTCGACACTGACCTTTCTTGCTGTGATCGAGTCGGAGAACCCGCTGAACCCGTACGTTCAATCCTGGACTGCATCGGTGCAGAGAGAGTTGGCGCAGAATACGACTCTCGAGGTGAACTACATCGGAACACATGCGGTGCATCTGCTGGACCGGCGCAACATTGCACAACCATTCGCCATCCCCGATGCAAGCCTGGCGTTCTGCCAAACTCAGGTTGGTGGCGAGTACGTCAATCTCAAGAAGGATCCTTGTGACAACGCTAGCCGGCTGCCTTACAAGAACTTCACCAATTTCTACATCGACAGCGATTGGCACGGGTATTCCCACTACCGGGCGATGAACGTGAAGATGGAGCATCGCGCTCGCGAACTTGCGGCGACGGTTGTATACACGTGGGCGCAAAGCAAGGATGACAAGTCTGCGGCGGCTGGCGTGGGTGCGACCGGAGCCGGGTATCAGGGCTTCATGGACAACCACCGTCCGGAGTTGGACTATGGCTTGTCTGACTTCGACGTCGATCAACGCTTTGTAGCTAGTTATGTCTATCAGATACCGATCGGGCGAGGGAAGAAGCTCGCAGGCGGAGTCAACCGCGCCGCCGATTTACTGATAGGTGGGTGGGAGACAACCGGTATTGCAACATTTCAGGCTGGATTCCCATTCAGCATCACGGCAAATGACATCAATGGCGTGCTGAACAGCCAATTTATGCGCGCGAATAAGGTTTCGGGTTGCGATCCGCATGCAAATCTCACACAGAAGTTCCAGCGGCTCAACTTCGATTGCTTCTCGCAGCCCGCTCTTGGGACGTATGGAAATCTTCCCCGGAACACGTTCCGACAGCCGGGGATCAACAACTGGGATATGGGGATCGGAAAGAGCTTCCATATTGCCGAGCGCGTAAGTTTCAAACTTAACGGCGACTTTTTCAATGCGTTCAATCATCATCAGTACGCGATTGGAACAGGTGCGTTGATTGGAAGCGGGTCAGGAGGAGGGTCGTCGATCGACAATTCAATCAGTTCGACGACAGCGGGTCTGATCACTTCGGCGTCTGCATCGCGCATCATTCAACTAAGCGGTAAGTTGATCTTCTGATCGCCTCAGGATTCAATTCCGCTCCGCCATGGGGAACTGTGGCGGAGCTTCTGTTTGGGGATAAACTCACTTCATGATCAATCGGCTGGCGGTCATCGGATGGATCTTGGCATCTTGCTGCGCTTCTTCCATTGCTGGGCTCGGGCAAGCGAATGACGATGCCGCCGCGCAGGTGGCAGCTGAAGGCCAGCAGGCTATGGCACAGGGCCGGATGGCAGATGCCAAGGCGAGTTTCGAGAAACTTGCGGCGATGAAGCCATCGCTTGCAGAGGTCCATGCATCCCTGGCGGCGATCTGCTTCAAGTTGAAGGAATATGACGAAGCTGTGTCAGAGATTGGCAAAGCGCAAAAGCTGAAGCCCGGGCTTCCTCGGCTCGATACGCTGCTGGGTCTATCCTTATCGGAGATCGGGCGATTCAATGAGGCAGTGCCGAGATTGGAGAAGGGATTCAAGCAATCGTCTGATCCCATATCCCGGAGGCTGTGCGGGCTGCAACTTCTCCGTGCATACGGGAATGTCGGCCGAGATGCTGATGCGGTTCAGACCGCGCTGGAGTTGAACAAACTGTACCCGAAGGATCCGGAAGTTCTGTACCACACGGGCCGGGTGTACGGGAATTTTGCGTTTATCACGATGGAGAGACTGCAGAGGGCTGCGCCAGACTCGATATGGATGCTGCAGGCGCGTGGGGAAGCGAATGAGAGCCAGAAGAATTACGATGCAGCGCTTGATGCTTTCAACCACGTTCTAAGTGTTGATCCTCGCCGACCTGGAATTCACTTTCGCATGGGACGCGTCTATCTGGCGAAATTCACGGAGAAACAGGTTCAAGCGGATCGAGATGCTGCGATACGGGAGTTTGATGCGGAACTCGAGGTGGACCCACACAACGGAAACGCCGCTTACGAACTGGCGAATCTTGCTGCGCAATCCGGCGATCGAGAGAAAGCGCGACAAGGATTCGAGGCAATTTTGAAGAGGTTCCCAGATTTTGAGGAAGCGCTCGTGGGATTGGGAGGAGTCTTACTAGATGGCCAATCTCCCAAGGATGCTATAGGGCCTCTCGAACGTGCGACGAAGGTTCGGCCTGACGATGAGGTGGCGTGGTACCGGCTGGCACAGGCAGAACGAGCGGCAGGCGACCGAGATGCGCAGCAGAAGGCGCTGGCGCAATTCCGGAACCTTCATAACTCGACTCCAGTTGGTTTGCGCCGACCGAATGAGGCGCAGGAAGTGACGCCGCAGCAGCTTGGGAATCTTGATCAGCAATAAGGCCGGCGACGCTCGTCGCCCGGTGAGGAGTGCTGGCCTCCTCCGTTAGCTAGCGGCCATTCCCAGGCCTACCAGGTTTGCGGCAGCGATGATTATTCCGACCCCCGCAAGGAGCAGACGGATGGAGCGCTTGCGAACACCGGCCCACTCGCCGAGTGCCAAGCCGACTATACCTCCGCAGAGTACGTAGATGCTCATGTGCAGCATCCAGTTCACGTAGGAGAGATGCTGCGGGATGTTGGCGGCTCCCCATGCATAGAAGAAGAATTGGAGATACCACATGATTCCAGCGGTGGAGGCGAGTGCTGCATTTTTCGCGAGGGTATTTTTGTCCTGATTCAGATCGTTGCGAAGAGAGAGTTTTGGCAGCACGGCGAGGCGTATGAAGCAATAGGCGAAGTTGATGATTGCTCCGCCACCCATGATGATGACGTAACTGGGAAGGGCAGCATAGAGCGGATTGACGCCAAGTGATTTCGCGGCGGCTTCCATCGGTTGTGCCGCGTCTATGGCAAAGGACATGCCGGAGGAGAAGATTCCGCAAAGCACTGCGAGCAGCAGGCCCAAGCCGACGTTAAATTCTTCGAGGTGTCCCTTGAGCTGCATTTCCTTCTGGTGTCCGGCCCAGGAGACGATGGCGACGCCGACCAGAGCGACGAATACACCTGACATCGTGATGAGGCCACCGCGAGTGGTGAAAAGCATGGCAGCCTGTCCATGCATCAATGGCGGAACCAAGGTACCGACGATCAAGGTGACTCCGATAGCGACGCCGATCCCAAGAGACATGCCGAGATAGCGCATGGTGAGGCCATAACTGACGTTGCCTACGCCCCACATGGCGCCGAACGCTGCCACGCGCAAAAGGAGAGATGTCCCCATGGACGCGTAGAAGTTGTGGAAATTGGGGAGGAGGACCAAGCTCACCCCGATCGGAAGGAGGACCCATGAGAAGAGTCCGGCGAGGGCCCAGGTGGTTTCCCACGACCATCTCTTCACGCGTTCGATAGGCGCATAAAAGGATGCGGCCATGCTTGCACCAACGATGTGCCAACCGATTCCAGCAACGACTGAAGTCATGAAGCCTGTCCTTCCATGTGCGTGGGAGAATATCCCAGATGAAAATGTTTCCTGCCGGAAAGTAACGAACCCTAGATTGGACTGTCAAATGGAATCTCACCAAGGCTCAACGGCGATGCTGAGGGTTTATTAGCTGATGAACTAGCGGCTAGCCGGCGAATGCGGCTGGCACCAAAGTACCAAAGTCCCGAGTTCCCAAGGTTGCATATGCGCCATCCGTTACCTAGGTGGTAGTGATTTCGATTGAACGCAAAAAATGCGCATGATATCTCCTTCTTAGTACATCCATAAGAGCCGAAGTGCAGGTGTGTTCCCAGTCTCGTTAAGTCGAAGAGGAGAGGGTATGAACCAGAGAAACTACCCCGTTTCTGTCGTGCCTTACCCGATTGACCGGGCGCCTAAAGTGAAGAAGATGATTGACGACGACAGCGCAGAGTGGGACGCGAAGTGGCTGCGTCCGAACGTGACACGAATCCCCGAAAAGCCGGTTGAAGTGTTGCAGAAGAGAGTTCTTGCGCCTGCTGTTGCTCCTTCGCAGGTAGACGAGCCGGAAGAAGATCAGGCGCCGATGTATCTTCGGTTTCTGCGCTGGCTGTTTCCGGAAGTCAATCAGCGGCGGGCGAAGCGGTATCCGACATCGAACCTTGTGGCTTACTACTGGACAGGGGGAGCCCCTTTTTCCTACCAGGTAGGCGACATCAGCGCGACTGGTGTTTTCCTGCTGACCAAAGAGCGGTGGGCGCCGGGAACTTTGATCCAGATGACGCTGCAGCCACAAAGCGGCAAGGTGTCGAATGAGAATTCGATCTGCGTGCTGTCTGAGGTTGTGCGGTGGGGCGAGAATGGCTCGGGATTCAATTTTGTTCTGAAGGACTACGAAAATGTCTTGAACTACGGGCTCCAACCGAGCGAAGCGATCGATCGAAAGACTGTGGAGCGATTTCTGCAGAAGGTTGGAGTTCCGCATTGAGATGCAGGGCAGGTGTTGAAAAACGAAGAGAGCGCCAGCTGCCGGCGCTCTCTTCGTTTATAGAACCTGTCATTATGGCGCGCCCTGAGAGATTCGAACTCCCGACCTTCTGATTCGTAGTTCTACCCGAACGAAGAATCAACAACTTAGCGCGATTTGTGCGAACTTAGATTCGCCTGTATTCATCGCCCCTTGGAAGGCCCTCGGATTCGCGGATGCAAGCACATCTAAGCAGCCACAGGGCACAAAACTGGGCACATCTAAACTGCTCCGGCGTTATCGCCGTGAAAGCGGGTGTGAGGCAATTTCGCTGGATTTGCAGCAATTTGGCGAGGTTTGCATATCTGCCTTTCCTGACAGTAGTTTCGACCCTCTACTCCACTGCTTGTTTCGCATCGGTTTGGAAGAGTTTGCACGATTCTTCGTCACCACAAAGTCACCAAGGATCAATCGTTCCGGCGTTGGCATTCAGTTCCACGCTTCGCGGGACGATCAAAATGGGCTTGGCGGAGATTTAACGAATTCCGAAGCCATCTAGCAGGTCTTCATCGCTCCGCGCAATCAGATCGCAGTGCTGTTTTCTCATTGGAGGAATCTTGCCGCACAATGTGCGTACGTCGAGCACATGTCCGAATGCCTCGCTTGCAGTAAACGGTTGATCACTCCGGATGCAATAGACACCATCCGCGAGAGATTGAGATCCATAGTTCATTAGTGCTGCAACTCAGCTAGCCAGCAAAACAGACGGGTGGCATTCAGGCAACTTTCACCACCAGGACTTTTCCCTTTGCTGAAGCAGGTCCTTTGATTCGCACTCGAATACTAGGGGAAACCCTAGGACGAGTTGTTGCATCGTAGGCGACATGCAACCCTCCCTTCACGTCCGGAATTTGCTTGAGACCGCCGTGCTGCACCTCCAGCATTCACCAGACCTCAGCGAGGAAGAGGTTCAGTGGATTCAGCAGTTCGCTATGCATTTGATCGCAGAATTTAGCGTGTCGAAGGAACCAGGCTTGCTTAAGGAACCTGAAGCAGTCTCAACTTCGCTGCCAGCTTTGAAGGGTGATTGAGCGGAATATGTCAAGCAAGGACAGCAGGGCGAGTTGTCTCGTTTCACGCGTCCGAAGCTACGCCATTTCGCTTCCTGATAGTGAGCGACCCGCGACTGTTGCACTATTGCTTAAATGCAGCAACGTCGGCCCGATGCTGCCCCGATCTGATCAGAGACTCGCAAGGAACCTCATAAGGTCTGCATCATCGCGCCAATGCTTCCTCCCCTTGAAGGGGCTGAGTTTATCGAGACCACGTTTGAACCGCTCGGGAGTCAAAAACAAAAACCGCTGGGTGGAGACAACGCCTGCCAGCCCCATGTATGCCGACAGCGCTGGAAGCATCCGATTTAGATCGGCGCCTTCCTTGATCCAAGATGCAATTCTGTGCACCGCGAATGTTTGGCGTAGATCGCGTAGAGTCGGGGGGCATTTGCCTCCGTCGTTGCGGATTATGCCCGCTCGCACGCGAAGCCGCGCAAATGCGCATGTCATCCAATGTGCCCGAAGCGGTTGCCCTCGCTTCGAAACAAACACACTCTGAGTCGAGTGTCCCTTGGATTCTTCAGAGCGCAAATAGCTTCGCAGCAACTCATGGATGTCTTTACAGACGGGCACCGTGCGTCGCTGAATCATCCGATCTCCGCGAAAAGTCACCAAATTGCGTTTTAGGTCCAAATCCTCCCTTTTGAGCGAAATCGCCTCACTCGTGCTTGCTCCCGTCCCATACAGCATAAGAAGAACTGCTCGAAGCGTCCGAGCGCTCACGGCGCAGAGCTGATTCGTTTGGTTTTGATCGGTGCATTGCATCAATTTGCGAATTTCAGTCGGGCTGTAGATGAATGGGATCGGCGGAGGATCATCCTCTCTTCCTCGCACGGGCGGCATCGCAAGGGCATACATGTATTCTCGATCTGTCAAAAATTGAAAGAGGCTCGTTAAGCTACGATGTTTCGCCATCAATCTCGCGTGCGATGTATCCCGGAGGCCCAAGAATTCGAGAACATGCTTCTGGGTAATCTCTTGGATCGGTAAATTGTTCACGTGCCTTCGGAACGCGGAGAAAATAGCCTCCTCAGATTGACAGCTAAGGCCCATCGCCCTTCTACGCCCCAGGTAGCGCTCAACGCCTTCAGAGATTTTCACAGAACTTCCGTCAGGCTGAATGACGCTACACGGCGAAGAAGCCTCGGATTGTATTTCGCGTATAGGGATACTGCGCTCAATCCTCGATGGCCCAGGAAGTCCGCAATCTCGTATAAAGACAGGCCCCTATTCAGGAGTTCTGTGGCGCAAGCGTGACGAAGCGCGTGAGGTCCGAAGTTCTCCGATTGGACTCTGAGCAATTTCATCCGCTTGCTTACGATGTGACGAACACAATCTGGTCCAATTGGTCGAAACGGCGCAACCAATGTAGTAAAGAGCTGGCGGCATCTCGACTTCGGTCGTGCCAATTTAAGATACTTCAGGATGGCTTCTCCAACTTCATATTGAAGAGGAAAATGCTGCACTCTTCCACGTTTCAATCGCCGAACCGTCATAATCTCGTTACGCCAATCGAAATCGTCGAGGCGCAGCTGTACAATCTCGCCGCGTCTTAATCCGTAAATTGAACAGAGGCTGATAACCGCATGGGCCCGCAACTCCGGCGGATTTGAGGCGGCTAGTTTGAGCATTCGCCTGACATCTTTCCACGCTGGACCGTGTGGGCCCGCCTGGCGGTGGTTTACGCGAGGCATCATTATGCCGCGTGCGATAGCACTCCTGCACCAACCCCTTAGACCACAGAATCTGAAGAAATCCTTGATTGCCACAGAAACGGCTAAAAGGCTTCTTGGCCGAAAACCTCGGGCCCGCAATCTGTCTAAATAGTCATCAAGGTCGTTCAAACATACCTCCGCCAAGCTCTCGCGTCGGTCTCCCAACCATATCTGGAGTTTCGAAAGATGGTGATGGCGATGATAGATCGTGGACGCGGCCAGTGATCTGACGCTTTGGAGATCCTCTAAATATGCTCTTACGAATTCGTCGAACGGCAGCGTCCGAGCCTCGGGCCGAGAGAGCAATCCGCTGAAAGCGAGCCACCCCGTGACGATCCGAGTGAAATTGTAGGCTGAAGACTTACCGCACTGTTTGTGCTTGTGCATTTCCATATCAATTGCCCATTCGGAGCCCGCTCTTTGGACCTCGCAGCTTTTAATTATTCTCGCCTCTCTCAAATTCAAGAGCTCGATTGCGTTTAGTTGCATGGACGCTACAAATTGGATTACCCGACGTGGACGTTCCTGGCTGAGAAGATGCGCGACATACTCTGCCCGCTCCTGAAGAAGACAAGCGCTAAGATATTTAGTTCGGGCATTGGGCTGCGGAAAAAGGCTCTCGAAAACGGTTTCATAACGCGAGCTTGGCATGTGGAAGAGACAGTATCACGTTCTAACCGCATTGCAACACGATGCTGCTCTGGTACGACAATTCGTTCAGAGGCTGTGGCGGGCAGCACTGCCTTCTTACGGCATACCATAAACGGAAGCCTTATCGCCGCAGCATGAGCATCGTTCCTGTATTCAGAGGTTCAGGGTGAAGTTCTGCGGTTCGGGCCAGTTCCCTCTCAGAGAAGCCGCCAAGAGCCCTCAAACCGCTCTCCAAGGTCATCCCTGCTGGAATAGATATGACGCGCGCTCTTCTTTCGCCTTTCGCGTCGTCTTTCCACTCTGTTGCATGCGGGATCGACCGTTCACGGTTCGAACACCCAAGAATGATTTCGGTGCGCCTCTTACTGGCAGCCTTGGCCAGTATGATGGCTCGAGCTGCGGCGCGAGACCGACTCGAGGAGAGCGGAAAATCACCGGGTTTCAAGGAAGCACCTGCAAAGGGCAAACGTGCCAACCGAAGGAACAGGACAAGCACATTCCGCGTTATCCGCCAGGGGTGAGCTGCCAGAGGACACCAGACGGACAAGGATGCCAATGCCCTGGACTGCTTTTCGGGCCGTTAACGCTTGGCGCGCTGCGGCCCTCGATTGTTCCGAGCCCAGTGGATAATCACCGGGTTTCATTTTGTCTCATTCTTGCCTTAGCCCTATTGATCCGGGCAGCCAGTTGCCCTCTGACAGAGTTCGCTTTCCCGAGCGGAATCGAGATGGGCTCCCAATCGTCCCGCACTCTCCTCGTTCCGCTCGCTCGTGGGCTGCCTTTATGCTGTCCGCAAGCCCGCTGCAATCGAGTTCCTTATCCCAATGAGAATCCGCTGCGCTCTCTTGCCGGGAGCAAAGCAGAGCACGCACAGCGGCCCTGGAGTGCTCAGAACCAAGCCGAAGATGCCCGACACCTACACTCGAGGCTGTGGCGGGCAGCACGGGCCTTCTGGCGCGTTTTGTGCGGGTTTGCTGCATCGGACTGTGAACCCTTGTTGCGAATAGGATACCGCTGAAAGGGCGGAATGAGACGCTTTCCCCTCTACCAATAATCCACTCTATCGGTCATTTCAGGGCCTCGCCAAGACGTGTTCGGGGCATCAAGGTACATTGAGCCATAAGTCTCAAAGTGTTCGATATTAAGTCCCAAGTACTCCGTCAAGACTGGCTTGAAGGTCTCAACCGCACTCATTGCGCTTTCGGAAATAGATCTAACAGCAGTAACATGCTTGGTCTCGATGTTTCTGACCAAATGAGAATGACGATCTCGGGCGCTCGGATGACTCTTCGCTCTCCATGGTACTGACGGCCGAATAACCTCAACAGCATGCTGGTATAGTTCAAGAGCTGCGAGCCAGATCAAAACGCCATTCAGCATTATCGTTCGTCGGTCATCGTCTACTTGTGGACGCATGATCGCACAAAGGTCTGCGTCTAGTTCTTCCTGCTCGGAGAGACTGTAGTGGGGTAACACGGCCTTTGTATCTTCCGAAAGTGCAAGTTGTAGGCGCTGTTCGGAAAGATGTCCGAGTAGATGATGTGCGAATTCATGACCTGCAATAAATTCTAGCTGCGCGGGTATGAGTCGCAGTAATCTGCGCAGAATCGCGGGGGGGATGATTCCGCGTGGATCGGCATCAAAATCCAGAGACTCATACTGAAACATGACCCTGAGTGCAATTAACAGCGCTTGAAAACGGACATACTCCGGGACCCCATCGAATCGAAGCAGCGCCAAGTGGCTAAACTGTAGGAAATATCGTAACGATTGGCTTATGGTTACAATTCTCCCAAATGGGCTGTTGAAGATGATCCCGTTCGCCTCGCTTGTAAAGATATCGCCATACGTCACCTGGTCGAGGGCTCTGCGATCAGCTTTGGGCAGCGTCATCTTGTAATCTCTGTAGTGTTTCAGGCTGAACATGCTGGCAAGAGCGTATTTCTTTCCAAGTTTCCTGCGTTGCCTCATGAAATATCTCAAAACCCGCATGTCATCGCCAATATAGTCGGCACGCAGCTTCAAAATATAATCGATTGACGTTTGCGGGTTTAGGATTCGCTTGATCTCGTTCTGAGTGCAGAACGGGTTATAGAACGCCCACTTTAAAGAATCTCGGAAAGCAGGATCATCAAGGTTCATCCAAACAGTCTATTCCGAGTTGGGTGAGCATTTGGGAGGCCGCCCGGACCGCAGTCACTAGCGCAACTCAGAACCAGCGCCAGAAACAGCGTCGAACCAGCTTGGCAATGTACCATTTGTTGCATATTCCTCGAGTTCCTGTGTACTCATTCTGTCGAACAAGTCATTGAGGCTCACTTGCTCTGTGCGCTCGATCCACTGCCCCGCTGCATTGAGCTTGCTGTATGCCTGAATCGCGGAGACTACCGCACTTGCCGTCACGTCAACTTCGCCCGCGTGTTCGATGATTCGCTCGAGTGCGGCCCGCACATTTCTCTGCCGTTTCGCAAACAAGTCGAGAGCGCGCGCATGCCGATAGATGCTCGAGCGATCACTCAGCCCGAATTCAGTTGCAATCGTCGAAGGCGAACGCCAAGAAATGAACTCCGATTCGATCTCTTCGCGCTGCTGGTGCGCACAAATTGAGCAGTTGCGCTTGTGTCTTCCGATGTTCACCGAATTGTTGTTTACGCTCATTTTTCAATTTGCCGCCGTTTCAGAGGGAACAGTGTTTGTGCTCCTCGTCCTCTATGGTCGCAATTTTCGGTTTTCACTCGTCGCCTTAGCGTGTACAGGATGCAGCCGGAAGGAAGTATCTCGCGTTTGGGAGCATCCCTTAGGCTGTGGCGGGGCATGTCTACAGCGACACAGGCCTCCGCCTCCATTTCCTTGGCGGTCAAAAAGTATGCGTGTGGGTTCATCATCGCTATCGTTCTCTCCAGTGAACTGATCTAGGTAAGAAAGAGAGGCCAGGGCAAATGCCGCATGTGTATCTACACTATTCTCTTCTTTGTCTTTGAGGGACGTTGGATACCGTTGACGACCCTTGACTCCCGTTGATGTCTCTTGGACATGACGATAGTGACGGCATTCAAACAGAAATGTTCTCAAGCAGTCCTCCGCGATGCTCTGCTAGCCTTCTCTGAAAGCTCCTTGTAATGTCTGATCCAGTCAGGCCCTGAACTCTTCAATTCAGCAAACCACGAACCTGTCCGCTTTGTGTGTGGCCGATACGTGAGACGCCCGATTCCGATCATTTGCACTTTTGGCAATGTGTTGATCACGGGACAGAAGTGCTCGCATCCGTTGAGATCTTCCAATCGCTGCACCTGGCCCTCTAGGCACATGGCTCGCCCTGCAGCGTCCGCAGCGGCTGCTATCTCTTGCTCAATCGGTGCTTCCGATATGCCACCCACGCCGAAAGTATGAACCGGCTGTGCTTCCTCCGTGTCGTTTTCAAACAGATGGGGCACGAAAGACAGCAACCGAAGGCTCTGTAAGAGGTGAATCGTCTCCCAACTAGGATGATCTTTGCCTTCCGGCTTCGTTCTAATTGTGTGCGTCGCGAACGGGCCAACGAGCCTTAACCAGGGTTCCTTTCTCTCAAATCCCCAAACTACGTATGCCCCCTGTTCGCCAGCTCTGTGGCGCTCGTACTTTGTCCAAATAACGTGCCTGTTTATTCCGCCTTCGTCACGCAAATTATGTGCGTGGTACAGATCGACGAATAGGCGCAAGGCCCAAATATCTCCAGCCCGGCGAAGCCGCTTTACCGGGGACTCCTCGCCTTTTTGGGTTCCAAGCACTATGGAGTTCGGAAACCAGATCAGATGTTCAGGATCGTCTTCGATCTTCGGAACAGCAGAGTAACAGCCCTCATATTCATCACGGATGATGAGGCCGCGCTTGTGGAGTCTTTCCGCCGCTGATCGTTCTGATTTACCTTTCGGCTGACTTCCTTGGCGCACCTTGTTCAGTACAGATTCCTCATAGAAGTCCAGGGGATCTTTTTGCAGTTCAAGTTGGCTAAGATCGGAAAAGGGCACGATTTCATATCTGGGCCGTTCCGCGGAATGCTCGCCTCCATACCGGATGAACCCCTTGGCGATTAGCGTCTCAATTGACCGCTTCGCGCTTTCCCAACCTAGCCCGGCATAGTTCATGACGGAGTTGGTGGACCATCCGGTTCTCTGGTTATCTCTAGCAGTTCCTTGCGCTATCACCAAATATGCACAGCCGGCATTCATCCCAAACTGCATCAAAGCAGCCCAAGACCGCTGATCGATTGCAAAAAACCGACCTCGAGACTTATGGGGTGCGGTTTCATCTGAAGGCGAATCTGGTGCCCATCCTTGGCTGTCCGCGTTCATATCGCTTGATTCCTTTCGATGTAGCGTTCTCGGTCTTTTCTGTCGCTGAACAGAACAAGGACCACCGCCGCTAGATGAGCGGTTAAGGAACTTCGATCTCCGTAAGAACGGGCAAGAGCGAGCCTCGCGTCCTCTTCCCACTGCGTTGCGAGCTGGTCTTCAATCATCGCTACTCCTCCCGTAATTGGCGTTGCTCTCAGGAAATCGAGCGTGTTCTGCCCTGCGACTTTCCGCCATCTTCGATAACCCGCTGCAACTCGCTTTCACGGATCATTGTGCGCGAACCGACCTTCGTCCGGCGAAGCTTGCCCTTCGATAACCAAGCGTGAACCGTGTATTTGCTCAATCCACCCAGGCGACGGGCGGCCTCTTCAATGGAAAGCAACGTGTCCAAGTTCGATCTCCCCTAGCGCAGCAGCGCTAAGTAGATATTAGGTTGACACACGAAATGCACGGTAGTACTTTTCTATATATGCCTGAGCAAGCGAGCCGTGTACAGAAGAAGAAGGCCATCTCGGATACACCGATGCGCAGCTTGATCGGTGCGCTGAACGATGACGACGGGAGAGTGAAATGGGGTTATAGCAGGGAAAAGATAGTTCTGTTGGTGCGCGAACTGCGAAAGCTAGATGCGGCATCCTCGCGTTGGACCTCGCTCACCCGTGCCGAACGGAGAAGGACAACCCTTCCAGATAAGAACGAACTCCGCACAAGCCTCAACGCTGTTATGGAAACGGTCAGAACGGTAAGTTCGATGCTTGTTAAATACAAAGCAAGCCCATCGCTACATATAGACCTCCTTCAGAAAGAGCCTTTCCGGTGGAGATTGGAGTGGACGGGAAGTAGGGAACTGCCCCACTTCGATTTGGTTTTCGCACTCGAAGCAATCGAGATCCTAAAGGCCGGAAAAATCAACTCAATCAAAGAGTGCGACCAGTGCCGGAAATGGTTTCTTGCAAGGTTTCAGCACCAGAGATTCTGCTCCGTCGAGTGTAAGGATCAATTCCATGCGTCAAACGAGGCTGACAAGGCCAGGCGGCGGGAATGGGCGAGAGAGAACTATCAGACTCGGAAGGAACTGGAATTGGGATCGAGGAAAGCAGCAGCGCAGAAGAAAAGGGGCAAGCGGTAATGTCAATCTACAAGCGCGGGAATACCTACTGGTACAAGTTCATGTGGAATGGTGAACTGGTGCGCGAATCCACGAAGCAGGGAAATGATCGGATTGCGCGGAATCTGGAAGCGTCGCACCGGACTCGCCTCGCGACGCAGGAGGATGCCCGGAAGGAAGCTTGCACTCGCCTCAAGTGCTCTGCCGTTGATCTCTGTGCCGAATGTGAAAAGTGGTTTGATCGCAGAGAGGCTCACCAAGATGCAGGGCACGTCTTTTGCTGCGGTGCTTGTGTTTTCGCTTGGACAAAGCGCCGGGTACGGATTCCCACTCTTGCCGAGTTTCTCAAGAGCTCGTTTACTCCGTACATCGAAGCCCACCTATCTGCGAAGCCCAAAACCGTTGGATATTACGCTTATGGCTGCACCCTCTTGAACGAGGCAGGAATGGGAGGGCTAACACTGAACCAAATCAGTTCGCAACATGCGGCGGGTTACATCGCGAAGCAAACGAAGCGGTCACCGTCTACGGTCAATTGCGGTTTGCGTACGCTTAGACGGGTTCTGAATCTGGCAGAGGAATGGGGAACGATTGAGCGGGCTCCAAAACTGCAATTGGCGAAGGGAGAGCGTCAACGGGATCGAGTTGTAACGCAAAGCGAATTCCTCGCTTACCGCGAACTGTGCCGTCAGCCCTGGCGAGATGTAGCCACGGTTCTCTATGGCACTGGGATGCGCCCTGGCGAGGCCTACAAGCTTCGCTGGGAGCACGTTCTACTGAATGGCACTGGTGGGCTCGTCCAGATCGCTGAGGGCAAGACGAAGGCAGCACGGCGATTCCTGCCGATGGTGCCGGAGGTGTATGCAGCTCTCAAAGCACGTCACCAGGATCAGAAATCACCAGCTACGGGATGGGTTTTCCCTTCAGGTTCCAAATCGGGGCATCTGGAAGAGAGCAGCGCAAAGATCTATCACGGCGAAGCCGTACGGAAACTTACCAGAGCATCAGCGGCGTTCTTTGAATGGGCACAAAGCGGCTCCAAGGGCGATTGGATGGCTGTGGTGGAAGCGAAAGCAGAGCTAGGCCGTGAGTATCTCCAAAGGCATAGCGGCGCGATACACGCGGGTTGGAAGGGCTTCGAGCCCTACTGCCTTCGTCACTCCGCTTTGACGATGCTGGCAGAGAGCGGATGCGATGCTTTCACGCTTGCACGGATCGCAGGGCACAGCTCAATCACAATCACTCAGCGGTACTGCCATCCTCAAGCAGATGCCATCGAGAGGGCATTCAAGCAGGTTCAATCGACAATGCAACCCGCTGCCTCACCAACTCTCGACGCGACAAAAGCGAAGATTCATCAAAGTTCCGAGTAGCCGGTGATCCGCTCAAGACGAATATTCTTGCACGTCAGAACGATTCACTGACTTGAGTCTGCTCAACCATCTTGCGGCCACAACACCAACCAAGCAGAACGCGAGCCATCCAGCCATGAAAATCAAATCGCCTCGTTCTGCATGACCTTGATAAGTGTCGAGAATATCGAGCAGGCCATACAACGACAAACTCGTTGCGCACAGGAAAAACGCAACCCGCCTCTGGTTCGGGTATATCAGGAGCAAACCCGCCGCTAGCCCAAACGGAATAATGAGAAGAAGCCATCCGAGAGCGCGGTACCAAGCAGGTACGAATCGGTCGAAAGCGAGTGCCAAAACGGTGTAGCCTTCACACAATACGGCCAAAATCAGAAATGAATAACAGAGGGCGTTGCGAACGCGATTCCACACGTTTGCTGTGCTCTCGGGGACCATCTCTACCCCTTTCGGCATGAATAACAGAAATGTTACGACACATTCCGGTCGGATGGTCGGCTATTCGGAACCGATCCAAAAAATGGCCAGTTTCCGAGTTGCCGGTCACCCAGGAACAACCTGTGCGCTGGCGTCGTACGGGTGATCTTTCCAAGAGATTGTCGCGCCGTGGAGAAGCTTAGTCGCGGATTCTTGTGCAATTTGCTTGGCCTTCTCGACTGTCGGCCACACTCCACCACCAGTGACATTCTGGCAGCAATCGCCATGGTATCGAATACTGAGCAAGAATCCCCCACTCACAAAGGGCTCGACAGTGAACTCGAACACCTCTTTCTCGTCGTTGGCCTCTCCGGTCGCGATTAGATTCCGTCCGCTGTTCGGCCTCCCTCTAGCCAGCCATTTGCGATCCGCGTCGTTGACTGCATCACCCGCGTCGATCTGGTGCACGCCTCTTGCGATCAACTCTCTGCATAGTTCATGCATGCGAAGAGGCTCCGGCGCAGACCAAGGCTCATTTACGTGCGGAGGTGTAGCGGACACCCGGTAGAAAGCTTCAGATACCTTTGTGACTGTGATCGACATAACACTACGTTCTTCCAATTGAAGGGGGCTTCTCCGGTTCACCGAAGGAATGGCGGAACGCAATCAGCAATACAAGGGGAATAGCGAACACCAATCCGTAGAGAATGGCGTTGCTAAACAGAGCGATGACGATGAGAAGTTTTACGAATGCCGGAGGCCCACCGAGGTCTGTCATTGCAATCACTGATGTTGGCCACAGAGCGATAAGAACTGGATGCATCACGACGCTAGATATTCCGGCGATGGAAGCTAGAATGGTGGCCATGAGGAGACCGAGAAACGCCCCGACGGTGAATGCAAACAGCACTGGATGTGTGCGCCACATTCGCATTCGAAAATCTCTCCGAGACCAGTTTACGTGAACTTTGTCCATACTCCTGAGTTGTCGGCAACTCGGACCCTAAAAGGCGAAAGGTCGGCAAAGTTCCGGGTTGCCGGTAAACCGC
>Ga0207671_10000919_pt1 | contig 37041 bp, 42 predicted proteins | sample KBSC24metaG_FD_184352 | JGI IMG/M metagenome (GOLD analysis project Ga0207671, IMG submission 184352) | Corn rhizosphere microbial communities from Kellogg Biological Station, Michigan, USA - KBS C2-4 metaG (SPAdes) (version 2) | ecosystem: Host-associated > Plants > Roots > Rhizosphere > Soil...
GCAAAACCTTATCTCGACGTCATCCGCGCCGAAAATCCGGAAGGCGAGTTGCACACCTATCCCGGCTCGCCGCTACTGGCGCGAAAACTGCTGCGGTCGCAGGACCGGCTGTTTGCCATGGAGCTGCACCCTGAAGACGCGGCGACGCTCCGCCATGTCTTCGCCGGCGATATCCAGACGCGCGTCATCGAGCTCGATGGCTGGCTGGCGCTCGGCTCACAACTGCCGCCGAAGGAAAAGCGCGGCCTCGTGCTAATCGACCCGCCCTTCGAGGAAGACGGCGAGTTCGAGCGGCTGGTCGAGGGGCTGGTAAAAGCACACAAGCGATTTCCGCAAGGGGTCTACGCGCTCTGGTATCCGCTCAAGGAACAGAAAGAGCGCGACGGTTTTATCGGCATGCTCGCGGAAACCGGCATCCCCAAAATCCTCCGCGCCGAACTCATGGTCCGCGCCCCGGCCCATCCCGCCCGCCTCTTCGGCACCGGCATGATTTTAGTCAACCCGCCGTTCACGCTCGAAGCCGAACTGAAACTGCTGCTGCCCGAGCTGGCAAAGATTTTGGCCGACAACGGGCGCGGCGGCACACGGGTGGATTGGATCCGGGGCGAGTAGCAGCTCCTCAGCGTATTTCCCCGGCGAGCTGCTGCAGCAGGCCGACGAGTTGGGCCTCATCCACCGGCTCGAAAAAGGCCGCGTCGGCGGCCTCGACCGCAACGATCGCACGCCGTGCCGCGGCCGCCCCGGCCGGGGTGATGCGGATCACCTTGGCCCTTGTATCGCGCGGATCGGGCTCCCGCACGATCAAGCCCTTTGCTTCGAGCCGTGCAACCACGTCCGAGGTCATTTTCACTTCGGTGCCTGCCTGGGCGGCAAGCTGCACTTGATTGGGCGGCTCGCCATTGCGGCCGAGCCACATCGCCGAGGCCAGCAGCACGAACTGGACATGCGTCAGGTCGAGGGGGGCCAGGGCCGCCGTCATGACGCGTTGCCAGCGCATGGTGGTTCGCCAGAGCAGCAATCCGGGGCTCTCCGAGGGTCCGCCCTTGAACCGCGTGTTTAAATCCTGCCGATCAGCCACCGTTCGCTAACTCCTTCGCCAGCTCAAACAGCTTGGCCATCAGCGCACCGAAATCGCCACTGATCTGCGGCCCGAGCTCCGGCCCAACTTCCGCGGCCGAGGGCCCCGAAATCTCCAGCCGATGCGTGACTTTCGTGCCGCCGTCGACAGGCACCAGCGTGTGGCGGAACAGCAGTTTAGTATCACCGAAATACGTCTCGTCCGCATAGGTCACATTATCGACGAGGTCGACGATAATCGATTCGAACGTATCCTGCCCGGCAGGGGTCACCGAAAGGTTGGTGCCTTTAGCGAACGGTCCGTGCAGCACGAATTTGTCGGCGCCTTCATAAGTGATGCGGCCTTCATGCATCCCCTTGAGGGTGTTCCAGATGGCGGCGGCGGGAAGGTCGGAAACGGCGGTGTGCTCGTTAGTCCACATTGTCTCAATCCCTTTTCATGACTGATCGATCATTCGATCTGTGCACAGATTATCTGTGCACAGACTAAATGGCAAGAGGAATCTTTCGTCGCCGATAGGGGGGTGCAACCAAGGGTGGATGGGCGCGCGCCAAGGCCGTCTAGGTCACAAAACGAGCGCCGAATCCGCATTCGGCAGCGCTAGTCACAGCCTGAAAACATAAAACTGGATCGCCTCATCCTCGACCGGTCGCTGGCCGCGGTAAAGGGCGTTGGCGGCTTCGTTGTCGAGTTCGGTACCGAGCCAGGCTTCTTTGCAACCGAGTTCGCTGCCCCAGGCGAATATCGCCTCAAGCAGCGCACGGCCGATGCCCTGCCGCCGATGCGTCGAGGCGGTGCCGAGTTCGTCGACATAAAGCTCGGTGGATTTGTCCGGATGACGGTGCACCACGCCGGCGCACTGGCCGACGACGAGATCGGCATCGAACGCCAGCAGCATCAGGTGACCGGGCGTGGCGAGATAGGTGGCGAGCCGCTGAGGATCGATCGGCTCGTCGAACACATCGGGCGCGATATTGTCGAATGCCGCGGCGTCGGCCTCCGTCATCCGCCGGATGACGAAACCGGTCATCGCCCCAGCGCCGAGAGCAAAGGCTTGATCTTGTCGCCGTAGCGGGCCGCCAACCCGACCGAGCTTTTGTAGATCGGCTGGCGCACCTGAGCCGAGCTTGCCGTCTGCACGGAGCGGGTGGTGTTGAAGAACTGCCGGCATTCTTCGCGCCAGTCGAGCCCGCAGGCGGCGATCAGGGCCGGTGCTTCCGTGTCGAAATCGGCGACCAGAGCTTCGTAGCTCACATCGTGGACGAAGCCGGGCAGCACCGCGTGCCAGTGCACCATCAGGTCGGCATAGAGCGAATAGTAGTGGCCGATCTCGGCGAGGTCGTAGGCATAGCGCAGCCCCTCGGCCCCGAAATAGGTCGTGAAAATAGAGAGACAGGTGTCGACGGGATCGCGCCGGCAGTGGATGATTTTGGCGTTCGGCAGCAGCAGCTTGATCATGCCGATCAGCAGGAAATTACCGGGCGTCTTGTCCGTGATGAACCGCGCATCGGCCGAAAGCGCGCGGATTTGCGCGACATAGTCCGCGCCGAGCGCCGTCAGCTTGGCGTCGCTGACACGATCGAGCAGGTTGCCGAAACGGAACGGGCCCTTGCCATCACCGAGCGAGCCGACGAGCCGGTTGAGCAGGGTGAACTCGCCGGCGCCGCGTACGTCCGGATGGCTGGCGATGACCTGCTCGACGAGGCTGGTGCCCGAACGCGGCATGCCGAGCACGAAGATCGGCGTCGCGTCCGGCGTTCCCGAGCCGGCATGGCGCGCCAGCCGCTCGGGCGAAAACGCTGCCTTGATGTCGGCGAACAACCGATCGGATTCGGCCGAGGCATAGCTATAGCGCGCTCGCTTCAGCCGATTGCCTTCGAGCAGATAGTCGAATGCCTCGGTGTGCTCGCCAATGTCGCCGAGCGCCTTGCCGAGCCCGAAGGCAAGATGCATGCGGTCGTTCTCGGGGATGGCGCCGTGCTCATAAAGCTGCTGCATCGCCAGAATGTCGGCATCGCGCGACTTGTGGCGCACGATCCCCGACAGCATGCGATGCCATTCGCCCCGCCGCGGGTCGAGCGCCAGCGCCTGCCGGAAATTTTGCGCGGCGTCGTCGAGCCGGCCGTAATGCAGTTCGATGCTGCCGAGATCGTAATAGGCCGAGGCCAATTTTGGCCGCCGGCGGATCACCTCGCGACAGACAGCGATGGCTTCCTCGGGCCGGCCCAGCGCATCAAGGGCGCCGGCCTCCGTTTGCAGCGCCTCGGGCATGTTCGGACGCAGCGCCAACGCCTGCCTCGCATTGGCCAGAGCCTCAGCGGGAAGGCCGAGCCGCACCTGCGCCAAAGCGAGATTATTGTGCGCTTCGGGAAAATCCGCCCGGAGCGTCAGCGCCCGGCTGTAAGTGTCAGCGGCTTCGGAATCGCGGCCAAGCCCGGCCAGCACATTCCCAAGATTGTTCCACGCCTCCGGAAAATCCGGCCGCTGGCGCAGCGCCGCCGACAACGCCGTCTCCGCCTCGGCCAGCCGTCCCGCCTGCTGCAACGCGAGGCCGAGATCGCTCAGCGCCGCAGTATTTTTGGGCTGCATTGCGGTGAGGTGTTTCAGCCGCTCGATCGCCCTTTCGGGCCGCCCGAGCTGCAGCGCGACCGCAGCCCCCATGTGGAGCGCATCGGGCTGTTTTGGATCAAGCGCCAGCACCGCGTCGCAGAGTTCGCCAGCCCTGATGATCTGCCCTTCGCGCAGCAGCTTTAGGGCCTCGACCAGCAATTGCCGCTCGCGCGACGCCGACGAACTGCCCGGCGCGCCCGGCCTTGCCATCAGGCGAGCAGCGCGTCCCGCTCGGTCTTTTTCAGCCGCTCGGTTTCGCTCTTGAGCTGGCCGCAGGCGGCGAAAATGTCGCGGCCGCGCGGCGTGCGGACGGGTGAGGCATAGCCTGCCCGGTTGACGATATCGGCGAAGCGCTCGATCCGCGACGACGACGAACAATCGTAGTTCGTGCCCGGCCAGGGATTGAACGGGATGAGGTTGATCTTGGCCGGAATATTCTTCAGCAGCCGCACCAGTTCGCGCGCATCGGCATCGGAATCGTTGATGTCCTTGAGCATCACATATTCGAAAGTGATGCGGCGGGCATTGCTGAGGCCCGGATAGGTCCGGCAGGCTTCGAGCAGTTCGCTGAGCGGATACTTTTTGTTGATCGGCACCAGCATGTCGCGGAGGTCGTCGCGGACGGCGTGAAGCGAGATCGCAAGCATTACCCCGATCTCACGGCCGGTCGGCTCGATGAACGGCACGACCCCCGAGGTCGAGAGGGTGATGCGGCGTTTGGAGAGCGAAATGCCGGCTTCGTCCGAGGCGATCAGCAGCGCCTGCTTGACGTTGTCGAAATTATAGAGCGGCTCGCCCATGCCCATCATCACCACATTGGTGACGGCGCGGGAATCGCCCTCCGACCCGCCCGAACCGCGCGGCGCCGGCACAAGGCCACCATCGTCGGGCCTGACGCCGCCGGGGAAATCACCCAGCCGCTCGCGGGCCATCAGGATCTGGCCGAGAATCTCGCCAGCCGTGAGATTGCGGACCAGCCGCTGCGTGCCTGTGTGGCAGAACGAACAGGTCAGCGTGCAACCAACCTGAGAGGAAACACACAGCGTCCCCCGGCCTTCCTCGGGAATGTAGACGGTCTCGATTTCGACCGGCGGAAGCCGCGGGTTTGGATCGCGGAAGCGGAACAGCCACTTTCGCGTCCCATCCGAGGAAATCTGCTCGGAGACGATCTCGGGCCGGTTGAGCTCAAACGCATCGGCGAGCTGGGCCCGGACGCCTTTCTGGATGTTGCTCATCCGGTCGAAATCGGTGACGCCGTGATGATAGATCCAGTTCCAAATCTGGCTCGCCCGCATCTTTGCGTCGCGCTCGGCGATGCCCGCACCCGTCAGCGCCTCGGCGATGCCCGGCCGCGACAAACCGACGAGCGAACGCTTCCCCGGCGCGGCAGCGCGCGGGGTGGGCGTCATCGACAGGTCGAGAGCAATGGACATTGGCTCCAGCGGGCGTTTGCGAAAGCTCGAAGATGAGAGGCCGCGGGCTTTAGCACAAGGGGGACTTGCGCGCAAAGCCGCCGCGTCCTAGGCGCCGTCGCCGCTCGATGAGGAGGAGCGCGTGGCGTTGTCGGGGTTGTTCAGGAAGCTGCTGGGCGAGGCATGACCGGGATTCCTCACGGCCAAAAGATTTTCGCGTTGGCCATGTCGAACCGGCTCGCAGCGCGGCGACCATCTCGCGACAACGCAAAAACTGGAAAATCGCGATGAAGAAGACCTACGCCGGCGCCTGCCACTGCGGCGCGATCCGCTTCGAGGCCGATGTCGACATTGCTGCCGGCACAACCAAGTGCAATTGCACGATCTGCGCCAAGAGCCGGCTGTGGAGCGTTGATGCCGGGCCCGGCGACTTACGCCTGCTGCAAGGCGCCGACGAGATGATGGACTACCGCTTTAAGAACGAAGTGGCGCACCACTACTTTTGCCGGCATTGCGGCATCCGCCCGTATCAATGGGTCAACCTGCCCGCGACCGGCAGGCAGTATTACAACGTGAGCGTCGCATGCCTTGAAGGCCTCGATATCGACGAGCTGGTGGCAGCGCCCATCAACTATGCCGACGGCCTGCACGACAACTGGGATTCGATTCCTGCCGAAGTCCGGCATCTCTGAGCGTTGCCGTGCTTTAGCAAGCCGTGCCGATTGCCTTGCTCGCCGCCGTGGCCCCTGACAGCGAAAAGGTCTCCTTGACCTTGATGCCCTTGTCGCTGGTCATGTCGATGACTGCGGTCGTGCCGGCCCGCATCATCCCGGCGAGATCGTCGTTCTTCGTCGGGTCCTGCAGCCAGGCGGCATCGGCCTGGGCAAAGAGCGGATAGTTCGTTCCGGCGACGCCGAGATTGATCGGCTGGTCTTCGCCAATGTTGAACCCCGCAACGAGGTTGAGCTCGTTGCTGATCTGCTCGGTCGGGCGATGCGTCAGGTAGAGATAGCCCTGCGTATAGCCATCGGGCGACGGCGTCACTTCGATCGGCTTCGACACCGCAAAGCAGATCGCCCCGTTCCCGGCATTGGCCGAATAGACGGTCCAGTCGTGATAGACGCCAAGCTGCTTGACCGCCTGCGCCTCAGCCGGGCCAGCCGCAAGCACCGCAACGCAAGCCGCTGCGGCAAACGCTGCGCGCGAAAAACCGGTTAGCTGCACGCTTTCTCGATTGCGGCGATCGCCGCGGTGACGCCCGAGAGCGTATAGGTATCGGTGGTCTCGGTGCCGCGCAGCGACGTGCCCTTGACGGTGAGCTTGGTGCCTTTTTTCAGCGCCGCGACGAAGCCGGGCTCGTCTGCCGCCGCCGCGAGCCAGGCGCCGCTGCCATCGGCGATCATCGGATAGGTCTTGCTGTCGACGGCAGCCGAAGGCTTGCTGTCTTTCTTAAAAGTGTAGCCGATCAGGGTCTGCACTTCATTCTTGGTGCCCAGCCCCTTGCGATCGACGATCAGGAAGTGGATCGGATCGCGCTTGGCGCCGGCCGGGAGGCTGGTGGTGGGCTCGGCCGAGATGTAGCAGGTGAGGCCGCTCGCATCCTTGCCGGTCCAGGCCGTCCACGATTTGAAGGTGCCGATGCTGGTCGGCGCCATGGCCGATGCCGGCGCGGCCGCCGGAGCTGCGGCCGCCGCCGCAGGCTTTGCTGCCGGCTTGGTGGCGGCGTCGGCCGTTGCCAATGCCCCGCATAGGAGCCCGCCAGCGATCACTGCCGAGACCAGTCCGCGATGCATCGATTTCATGGCCAAACATCCTGTTGCCGGCGGTCCGTCTTCCGGGACAGGTCGGAGCCACCCCGCCGGAGGCAGGCCTACCACAGTCTCAAGCGGTCCGCATTTAAACCAATTTGCGACCTTAGCGGCAAAGATGTCTGCAATTTGACGCCTTGAGCCGCGCGACTTTCTGTTTGCGCCCGCTTGGTGAAAGAATGATTAACGTGCCCGCTACTCGCCTGACTTGAACTCGATGTCGACCTGCTTCCAGGTGTCGTAGTCGGCGGCATCAAATGTGTAAGGGCCGCAGTCTTTGACGGCCTTGATCGCTGCGTCCGCGAACTGACGCGTATCCCGGCCAGGGTTGCTAGCGAGCCGGGGGGTGCCCACGACGTTCCCCTCCCGATCGAGGTCCACGATAAGCTCGACGCTGAGTCCGACCTTTGGCGGCCTAGGCGTCCAGCACTTATGCATCTGCGCGACCAGCCGGCTGATCTGCGCATCGAGCTGCTTCATTCCCTCCCGACTGAGCAGCGTATTGGCGCCCAAGGCGGACGGTGCCGCAGACCAGATCAGCGCAGCCGAAACACCTGCGGCGACAATTCCCTGTTGCACCTCGCACCAGGACTTTGCCCTAAGCCGCCAGCGGATAGGCCTGCTCCACCAGATACGGGCCACCCCCGACCGAATCCTTGCTGGAAAACAGCACGAAGCGGCCGACCGGGAATTCGATCGGCTGGAAGCGGCCGGACATCGCGATGAAGCTGGCGATTTCGCCGGCGCTGGTGCCCCGAAGACGGGCCAGCGACACGTGCGGCGTGAATTTCCGGCCCTCGGGCGGCAGGCCGAGCATCTGCAGCACGCGCTCCTGCGCCGCCTGCAGACGCCGCAGTGCATGGTTGTCCTCGACTCCCGCATAGAGCGCCCGCGGCTTGTCGCCACCGAACGAGCCCAGATGGCTGAGCTTTACAGCAAACGCCTCGCTGTTCGACAGCCGGTCGAGCATGTCGAACACCTCATTGGCGGTGCGATGATCGACATCGCCGATGAAGCGCAGCGTGATGTGGTAATTTTCGGGATCCATCCAGCGGGCGCCGTAGAGCCCGCCGCGCTTGAGCGAAAGCGCCAACCCCACCTCAGCGGGGATCTCGAGGCCGGTAAAGAGTCTGGGCAAACGACCCTCCTCTTGCTGGCGCTCCGGAAACAGCCGCCCCGAAGCGCTAATCCGCCGCAACACTCGGAGCATCTTGGCCCGATTCGCCTAACGCTCCGGTTAATACCTAGCATAGCTGGAATCCGCGCCTAGCCCCATTTTCGACCCGCAGCCTTTTGGGCCCGGCGGATGGAAACCAACGCGCCGCGCCCCATGTTTGACAGCGGCAATGAGCGCGCGGAACGAGGAGGAGTTACGATGACAAGGCAGGTGCTGTTAGTTCAGGGCGGCGGCGAGGGTACCCATAACGAGTGGGACAACCAGCTCGTCGCCAGCCTCGGCAAGGGGCTTGGACCAGGCTACCGGATTCGCTATCCGCTTATGCCGAACGAAGCCGACCCCAACTACGCGAGCTGGAAGGCAGCGCTTGAGGCCGAATTTGCCGAGCTTGAGCCGGGCGCCATCCTCGTCGGCCACTCGATCGGCGGCACGATACTCATCAATGTCCTCGCCGAACGGGCGCCGCAACGCGCACCCGCGGGACTGTTCCTCGTTGCCGCGCCGTTCGTTGGCGAGGGAGGGTGGCCCGCAGGCGGCTTCGAGCCCTACGCCGACCTTGCGGGGCGCTTACCGTCCAAAATGCCGGTCTTTCTTTATCACGGCGAGGATGACGACATCGCGCCCGTTGTTCACGTTGATTTGTACTCGAAAGCTCTGCCCGGCGCTCATGTTCGCCGACTGAAGGGCCGCAACCATCAGCTCAACAACGATCTCTCAGAAGTCGCAGGGGATATTCGCAGCCTCTAGGACTAAGAGCGCGAGCGGTTCTGACATGTCTTTTTGTAAGGCGTCGTCGTTTAGCTGGTAATAATATCGCTACGACCGGTCGAGCCGCTGCCCCTGCCTGCAGCATGTAGCCACTGTGGACCGGGCGTTTCCTGCGCAATTGGAGGCGCTGCCGTCTGACTATCCGGCCGGACGGTCCTCGAACGCGAAAGCATCAAAATGCGTCCCGATACCGACGATGGCTTTGCCGGCGGGCAGAGCCTGCCCGATCCTGTTTCGGCTATCTGCAAACGTTGCGGCACGACCAACACCCTGCTTCTGGTCGATACCCCTTTGCTAAAACGCGTCACATGCTCTCACTGCGGCGCAGATCTTGGCACGGTCGCCGACCTGAGCACGCCGGCCAAACCGTCGCCTGGCGGTCTCAGCTAGGGCCATCAACAAATCGTGTGGGATCAGCCTATCTTCTGATGATGCGTCAGATACGCGCCGGGCTTGTGGCAACGCATCGCAAGCTTAGAAAATGGCAGGCACGGTCGGTTTGGATTGTCGCGTTGGCCCACGGGAAAAATCCCGACCCGGCGCAACTTCGAACCGACGCGGAAGCGTTAATGAATGAAGTTCGGGAAGAGCAGATAGTCGTCAAAAAGCTTGAGACTGAGTTGGTTGGAGCATCCGGCAACTCAATAATCGGCGACACACTGGCGGCGCTGGCCGGTATCGAGGCCGCCATGCTTGGTTTGCTGCGGTCGCTGCCGTCCTAGCTTACCGATTCGTATCTTGTATTGGTTTGGCCGTGCCGCCATATTGTGCATCAAAGCGGATTATCGTTTCCGGGGTCCCGGAAAACCCGCTTTACGAAAGGGATTTGTACCATGGCCGAATTCGACCGTCCGACCGTTGCAGCCGGGGCCGGCTCCGCTGCCGTAGTCGATCAGGGACTGCGCAGCTACATGCTGCGCGTCTACAACTATATGGGTGTGGGCCTCGTGGTGACGGGTCTCGTCGCCTATTTCGCCTATGCCGCCGCCACAACCACCGATGCCGCCAATGCGGTGGCCCAGGTCGGCTCGGGCGTCTATCTCACCAGCTTTGGCGCCGCCATCTACACCAGCCCGCTGATGTGGGTGCTGGTTCTGGCACCGCTCGCCTTCGTGATGGTGCTGAGCTTTGGCATCAACAAGATGAGCGCCGGCGCAGCGCAGCTGACCTTCTGGGCGTTTGCCGCCGTGATGGGCCTGTCGATGAGCTCCATCTTCCTGACCTATACCGGCACGTCGATCGCAAAAGTGTTCTTCATCTCCGCCGCGACGTTCGGCGCGATGAGCCTTTACGGCTACACGACCAAGCGTGATCTCTCCGGTTTCGGCTCCTTCCTGTTCATGGGCCTGATCGGCATCATCATCGCCTCGCTGGTCAACATCTGGCTCGCCTCGAGCGGACTCTCCTTTGCGATCTCGATCATCGGCGTGCTGATCTTCGTCGGCCTCACCGCCTACGACACGCAGCGCATCAAGCTCTCCTACTCGGAAAGCTACGGCGCCGACGTCCTGCGCAAGGGCGCCATCATGGGCGCGCTGAGCCTCTACCTCGACTTCATCAACTTGTTCATGATGCTGCTCCGTCTGACCGGCAACCAGCGTAGCTAACTACCGCTGCCGGGCCATAGCTGGGATCAGCAAGTCTGATTGGATTTGAAGAGGGCCGCGGTCTACAAAGACCGCGGCCCTTGTTATTGAGAGTTTGCCGTGCCGCCCACCGATCTGGTCATCCGCGATTTTTCGCCCGCCGATATTCCGGCGATCACCGCCATCTACGCCCACTACGTCAAAACCTCGGTTGCGACCTTCGACCTTGAGGCGCCGGACGAGGCCTTTATGGCCAATAAATGGGGTCATATGGTCGCTTTTGGTCATCCGACGATCGTCGCCGAGAGCGGCGGCCGGCTGGTCGGCTATGCCTATGCCTCCGAATACCGTACACGGCCCGCCTATCGCTTCACCTGCGAGGACACGGTATACCTCGCGCCGGATATGGTCGGCCAAGGCCTGGGCGGCCTGCTGCTGGCCGAACTGATCCGCCGGGCCCAGGCTTTTGGCTTCAAGCAAATGATCGGCATCATCGCCGACGAGGTCGGCGCCTCGGTAAAACTGCACGAAAAGCAGGGCTTTGCCGTCCTCGGCCGCTTCCCCGCTCTCGGCTACAAATTCGACCGCTGGATCGGCATCGTCCACGTGCAGCGGGCGCTGTAGCAGCTAGAGCCGCTTGCGCATCGGGTAGCTCGCGACGGTATGACCGGCGCCCGACCGGTCGTCATCGACCCAGCCCGTCGCAAGGTAGAACCGATGCGCGGTCGCAGTGCTGTCGAGCCGCGCCACCGCGAAACCCTTGGCTCGCAGCGCAGCCTCCATCGTCGCAAGCAGCGCCTTGCTCACGCCGTGAAAGCGATGCTCGGGCGCGACATAGTTGAGACCGATCTCGCCGTCCGCCCTGATGCACCCAACCGCCGCGACTTCGCCGTCCCGTTCCGCGACATAGAAGCTGGACGTGGGATTGGCGAGCATCTCACGCACTGCCACGGGCGTCTTGTTGCGCGTCCAGCCGGCAATAAGCTTCGGATCGTCGTGATGGTCGGCACCGCAAAGTTCGGTGATCGAGGCGATCAGCACACGGCTCATAGCCACCACATCGTCTGCCGTGGCAAGACGGACCGAAACCGACTCGCCAATCACTTGACGAGCGCCAGCCCCGGTTCGAGCACGCGGAGCACGTTGTCGAGATCCTGGCCGCGCTTGAGCACGCGTCCGTGCTGGGAAATCAGCAGATATTGGCCTTGGCGCTCCCGCAATTTCGGGTTTTTCTCGATCACATAAAGCGGCCGTTCGGAGTGGTTGCGGTAGATCGAGAACAGCGCCCGGTCTTTTAGAAAATCCATCGCGTAGTCCTTCCAGTCGCCATCGGCGACGTGGTGACCGTAAACATTGAGGATCGTCTGCAGCTCTTTGCGGTTGAAGCGGACTGTCGCCGGCGGCCGAAAACCCCCGCGCTGCGGGGGCTGTTCCTGCGGCCGTTCGTTACCGGCGACGATATCGAGTTGGGGCTTTCGGCTCTGCTCAGCGGCTTGCTCGGCCAAGATTCGACTCCGCTGTAATACAGTTGTCATGAAAGCGGCGATTGGCCGTTATGGCAAGGGGGAGGACGAAAACTTCCCATTTCCGTCACATTGTCTCCCTTCTTGCGCCCCATTGCGCGGGCAAAAATCTCGAATTGCCTCCAGTGGCCGGTGTCGGGGTGGATCGAGCCCCCAAACCATGAAGCCTCGGCGCCGGCCGCCCCAATACCCAGTCAAAACTCCTCCCGTACTCATCCGAGGGCGGGAGTTTTGTTATGTGCTGACCTGAAGTGGGCCGTCCTAGCGAACGAACGAGGCGGCGCCCATGATCGGGCCGGGCAGGCCGTCTCTCTCGCGCTGCACGAGGATCACGGCCCCGTCGCTCGGCGCCGACAGCACCTCATCGAGCGGCAATTTTAGGCTGGCGCCGCTCTGCGGATCCCACATCCCCAGAATATGTCGGCCGGTCACAACTTGCGTATACTCGATCGTCTGCCCGGCATTTTCGCCACGCTCCACCTTGACCGGCGCCTTGGTGATGTAGGTGACGAGCCAGACGCCCGCCCCGTGCTCCTCGTCGGCTTTGCCGTTGATCGACACGTGGAGCATATTGTCGCTGTCGATGCTGAGCGCCACCGGCACCTCGAGCGAGGCCTGGCTGAGGGCGCCGTCGACTTCGGGCTTGTTGGAGCCAACGACATCCTTGCGCCCGTTCACCACAAGCTCGGGCGTATAGATATTGCTGCTGCCCCAGGCTTTCGCATAGGCCTGCTGGCGGTCGGTATTGTCCTTGGCGCCGAACGTGTCGGGCCAGCCGATATAATCCCAATAGTCGACGTGATAGGCGAGCGCGATGACGTCGGGCCGCGCCTCGATATTCTTCAGCAGCGCATCGGCCGGCGGGCACGACGAGCAGCCCTGGCTGGTGAACAGTTCGACCACGGCCTTCGGCGCCGCCTTGACTTCCCCCGCCATAGCGGGCGCCGCCAATGCGGCACTCATCACGAGGCCGAAAGAAATTTTGTGACGCAGGGAATTTTTCATGGCGCCCGTTTTACCGGCGCCCTTTTACAACTACCAGTCACTTCGATGCGACCGTTTGGCCGGGTGGTGCCCCACTTCCTTCTCGCCTGCGGGAAACCCCGCAGCGGCCTAAGCCGCCACGAGGTTCCGGAGCACGTAATGCAGGATGCCGCCATTGTTGTAGTATTCGAGCTCGTCGAGGGTATCGATGCGGACCAGCACCGGGACGCTCTCCTTGCGGCCATCGGCGTAAGTGATCTCGAGCGGCACGGTCTGGCGCGGGGTCAGGCTGGCAACGCCGTGGATCGAAATCGTCTCGTCGCCCTTGATGCCGAGCGATTGCCACGAAGCACCATCGGTAAACACCAGCGGCAGCACGCCCATACCAACAAGGTTCGAGCGATGGATGCGCTCGAACGATTGCGCGATCACGGCGCGAACGCCGAGCAGCGTCGTGCCCTTGGCCGCCCAGTCGCGCGATGAACCGGTGCCGTATTCCTTGCCGGCAAAGATCACCAGCGGCGTGCCCTTGGCCTTATAGGCCATCGCCGCGTCGTACATCGCGACGACTTTGCCGTCCGGCCCCTTAGTGAAACCGCCTTCGACGCCTTCGACCATCTGGTTCTTGATGCGGATGTTGGCAAAAGTGCCGCGCATCATCACTTCGTGATTGCCGCGCCGAGCGCCGTAGGAGTTGAAGTCCACCGGGCGCACCTGATGCTCGACGAGATATTCGCCCGCCGGCGTTGACGGCTTGAACGAACCCGCCGGTGAGATGTGGTCGGTGGTGATCGAATCGAGGAACAGCGACAGGATTTTCGCGTTCTCGATGTCAGTGACCGGCTTTGGCGTCAGCGACATATCCTCGAAATAGGGCGGGTTCTGCACATAGGTCGAGCCGGAGTTCCAGCGATAGGTCTCCCCGCCCTCGACCTTGATGTGCTGCCACTTGGTGTCGCCCTTGAACACGTCGCCATAACGCGTGCGGAACATCTCCGTATTGATGGACGACCGCACAACGTCGGCGATCTCCTGCGAGGTCGGCCAGACATCCTTCAAATACACCGGCTTGCCGTCGCTGCCGGTGCCGAGCGGCTCGGTGGTGATGTTTTGGGTCATCTTGCCGAGCAGCGCATAGGCGACAACGAGCGGCGGTGAGGCCAGATAATTCGCCCGGACGTCCTGGTTGACGCGGCCTTCGAAATTGCGATTGCCCGAGAGCACCGAGACGGCGACGAGATCGTTATCCGAAATGCACTTCGAAATATTCTCGTCGAGCGGCCCGGAATTGCCGATGCAGGTCGTGCAGCCATAGCCCACGGTGTTGAAGCCGAGCGCGTCGAGATCGGCCGTGAGGTTCGATTTGTTGAGGTACTCGGTCACCACCTGCGAGCCGGGCGCCAGCGACGTCTTCACCCACGGTTTTGGTTTTAGCCCTTTGGCGCGGGCCTTGCGGGCGAGGAGGCCAGCGGCGATCAGCACCGAGGGATTCGAGGTGTTGGTGCACGACGTGATCGCCGCGATCACCACATCACCGTCGTTGAGCCGGTAGTCGGCATCATCGACCGAATAGCCGGGCACGGGCGCTTCGTCGGCGCCCGTCGCGCCTTCATCGACATAGCGCGCCTCGGCCTTCGACTTCGGCTCGTTCTCGGGATCTTTCGGACCGCCGCGGATGCCTTCCACCGCCTTGGCGAAGGCCGGCGCGGCGTTGCTGAGCGCGACGCGGTCCTGCGGCCGCTTCGGGCCGGCGAGCGAGGGCACAACCGTCGCGAGATCGAGTTCGAGCGTGTCGGTGAACACCGGATCGGGCGAGGAATCCTCGCGGAACATGCCCTGCGCCTTGGCATAGGCTTCGACCAGCGCGACGCGATCGTCTACCCGGCCGGTGGCCTTGAGGTAGGTGATCGTCTCTTTGTCGATCGGGAAGAAGCCGCAGGTTGCGCCGTATTCGGGCGCCATGTTGGCGATCGTCGCCTTGTCCTCGAGCGACAGGTTCGAAAGGCCGGCGCCGTAATATTCAACGAACTTGCCGACGACGCCCTTCTTGCGCAGCATTTCGGTGACGTGCAGCACGAGGTCGGTGGCGGTGGTGCCTTCCGGCAGCTTGCCGGTAAACTTGAAGCCGATGACTTCAGGGATCAGCATGGAAATGGGCTGCCCCAGCATCGCGGCCTCTGCCTCAATGCCGCCAACGCCCCAGCCGAGCACGGCGAGCCCGTTGACCATTGTCGTGTGGCTGTCGGTGCCGACCAGGGTATCCGGGTAGGCCACGGTCTCGCGGCCCTCGGTTTTGGTCCACACCGTCTGTGCCAGATATTCGAGATTCACCTGGTGGCAGATGCCGGTGCCCGGGGGGACAACGCGGAAATTGTCGAAGGCCGACTGGCCCCAGCGCAAAAACTCGTAGCGCTCGCCGTTGCGCTCATATTCGCGTTCGACGTTCTGCGCAAAGGCGGTCGATGTCCCAAAATAGTCGACCATCACCGAGTGGTCGATGACGAGATCGACCGGCACCAGCGGGTTGACCTTCTGCGGGTCGGCTTTCAGTTTTGCCGTCGCGTCGCGCATCGCCGCGAGATCGACCACGGCGGGGACGCCGGTAAAATCCTGCATCAGCACGCGGGCCGGGCGGAAGGCGATTTCGTGCTCGGCCTTGCCGTGATCCTTGAGCCAGGCGGCGACAGCCCTAACGTCGTCGGCAACGACGGTGCGCCCATCTTCGAAGCGCAGCAGGTTTTCCAGAACCACTTTGAGCGAGTTAGGCAGGCGGGAGATGCCGGCGAGCCCGGCCTTCTCGGCATCCGGCAGCGAATAATAGGTGTAGGTCTTGCCGCCCGCCGTGAGGGTCGACTTGGATTTGAATGAATTGGAATCTGCCACTGGAACCGCCTTGCGCTCGCGTTGTGGCGCGATTGCCTCGGGGCCGGATGGCCCGTAACCGGACATCGCGTCTATGCGTATCACGCCGCAAGGAGTGCTCATCACTCCAGCTGCCGGATACGCAACCACTAGGAAGACTGGAATGACTCCAGTCTGGCGCTGCTATAGCGAAATCAATTCGCCCTTGCCAGCACCGACTTGGCCCCCTTACGTGGCGTGATGACGCCCCTGCCGCCGCGCACGCTGAAACTCGATGCCCTCGCTGGAAAACGCGGCGAAAAGCTGCTGTTCAGCGGCGTCTCGCTGACGCTGGCAGCAGGGCAAGTGGCGGAATTGCGCGGCCCCAACGGCGCCGGCAAGACCACGCTGCTGATGATCGTCGCCGGCGTCGTACGCCCTGCCGCCGGAAAGGTCAGCATCGAAGGCGGCGATCCGGAAGGTCGAACCGAGACCGATATCGGCTATTTCGCCCACCGCCCCGCGATCAAAGCCCGCCTGACCGTCGCCGAAAACCTCCGCTTCTGGGCGGCGCTCAACGGCAATCCGCCGGAGAGCATCCTGCCCGCGCTCGAAACGGTCGGGTTGGCGCCAATTGCCGATCTCGACGCCGGCAATCTGTCCGCAGGCCAAACCCGCCGTCTCGCGCTGGCCCGCCTGATCGTCTCCGACCGCCCCATCTGGTTGATGGATGAACCCACCGCCGCGCTTGATGCGCAGGGCGAGGCGCTCGTGGCAAAACTGATCGACGCCCATCTCGACCGCGGCGGGCTCGTGCTGGCGGCGACACACCATGAGCTGGGGCTGGCGCACCCGAGCCAGACGCTTGTTCTCGGCCAGCCTCTGGTGGCGGCATGAGTCTCACCGCATGACCGCCTTCCTCGCCGTCATCGGTCGCGATCTTCGCCTTGCCACCCGCGTCGGCGGAGATGCGCTCACGCTTGTCCTGTTCTTCGTCATGGTCGGCGTCATCGTCCCCTTTGCCATCGGTCCCGACAGCGCCACGCTTTCCCGCCTCGCGCCCGGCATCGTCTGGATCGCGGCATTCCTGTCGATGCTGCTCGGGCTCGACCGGCTGTTCCGAGCCGATGACGAAGACGGCTCGCTCACCCTGTTCCGCCATGCGGCGCTGCCGCTTGAGGCCATCGTTGCCGCAAAAGTGATCGCCCACTGGCTGCTGACTGCCCTGCCGCTGATCGTCGCCTCGCCGATCCTCGCCGTGCTCCTCGCCATGGATTTTGCCGCTTGGGAGAAGACGGTGCTCTCACTGCTGCTCGGCACGCCTGGCCTTGTCGCCCTAGGCACCATCGGCGCCGCGGTCACGGTGAGCCTCAGGCGCGGCGGGCTGATCGCGCCGGTCCTCATTCTGCCGCTCTCGATCCCGATCCTGATCTTCGGCACCGGCGCCATTGCGGCCGGCAATCCCGATGGAATATCCAATGCCGCACTGCTGTTTCTATCGGCGATCAGCCTTGTTACGCTGGTTCTCGCCCCCTTCGCCGCGGCGCTTGCCTTGCGCCTGAGCGAGGACTAAACGGCACGAAACATGGACTCCCGCATGACCGCCGACGTCACGCTAAAAAAACCGAACTGGTTCTCCCGGATCGCCAATCCGGGGCAGTTCCTTGCGTGGTCGAAGGGATTTGTCGCCCCGCTGGCGATTTTGACGGCGACCCTCTTCGCCGTCGGCCTCTACCTCGCCTTCTTCGCCTCCCCGCCCGATTACCAGATGGGCGAGACCGTCCGCATCATGTACATCCACGTGCCCAACGCCTGGCTGAGCCAGTTCGTTTATGGCGTGATGGCCGTGGCGTCGATCGGCACACTGGTCTGGCGCCACCCGCTGGCGGACGTCGCCGCCAAATCCGCCGCCCCGCTCGGCGCCGTATTCACCGGGCTCGCGCTGTTTTCCGGCTCGCTCTGGGGCCGCCCGACCTGGGGCACGTTCTGGGAATGGGACGGGCGGATGACCTCGACCCTCATCCTCTTCCTCATCTATCTCGGCATCATCGCCCTCTGGCGTGCCTTCGAGGATCAGGGGCGGGCAGGAAGGGTGATCGCCGTCTTCACGCTCGTTGGCGCGCTCGACATCCCGGTGGTCAAATTTTCGGTCGACTGGTGGAACACGCTGCACCAGCCCGCGAGCGTCCTGTCGATGTCGGGCGAGCACGTAGCTCCGGCCATCCTCATCCCGCTGCTGGTGATGACGCTGGCTTTCACGCTGCTTTTCATAACGCTGCACATTGTCAGGATGCGCACCGAAATCTTCCGCCGCCGCGCCGAGTCCTTGGAGCGGCAGGCTGCCGCTAACCTTATGGCCTGACAATGGATTTGGGACCGCACGCCGTCTTCATCATCTGGGCCTATGTGGGCGTCGCTATTGGCGTATTGGGGCTCATTGCCTTCACAAATTTCGATGCGCGCCGCACCCTGAAGCGCCTCGACAACCTCGACGCCCGCGGTATCCGCCGCCGCTCGGACAACGCTTCGTGAACCGCCGCATCGTCCTGTTTCTGCTGCCGCTTCTGGCGCTGGCAGCCCTGCTCGGCGTGTTCGCCGTCGGCCTCAACCGCGACCCGAGCCTCATCCCCTCGGTGCTGATCAACAAACCGGCCCCCGATTTCGCCCTACCTCCGGTCGCCGGCCTCGGCACCCCCGGTTTCGACACCGACGCGCTCAAGGGCCACGTCACTGTGGTCAACGTCTTCGCGAGCTGGTGCGTCCCTTGCCGCGACGAGCACCCTGTCCTGATGTCGATAAAGGACAAGATCGGCGTGCCGATCTACGGCATCAACCAGAAGGACCAGCCCGACAACGCCAAAACCTTCCTGGGCGAACTCGGCAATCCGTATGCGGCGATCGGCGCCGACACTAACGGCCGCGCCTCGATCGACTGGGGTGTCTATGGCGTGCCCGAGACCTTCGTGGTCAACGCCAAGGGCATCATCACCGCCAAGATCATCGGCCCGATGGATGCCAACTCGGCCGCGACGGTGCTTGAGCCGGCGATCGAAAAGGCCAAAGCCTCCTGAGGCTTTCCTCCGAGTTAGCAAGTCGGCGGGAACGTCCCTCCGCATCGTTCGTTGATCTTGTAATGAAGGGCGCAGGAATCGGCTGCGCAGCGTCACGCTCACCTTAACGGAGAAGTTCGATGCAAACCCTCCCCCAAGACATCCATGTTGGCATGCGCGTCTTTGACAACGCACGCAACGAGATCGGCAAGGTCGATGATTTCCGCTTTAGTGAAAACGAGGACGACCCCGAGATCGAGCCCAGCGATATAGACGCTTCGGATCGCAAGATGGATGGCGGCCTGATGGCGGACATCGCCGAGGCTTTTGCCTCAGACGAAATCCCGCAAGTCCTCCAGGACCGGCTGCTCCGCGAAGGCTATGTCCGGCTCGACGCAAAGGGCCTCTTCGCCGCCGACCGCTACATCCTGCCGGACCAGATCGACTCGGCAATCGGCGATGAACTGACGCTCAACGTTGGCAAGAACGACCTGTTGAAGAAGCACTGACCGGCATGTCTGCCTAATGCAAAACCCCCGTGAAAGCGGGGGTTTTGTCGTGTACTTTGGCTACAGCGTCGGCTCGCCCCCCGGGGCGGCCGGCGTGTCCGCGTCGGGGGCGTATTTGGTCAGCAGCGGGAGCTGGAACAGCGTGAAGATCACGGTGATGGGCGTAGTCGCGTAGAACTTGAACGCAACCCACAGATCGTTCGCGGCTTTGGGATCAGCATAATAAGCGTCCGCACCACGCCAGACGACCTCGTTGAGCACTGCAAGAAATAGAAAGAACAACCCCCAGCGTAGCGTCAGAATAGCCCAGCCTTCGGGCTTGAGTTTGTACACGTCGCCAAACACATAGCGCAGTAAGGACTGCTTAAACGCCAGTCCGCCGAGCAGGACAATCGCGAACAGCGCGTTGATTACGGTCGGCTTCATCTTGATGAAAGTGTCGTCGTGCAAGATGAGCGCTATGCTGCCGAAAACCACAACAACAACGGCTGTTACCACTGGCATCACTGCGAGCTTGTGCAGCAGCAGCCAGCTCAATGCCAGTGATATGATCACAGCAGGCATAAACCACATCGTGGCTGTGTAGATGTCCGATCGGGCGTTGGCGACGTAGAAGATCAGCGTCGGGCCGAGTTCGAGGGCAAGCTTGATCGCGCCGGGCTTTAGCTTCGCCCAGTCGACCTCGTCCTCTTTCTTCTTCGGCTCGTCGGTCATCAAATATCCCTACCGGCGAGTGCCGCCGCAAAATCCTTTGCCGCGAACGGCTCGAGGTCGTCGACACTTTCGCCGACGCCGATGAAATGCACCGGCAGCCCGAACTTCCGCGCGATCGCCACCAAAATGCCACCGCGTGCCGTGCCGTCGAGCTTGGTCATCACGAGACCCGTGACCCCCGCTCTCTTGCCGAAGATTTCGACCTGATTAAGGGCATTTTGGCCGGTTGTCGCGTCGAGCGTCAACAAAGTCGCGTGCGGCGCGCCGGAATCGACCTTCTGGATGACGCGGATGATCTTTTCGAGCTCGCTCATCAGCTCGTCGCGGTTCTGCAGCCGCCCGGCGGTGTCGATGATGAGAACATCTACGCCTTCAGCCTTGGCGCGCGTCACCGCGTCGAAGGCGAGACCCGAAGCATCCGATCCCGCGGGCCGGGTCACGACTTCGGCGCCGGTGCGCTGCCCCCAGACCTGCAACTGCTCGATCGCCGCGGCGCGAAACGTATCGCCGGCGGCCAGCATCACGGATTTTCCTTCGGCGCGGAATTTTGCCGAGAGCTTGCCGATGGTTGTGGTCTTGCCCGAGCCGTTGACCCCGATCATCAGGATCACGAACGGCTTCTTCACCGGATCGATGACCAAAGGCTGCGCGACGGGGCCGAGCACTTTTTCGACCTCGGCGGCGAGCACATCGCGCACATCCTCCGCCGAAATATCACGATCGAAGCGGTCGCGGCGCAGCGTCTCGGTGACCGCCTCGGTGGTTTCCAGCCCAAAATCGGCTTGGATCAGCAGGTCCTCGAGGTCATCGAGCGTCGCCGCATCGAGCTTCTTCTTGGTGAAGAGCGACGTAATCCCGCCGCTGAGCTGGTCCGACGACCGGCGCAGCCCTGAGGACAGCCGCTGCAGCCAGCTTTGCCGGGGCGCAGGCGGAGCTGGAGGCGGCGCGACCGGTGAGGGAGCAGCCGGCGGCGGCGCTTTCTCGATTTGCTCGACAAAACCGGGCGTTGTCTCGGGCGGACCGGGCGGCGTCTGCGCCTCGTCCACCGGCGGTTTTTCCGGGTGAGACGCCGGCGCAATGGTCGGCTGAGCCTCCCCGCCGAACAGCCGCTTCAGAAATCCGGGCCTTTGCTCGGCCATCAGGCTGCGGACCTTTGGGCTTCGCCGACAAGGCCGTTATCAGAAACGCCGACAATCCTCACCGGCACGATCTCGCCGGGGACGTGACCGGCAAGGGCCACCGGTACGAACTGCTCGGTCCGGCCGACGCCATCCTGCTCAACCAGCACGCTTTCGTAACCGCCGACGCGGCTCTCGCAATGCTTTGCAAACTGCCGCTCCCCGGCCTCGCGCAGAACCTTGGCCCGTGCTTTCGCGAGCCCCTTATCCACCTGCGGCATTTTCGCTGCCGGCGTGCCGGGCCGCGGCGAATAGGGGAAAACATGGAGGTAGGTGAGCCCGGCTTCCTCGACCATCCGCAGCGTGTTCTCGAACATCGCCTCGTCCTCAGTCGGGAAGCCGGCGATGATGTCGGCCCCGAACACCATGTCGGGCCGCAACGCTCGCACCTTGCCGACGAACGCCAGCGTGTCGGCCCGCAAATGCCGCCGCTTCATGCGCTTGAGAATGAGATCGTCGCCCGACTGCATCGAGAGATGGAGGTGCGGCATCAGCCGGAAATCCGATGCTATGGCATCATAGAGCGCCTCGTCGGCCTCGATGGAATCGATCGAGGAAATCCTGAGGCGCGGCAGCTCTGGCACATGCCGGAGGATCGACTGCACCAGCTTGCCGAGCGACGGCTGTCCCGGCAGGTCCGGCCCGTAGGAGGTAATATCCACCCCGGTCAGCACCACCTCGCGGAATCCGTTGCCGGCGAGGCGCTTGATCTGCTCGACCACGACGCCCATCGGCACCGAGCGCGACGGCCCGCGGCCGTAGGGGATGATGCAAAAAGTGCAGCGATGGTCGCAGCCATTCTGCACCTGCACGAACGCCCGCGCGCGGCCATCCATCGCATCGATCATGTGGCCCGCGGTCTCCCGCACGCTCATGATGTCGTTGACCTGCACTTTGTCATTTAGCGGCACACCGAAGGCGACGGGCGCATAGCTTTCGGCCTTCATCTTGTCGGCGTTGCCAATGACGAGATCGACCTCGGCCATGTCGCCAAAGGCACGCGCGTCGGTCTGAGCGGCGCAGCCGGTGACGATGATCTTTCGGTCGGGATTGTCGCGGCGCGCCTTGCGGATCGCCTGCTTGGCCTGCCGCACCGCCTCGCCCGTCACCGCGCAGGTATTGACCACCAGCGCATCAGCGAGCCCGGCCTTTTCCGCCTCGGCCTTCATCACCTCGGATTCATAGGCATTGAGGCGGCAGCCGAACGTCAGCGTTTCAACCGCCATCAGGCGGCCTCGTCTTCGCGCGCCCAGGCGCCGGTCGCCGGATCGAGCGTGCCGGAAAACTCGAACTCCGCGGGGCCGGTGAGCATCACGTGGTCGTTGGCGAGCCACTCAATGACGAGGTCGCCCCCTGGCAGCGTCACCGTCGCCTTGCGGCCGGTGCGCTTCGTGCGGGCGCCGTTGACGAGCGCCGCACACGCCGCGGTACCGCAGGCGCGCGTGAGGCCGGCCCCACGCTCCCAGGTGCGAACGATGAGATGATCCGGCGAGACCACCTGCGCGATCGAAATGTTGCAGCGCTCCGGAAACAGCGGATGGCTTTCGAGCAGTGGCCCGAAACGGTCGAGCGCGTAGCCCCAGACATCGTCCTCGACCCAGAACGTCACATGCGGATTGCCCATCGAGACGGCCGACGGCGTATGCAGCACCGGCGCATCGATCGGCCCGATCTGCAGCTCGATCCCGGTCGTATCGTAGAACTCTTCGGCAAGCGGAATGTCCTGCCAGCCCATCCGGGGCTTGCCCATGTCGACGGTGATCGAACCGTCCGCGTGCTCTTCGCCGGTCAGGATGCCGGCAATCGTCTCGAACACGAAACTCTTCTGCCCGGTTTCCTCGGCGAGCGCCTGCACGACGCAGCGCATGCCATTGCCGCAGGCTTCGGCCAAGGAGCCGTCCGAGTTCAAGATTTCGATATAGTTGATCGTGCCCGGCGTCCGCGCATCGTGAATCGCCATGATCTGGTCGAACTTGGTCGCGGGGTCAGCGTTGATCGCAATCGCCGCAGCCGGGCTCACGCGGTCCTTGCGGCCACGCATGTCGGCAACGATGATCTCGTTGCCCAGTCCATTCATCTTGAGAAACGGCGTACCGCTCATCGAACCTCTGGCTCCGGCGAGCAGATTAGAACTGGCTCTATATGGCGGAAACCCCCGTCAATTACCAGTCCGCCGGGACTCAGCTTCGGGCTACGCCGACCGCACACCGATCCGTCGTATTTTATCCAAATCGAAAATTAACCGTCGCAAACGGCGATAACCCAGCAGAATCAAGGCTTAGACTGCCTTAACCAGCCCGACAGGCTTTGCCCAAGACAAACCCCGCCCAGCGTATCTTCCGAGTCGGCAGGCGGGCGTCGGGAGGACTTTCGCCGGAGCCGCTTTGCTGCAGGGAAAGTCGCGGGCGCCGGCGTGACGGACGAGAGCCTCAATCTGACAATCGACCTCGCACGCGGCGCAACGGGCCGGGGGGCCCGCACCTGCGTGCCCCTTGCCGAGGTCGACCGCGCGGCGTGGGAAGAGCTTTGCCGCAACCCTGTCGAAGGCAACGGCATGTTCGATCCGGCCTTCACCCTTTCCGCCTTCACCCTCAGTTCCGGCGGCCGGGCGCTCGAGGCATTTGCCCCGCAATGCAACCGCCTGACCGGACTGCTGCCGGTCGTCTCGGCAACGCGCCTGCTGAGGCTGCCCCTACCAATGCTGGTGGCCCAGCAGCCCTATGGCATTCTTTCGACGCCGCTGCTCGACAAGGACGATCCGGTCGCCGCCGCCGGTGAGCTCATCGATGCCGCCGCCCGGGCCGGCGCCGCGGTGCTGATGATTCCCTACCTGCCGCTCGAGGGCGCCGCTGCTCAGGCGCTGCGCGCCGCGATGGCTGAGCGGGGGCTCGCCGGGGTCACCGACAATGTCCGCCCACGCGTCGTGCTCGATGCCACGGTCGATGCCGAGGAGTATCTGCGGGCAGGCATGGGCGCCAAAAAACTCAAGGAACTGCGCCGCCAGAGCAACCGCATGGCCGATGAAGGTGCCGTCCGGTTCGTCGAAGTCGCAGCCACAGCGGAAATCGGCGCGGCGCTCGATCGCTTCCTTGCGCTCGAAGCCTCGGGCTGGAAGGGCCGCCGCGGCACGGGCTTAGGCCAGCAGGCGGCCGACGCTGCTTTCATTCATGGCGCCGTCGAGGATTTCGCTGCCCGCCAGAACTGCTGGCTGCTCGAATTGTGGCTCGACCAAACCCTGCTCGCCTCCGGCATTATGATCCGTCAGGGCGACCACGCGCTGTTCTTCAAGATCGCCTTCGACGAATCCTATTCGCGCTTCTCGCCGGGCGTGCAGCTCACCGTCGAACTCACCCGCCGCCTCTGCGCCGACCCGGCGATCCGCTTCGTCGATTCGAGCGCCGACGAAGGCCATCCGATGATCGACCACATCTGGCGCGAGCGCATGGCCGTCGGCGACCTCTTCATCCCGACCGGACACCTCGCGCCCGTCGCCAAACTCTCGATCGCCCTTGTCATTGCCCGCCGGCGCCTCCGCGAGAGGGCCAAGTCACTTTATCACCAGATGCTTTCGTTCAGGGAGAAACGCCGATGAACGCCGTCACACCGATCAAGACCGTCGATATGCCCGTTCTCGAAGCCGATGCCTCGGCCTTTGAGACGTTGTTTCCGCTAAAACCGTTCCGCATCCGCCATAGGCTGGTCGGCGATCCGCGCCTGACGCTCGAGGCCATCCTCGACCTCGTCAAGGCGATGCCACGCGACCGCATCGAGTACAATTCGGGCAAGGCGGCGGTGAGCCAGGACCCCTCGACCACGCCGCTGGTCGACCTCACACCCGAGGAAGTCATCAAGAAAATCGAGACCGCGGGCGCCTGGATGGTGCTCAAGCGGATCGAGATCCATCCGACCTACGAAGCGCTGCTCGATGAGGCGCTGCTGTCGGTCGCCCGCGCCCAGGGCTTTGCGAGCAACGCCGAAGCCGGCTTCTCGGACATCCAGGGTTTTATGTTCGTCTCCTCGCCGCGCTCGACGACACCCTTCCATCTCGACAGCGAAGACAACTTCTTCGTGCAGGTCCACGGCGAGAAGGACTTCAACATCTACGACAACGAGGACAAGGGCATCGCCAGCGACGACCAGGTCGAGCATGCCATCACCAAGCACCGGAACATCAAGTTCGAGGAAAGCTTCGAGGCGCGCGGCATGCACAACCATCTGCTGCCCGGCGAAGGCGTCTTCGTTCCCTATTGCTGGCCGCACTACGTCAAGACCTGCGAGACCTACTCGATTTCGGTCGCCATCACCTGGAAGACCCCGGCGGTGAAGCGCCGCAACGATCTGTTCGTCGCCAACTCCATGCTGCGCGACCGCGGTTTCCCGCAAAAGGCGCCGGGCACCCAGCCGGCCCTCGATGCGGCGAAGCTTGGTCTCTTCCGCACCGCCAACGCCATCGTCTCGCCGCTCCGCAAAAGCGAAGGGTTGCGCCGGATGATCCGGTCCGTAGTGCTCGGCAAGGACGCCAACTACTACCTGCGCGACACAAAGTCCGAGACTAAGAAGAAGTCGGTCGGGATGTAGCCCGCCCTCAACGCGGCGCCGCTACTTGCGGTGCCGCACTCGGTAGGCGGCGCGGCGCGTCGCCTGCGCGGCGCCCCAGAGCGCCGGCGTCTGCTTGATCAGCCGCTTGAGCGCACTGCCGGTGCCGAGCATGGGCCGAATCTGCCGGCCGAGCGCCGTCAGCGCGATGACGCTGTGGAACAGCGGTTGCGGCGCGGTCCACTCGGTTTTGTACTCGAAGTCGCCGGCGCCCAGATCCACCGAGGTAATGCCCGCGCCGACGAGTTCGTCCAACAGTTCCGCCAGCAACACGCCTGTCAGGCTGACCTTTGCGGCCGGCCCACTGGCGGTCGAGTTGATGTATTGCGAAAAGTGGGTGCCCTGATAGGTGCCCACGCTGGTCGCGACGATCTGGTCCCCGGCATAGAGTGCGTGGAAGGCCAGCGCCGGGCGATCCTGGCCGAAGCCGGCCGCAGCCAGCGTCCGGAAGAAGCAGACGAACTCGCGGTCCGCAAAAATGTTCTCGACGCCCATCTCGGCAAAGCGTTCGGCCCGTTGCGCCAAAAACGCCTGGTGCTGGCGATCGAGCTCGTCGGCGGTATCGGCCCGGCGGAGGGCAACCCTGCCAAAACTCTCTTCAAGCCGCCGCACGCCCCGCTTGATATTGCCTCGCCGCTTGGCGGAAAGGTTATGATCGATATAGGGCCGCGCCGAACTTGGAATTTCCACCGAATAGAGATTGTTGGGCGCCGGCGAGCTCGCCAGCGCCAGCAGTGGATTGGCGACGCCCTGCCAGTTGGCCGGCTGGTTATAGAAGCGGAGGAAATCGATGCCGCCGGCGGCGGCTCCGACTTCTCGCAGCAGCACCATGACGCGGTCCGCTGTCAGGCTCTTTGCAACGGCCGATTTGCAGGGAAACCAGTCGCCGTTGGCAATCGATGTGCCGATCAGGCGCGCCTGCGTAACCCCGAAATGCCGCTCGACGGCAAGCGGGAGCACACCGACCGGGCATTCGCTCGAATAGACGACCGCGATCGCCACCCGCGGGGCGGTATCGAGCCCGGCCGCCAGAACCGCCTTGATCCAATCATAGCGCTGATAGGGCGTCAGTATCGCGGCAGCCTCGACGGCGCGCCAACCGTCCTCCGCATCCTCGATCCGATCGTAGAGGCGCGCGGTAAGACGCGTCCCTGCCGCAGCCTGATCAACCGGCCGGACAGGTGACTTGGCAGCGCCAATCGTGGTGCCAATCGCCGACGTCATATCTCCCCTCGATCGCTGGCGGCATGCGATCGTCTGGCGCACCTGCCGCCTGCAAGGCTCCATTTGCCCAAACTTGCGGCAGACTGTCACACATTTTGGCGTCATCAGGTTAATGCCGGGTCACACCGCGGCGAACCTCGCCTGATTGACTCGGGAGCCCATTGCGCATACGAAGCCGCCAAATCCATCAGGCCAAACACCTGATCCGCCGACCGGGACCCGCAAAGGTATAAAGAGATCCCGGAGGCCAACACCCGACAGCGCGATGCGCCCTCGGGTGCCGTTGGTGTTTGGTTTGCTGGAGCGTTCCCAGGAAAAGTGGTCTTCCGCTTTTTCGGTTCGGGAGCGCGACAACTGAGAAGTGCGTAACTATATGGCTCATGGAGCGAAGCGAGACGGCCGTCGGCCGCCCTCGCGGAGGGCCAGCGAGCAAAGCGAGCGGTACGGCCCGTGAGCGAAAAAGGACAAACGTATGTTCGAAAGCCTTAGCGATCGGCTTGGGAAAATCTTCGATGGCCTGCGGGGCCGCGGCGCGCTGAGCGAAGCCGACACCGATGCGGCGCTGCGCGAGGTTCGCCGCGCGCTGCTCGAGGCCGACGTATCGCTGGAAGTCGTCCGCGCCTTTGTCGAGCAGGTGCGCGAGCGCGCCGTCGGCGCCGAGGTAACGAAGTCGGTTACCCCCGGCCAGCAGGTCGTCAAAATCGTCCACGACGAACTGGTCCGCGTGCTCGGCGAGACACAGGTCGGCATCGACCTCAATGCGCCTTCGCCGGTCACCATCCTGATGGTCGGCCTCCAGGGTTCGGGCAAGACCACCACCACCGCCAAGATCGCCAAGCGCCTGAAGGAGCGGCAGGGCAAGAAGGTGCTCGTCGCGTCGCTCGATACCCGCCGCCCGGCCGCCATGGAGCAGTTGCGTGTGCTCGGCGAGCAGGTCGGCGTCGATACGCTGCCGATCGTTGCCGGCGAAAACCCGGTGCAGATCGCCCGCCGCGCCGCCCGCGAAGGCCGCCTCGGTGGCTACGATGTGCTGATGCTCGATACTGCCGGCCGCACCCATATCGACGAAGAGCTGATGGCCGAGACGGCCGAGATCAAAGCCGTCTCCGATCCGCACGAAATCCTGCTCGTCGCCGACGCCTTGACCGGCCAGGACGCGGTCAATCTTGCCCGTTCGTTCGACGCTCGCGTCGACATCACCGGCATCGTGCTGACCCGCGTCGATGGCGACGGCCGCGGCGGCGCTGCGCTTTCGGTGCGAGCGGTCACCGGCAAACCGATCAAGTTGATCGGCGTCGGCGAAAAGATGGATGCGCTCGAAGAGTTTTATCCCTCGCGCATCGCCGATCGCATTCTTGGCATGGGCGACATCGTCTCGCTGGTCGAGAAGGCGGCGCAGACAGTTTCGGCCGAAGACGCCGCGAAAATGGCGAAGAAGCTCAAGAAGGGCGTCTTCGACCTCGAAGATCTGCGCAACCAGCTTCTCCAGATGAAGAAGATGGGCGGCATGAACGGCCTCATGGGCCTTATGCCCGGCATGGGCCAAATGAAGAAGGCGATGGCCGGCGCCAATATCGACGAGAAGATTTTCGATCGGCAGGTCGCCATCATCAATTCGATGACCAAGAAGGAGCGGTCGGACCCCGATCTGCTCAACGCCAAGCGCCGCATCCGCATCGCCAATGGCTCGGGCACCAAGGTCGAGGACGTCAACAAGCTGATGAAGCAGCACCGCCAGATGGCGGACATGATGAAGAAGGTGTCGAAGGGCGGTCTCGGCAGCCTCGCCGGCATGTTCGGCGGGCAGGGCGGCCGGATGCCGGGCGGCATGCCCGATATGGCCAACATGGACCCGGCTCAGCTCGAGCGCATGGCGCGCGAAATGGGCATCGACCCGAATTCCATTCCCGGCGGTGGCGCGGCGGCGCCGAAAAATATCGCCGACAAGCTGCCGACCGATGTCGGCAAATTCCTCAACAGCCCGTCTCTACCTGGCCTCGGCAGCGGTTCGCGCTTCCCCGGCCTCCCAGGTCTCGGCGGCGGCTTCGTGCCCCGCAAGAAGTAGCCAGATCCACTAATCCTTAGGAGAAAAAATGTCACTGAAACTGAGACTTGCCCGCGCTGGCACCAAGAAGCGCCCCTACTACCATATCGTCGTCGCCGACGCCCGCTCGCCCCGCGACGGGCGCTTCATCGAAAAGATCGGCACCTACGATCCGGTGCTCGCCGACGAGACCAAGCGCGTGACGCTGCTCAACGAGCGCGCCACCCACTGGCTCGGCGTTGGCGCCCAGCCGACCGACCGCGTGCTGCGGTTCCTCGACGCCGCGGGCCTGTTGAAGCGCGAAGCGCGCAACAACCCGAACAAGGCAAAGCCGGGCGCCAAGGCGACCGAGCGCGTCGAGGCCCGCGCCAAGGCAAAGGCCGATGCCGAAGCTGCTGCTGCTGCCCCGAAAGAGGCACCGGCCGAAGAAGCCAGCGCGTAAACCGCGATGGCCGGACCGGACGGCAGACCGAACCGCCTGCTCATGGGCCGCATTGGTGCGGCCCATGGCATCAAGGGCGAGGTGCGCGTCCAGTCCTTCACCGAGGAGCCGATGGCACTGATGGACTACGGCGAGCTCTCGACCAACCGGCCGGGGCTTACCGTCACCATCGAAAGTGCCCGTTCGACCACCAATGTGCTGGTCGCCCGGCTCAAGGGCGTCACCGACCGCACGGCGGCCGAAAAGCTCAACGGCGTCGAACTTTACGTTGACCGCGACAAGTTGCCGACGATTGCCGACGACGACGATTTCTACCTCGCCGACCTGATCGGGCTCGAGGCACGCGGCGCCGATGGCACGGCCTTCGGCAAAGTGCTGGCGGTGCCGAACTATGGCGCCGGCGACATCCTCGAAATCGGCGGCACCGGCCTCGAAACCCGCCTCATCCCATTCAGCCGCGCCGCCGTGCCGGAAATTCATCTCACCGATGGCTATCTCGTCGTCGTGCCGCCGACCGAGATCGAAGGCGAGGAACTGAGCCCCGACAACGAGAGCGCCGACGGGGAAAAGGCGTGAGCTGGCGCGCCGACGTCGTCACGCTCTTTCCCGATCTCTTTCCCGGCCCCCTCGGTGCCTCGGTTATCGGCCGCGGTCTCGGTGAAGGCCGCTGGTCGCTCAAGACCACCAATCTCCGCGACTTTTCCGTCGATAAGTACAAGACCGTCGACGACACGCCGGCTGGCGGTGGCCCGGGTATGGTCCTAAAACCCGATATTCTGGCCTCGGCCATCGATGCGATTGCTCCAGATGGCGATCCGCGGCCCAAAATCCTGATGAGCCCGCGGGGAAAGCCGCTGACCCAGGCCCGTGTCCGTGAGCTGGCCGCTGGGCCGGGCGCCATCATCGTCTGCGGGCGCTTCGAGGGCGTCGACCAGCGGGTGATCGAAGCGCGGCACCTCGAAGAAATCTCGATCGGCGATTACGTGCTCGCCGGCGGTGAGGTCGCGGCGATGGTGCTGATCGAAGCCGTGGTTCGCCTCATACCGGGTGTGCTCGGCGCCGCCGACAGCCATGCCGATGAGAGTTTTGAGAACGGCCTTCTCGAATACCCGCAGTTTACGCGGCCCCAGATCTTCGAGGATCGCGAAATTCCGGCGGTGCTCACCTCGGGCGATCACGGCAAGGTCGAAAAATGGCGGCGCGAGCAGAGCCTTGCCCTAACCCGCGCGAGAAGGCCGGATTTGCTGCCGAAAGGCTAGACTCCGCCTGCCCTTTCCAGTATAGGCCCGCAACCAATGTCGGCCGTACGGGGAAACCCGTTGCGAGAACCGGCGAAAAAAACCTCCGTGCAACCAAGACCGGGCGGTCGGAAAATTCCGGCGAAACGCCCCATGAAAAGATCAGAACGGATCGCTTGAAATGAATATCATCGAACAGCTCGATAAAGAGCAGGCCGAAGCCCTCGGCGTAAACCGCCATCCCGATTTCACCCACGGCGACACCGTAAAGGTCTGGGTGAAAGTCCGCGAAGGCGAAAAGGAACGCCTCCAGGCCTATGAAGGCCTGGTGATCGCCCGCTCCGGTTCGGGCATCCACGAGAACTTTACGGTTCGCAAGATTTCCTACGGCGAGGGCGTCGAGCGCGTCTTCCCGGTCTACTCCCCCAACATCGACCACATCGAAGTCTTGAAGCGCGGCAAGGTGCGTCGTGCAAAACTCTATTACCTGCGCGATCGTCGCGGTAAGTCGGCGCGTATTTTCGAATCCACCAATTCGCGTACCCGCAAGATCCAGGATACCGAGCGCACCGCCGCCCAGACGGCCAAGGATGCCCGCGAGGCCGAAAAGATCGCCGCCGCCGAGGCCCTGGCCAAGGAACTGGCCGCCAAGGATGCCGAAGACGCTGCTGCAGCCGCCGCTGCCGAAGCCGCGGCGGCCGCCGAGCCCAAAGCCGAATAAGGTTTTAGCGCCCGAGAGTTTCTAGAAGCCCGGTTCCGAAAGGAGCCGGGCTTTTGTTTTTTGAGGTTGGCCCCGCCTGATCCTCTCCCGCGAAGCGGGGGAGGGGGACCGCCGTTAGGCGGTGGAGGGGGCGACCGCGCGCGCAATGTCAGCGATAACCGCAGCGGGCCGCGTCTCGACCTCTTCGACGGAGAACCGCAAGACCTGATCCCCCTGATCAGCTAGCCAGCGTGTTCGACGCTCGTCATGGGCGGCCTGATCCGCATGGGACGGCCCATCGACTTCGACACATAGCCGCGCAGCCGCGCAATAAAGGTCGAGAATATAGGACCCAACTGCATGCTGGCGGCGAAAGTGCAAACCTTGCTGGTTGCGCCGGAGCAGCGACCAAAGCATCTTCTCCGGTTGCGTCATCGAGCGGCGCAGTCCCTTCGCCCGCTTCTGCGTCAGAATTGATGCGCGCATCTACGTCCGTGCCGGTGGCCGCCCCCTCCACCAGCCTATGGCTGGTCCCCCTCCCCCGCTGCGCGGGAGAGGAAAACCCGCGGGCCGGGCCAGTCAAACCGCACCAGCCGCGGAAGTATCGTACCCTCGCTAAGGCACCTCAATCCCCCAGCCCAAACCGCTTCGCCAGCCCATCGAGTAATGCTTCTAGCCCGGTGTCGAACCATTCGCCGGGCTGAAAAGCCACCGCCATCTTCTTGATGAAATCGCCCATGTCGCTGTCGCCGACCGCGGCGTGCAGCACCGGGAATTCGATTGGGTCGACGTGCTTGGTCATGAAGGCCGTGACATCGTCGAGCGACGCCCCGGCCTGCTGCTCTTCCAATCGCGCCTGAGCGGCCCGGAGTGAATTGCCGAAGACGAAGTCGTCGACAATGACCGACATGACGAGCCGGTCTTCGAAGCTCAACCCAGTTGTCTCAAGCGCGGCGATCGACTGTTCGACATGTTTTAGGCTGTTGAGGCCCGGCTTGCCGTTGCCGCTGACCAGCAGCGCCCAGGGGTGGCGGCTATAGGCATCGCGCGTGTGGCGGGCGATCGCGCCCATCGCCTTGCGCCAGCCGCCCTTGAGCGCCTGCGGCTGCACCAGGATCTCCCCCATGATGAGGTCCTCCATCGCGGCGAGCAGGTCCTCCTTGGTGCGCACATAGTGATAGAGCGACATGGTGCCGGCGCCGAGCACGGCTGCGATCTTGCGCATCGACACCTCCTCGACACCCTGCGCATCGGCGATGGCGACGGCGGCGGCGGCAATCGCCTCGGCATTGAGCGGCCGCTTGCCCTTGCGCCGCGCGCGCTCCTCTTCACGCAGCCGCTGCTTCTCGTCGCGTTGCCGGTGATGCTCGTCATGCAGGCGCTTGAGCTCGAGCAGCGCCTCGTGGTGAGCCTCCTCGCCCTCCGCTCCACCGCCGTGGTGGCGCGCATCGCGCTCCCGATGCGCAGCGCGCAGCAGCGCGAATTTGTCTTTCAGCGACTCGTCTCTTGACACTCGTACACCGTACGTCTATTGCTTTCGTACATTGTACCAATATTCGGAATTGGGCGCCAGTGGCTGCGCCCCACCTGCAAACGGGAGTTTTCGGGAATGAAGATGGACGTCCCGGATTTGGCCGTAGAGGCCCATGAACTGCGCAAGCGCTTCGGAGAAACCTTGGCGGCCGACGGCATCAGCCTGAGTGTGCCGTCGGGCACTGTGTTCGGCCTGCTCGGGCCGAATGGCGCCGGCAAGACGACGACTGTCAGGATGCTGACCACCCTGCTCGCGCCCGATTCCGGCACGGCGCGGGTCGCCGGCTACGACGTCGTAACGCAGTCGCTCGATGTCAGGCGCAATATCGGCCTTGTCGGGCAATATGCGAGCGTCGACGAGTTGCTGTCGGGCCGCCAGAACCTTTTCATGATCGGACGGCTGCATGGTTTTTCGGCACGCGACGCAAAAGCCCGCGCCGGCGAATTGCTCGAACGCTTCGACCTCACCGCGCCCGGCAACAAACCGGTCTCGACCTATTCAGGCGGCATGCGGCGGCGGCTCGACCTTGCGGTAAGTCTGGTGGTGAAACCGCCCGTCCTCTTCCTCGATGAGCCGACAACCGGCCTCGATCCGAGCGGCCGTGAGGCGACCTGGGAAGTGATCGCCGACATGACGCGCGGCGGCACGACGGTGCTGCTGACCACGCAATACCTCGATGAGGCCGACCGTTTCGCCGACCGCGTTGCGGTGATCGACCACGGGCGCGTCGTTGCCGAAGGGACGCCTGCCAATCTCAAGACTCGGGTCGGCCGCGCCATGCTGGGCATCGCGCTCGGCGAACCCTTCACCGAAGACGCGCTACGCGAGATCGCCTCGCCCTTCGCCCTGACGCCGCCCTTCATCCGCGGGACCGAGCTGATGGTGCCGCTGCGCGAACTCACCGTCACCGCCGACCTGCTGGCGGCGCTCGGCGAAGCCGGTGTTTCCCTCAACGACGTCAGCGTCGTCAAGCCAAGCATGGACGATGTGTTCTTCGAATTGACCGGCCAGCAGCCGGTCGGCGCCGAAATGGAGCCTGCCGCATGAGCACCGTGACGTTGCCCACCGCCCAGCGTGGCGGCCTCCTCAAGACGTTTGACGAAATCGGCGTCTTCATCTGGCGCAATCTAGCGCACATCCCGCGCGTCCCTGAACGCCTGCTCGACGTCACCGTGCAGCCGATCATGTTCGTGCTGCTGTTCGGCTACATCTTTGGCAGCGCCATCGATGTGGAGGGCGGCAACTATCGCGAATTCCTGATGGCCGGCATTTTTATCCAGACACTGGCCTTCCAGTCGATGACGACCGCGGTCGGTGTCTTCAACGATTTTTCGGAAGCCGTTATCGATCGCTTCCGGGCGCTGCCTATCTCGCGCATCTCGATCCTCGTCGGCCGCGCCGTTGCCTCACTCATCGAAGGTTTTTTGGGCATCGTCGTGATGGCGGTCTGCGGGCTCATCGTCGGCTGGGCCCCGCACGGCAGCTTCCCCGAGACGCTGGCGGCGCTCGGCATCATGATCTACTTCGCCTTTGCGATGATCTGCCTCGGCACGCTTCTCGGTTTGCTGGTGCGCAGCGTCGGCACAGCGCAGACCATCGGCTTCGTGCTGATCTTCCCGCTGAGCTTTGCCTCCAACGCCTTCGTGCCGATCGACAACATGCCGTGGGTCGTGCGCTTCATCACCGACTGGAGCCCGATAACGCCCGTCGTCGAGGCGCTGCGCGAGCTCTTCGGCAACCCGAACCCCATTCCCGCCAACGCCCCCTGGCCGCTGCAGAACGCGATCGAGGCCTCGCTGCTCTGGTGCACCGTGCTGACCGTCATCGGCCTAGGGCTCGCCGTTTGGCGCTATGGGGCACGCAGCCGGAGCTGATCGCACAATCCAACCTTGCGGCGATCAGCTGTGATCGCCACATGGCGGGGGCGAAGGGGAGAGCGCATGACCGACATTGCCTATATCTGCACCACCTGCGGCGTACAGCAGCCGCCATCGGCTAAGCCGCCGACCCACTGCCCGATCTGCGAGGACGAGCGGCAATATGTGAACGCCAACGGCCAAAGCTGGACGACGCCGGACGAACTTCGCGCCACGCGAAAGATCGATTGGCGCGAATTGGAGCCCGGTCTTTTCGGCATGGGGGCGACGCCGCAGATCGCCATCGGCCAGCGCGCGCTGATCGTGCCGCAACCGGGTGGCGGTGTGATGTGGGATTGCATCCCGCTGGTCAGCGACGAGAGTGTGGCGCACGTGAAAAGCACGGGCGGATTGCGTGCAATCGCGATCTCTCACCCACATTTCTTCTCCTCCAGCGTCGATTGGAGTGAGTCGCTAGACAATACGCCGATATATCTTCACGCCGATTTGCAGCGCTATGTGCAGCGTCCAAGCGCAAATATCCGCTTCTGGTCAGGCGAAACCCACGATCTTGGCCAAGGGATCACTCTCGTGCGGTGCGGCGGCCATTTTCGCGGCAGCACCGTGATGCATTGGCCGGAAGGCGCTGCCGGCAAGGGCGCCCTCTTCACCGGCGACACCATTATGGTCGCCGCCGATACCCGCTGGATGAGCTTTATGCGCAGCTTTCCCAACTACATACCGCTCAATCGGCCGGCGGTGGAGCGCATCGTCGCGGCCGTCGAGCCCTATCCGTTCGACCGCGTCTACGGCGCCTGGTGGAATCAGGTTTCGCGAGAAGACAGCCGGAAGCGGCTCAAAGCGTCGGCCGCGCGATATGTCCAGGCCATCTCCGACTAGCACCAAGATATATCTTATGCACTATCTCTTGACATAACGCAGTCCGAGGATCATCTTCCGGCTATCGTAAGATATATCGGAGTACCAATTTATGAGAGAATCAGATCACGACGATCGCCACCGCATGCGTCAGTGGGCCAAGTTCGAAGCCATGGCGCGCCGCGGCTTTGGCGGCCCTGGCGGCTTCGGCGGACCGGGAGGCTTCGGTGGCGGCTTTGGCGGCAATTGGGGCGGGTTTGGCGACAACATCCGCATCGGCCGCATGCTGGCCAGCGGCGATCTCCGCCTCGTCGCCCTCTACTTGATCGATGAGCAGCCGCGTCACGGCTACGACCTGATCAAGGCCATCGAAGATAAGACCGCCGGCTTCTATTCGCCCAGCCCAGGCATCGTCTATCCGGCCCTGACCTTCCTCGAAGAGGCAGGCTGGGTCACCTCCTCCGCCGAGGGCAACAAGAAGCTCTACACCATCACCGAGGAAGGCCGCGCCCACCTCAACGAGAACCGCCAGGCCGTACAAACCACGCTTGATTTTCTCGGCAAGGCCGGCGAGCGCATGAAGGAATGGCGCGACAAATCAAGCCGCGACGGTGGCTGGTGGAACTACCGGCAGCGCGACGACCGTACAGGCCGGCGCGAGCGTGGCGACCGCGATATCCCCGGCGTTTCAGACGAAGTCAACGCTGCCCGCAAGGAACTCAAGGCAGCGATTTCGGACGCCCTCGATGATGGCGATGAGGACGCGCAGAAGCGCCTTGCCGATATCCTTCGCAAAGCCGCCGAACTTATTCGCCGCCGGGACGTCGATCTCGGCTGATCCCAAACGACAATAAGGTGCGCGGAAAGCAGTCTTGCCGCGCACTCCTGCCAAATTTTGGCACCGCCCTGCGGCATTAACAAACTATGCAATCAGATTTTCAGACACGAGGTCGCGCCATGAATGCGGCAAAGATCTTCACACCACTCCGGGGCCAGCCTTCGGCCGACGTGGAGCTGGGCGCAATGCCCCGCTCCCTTGCCGGCCTCGAGGCCTTTTGGCCCCGCGCAGACCGGATGGGGGTTCAACCCGTCACGAACACGCCCCCATCCGGGCCCACGGCCGCCAAACCGGCCGCCAGCGAGCCCAGCGCCCAGGAGCAGGGCTGGATGGCCCTGCTGGAAATCGTCTTCGACGAGACCGGCTGGCCGGACGCCTAGCCGAGTAGCCCTCCCACACCGCACTTCCTTCTCCCCTTACCGGGGAAGGAAAGGGGGCGCCCGACCACCACT
>Ga0207671_10000921_pt1 | contig 36898 bp, 29 predicted proteins | sample KBSC24metaG_FD_184352 | JGI IMG/M metagenome (GOLD analysis project Ga0207671, IMG submission 184352) | Corn rhizosphere microbial communities from Kellogg Biological Station, Michigan, USA - KBS C2-4 metaG (SPAdes) (version 2) | ecosystem: Host-associated > Plants > Roots > Rhizosphere > Soil...
GGACTTGCGAGCCTGCGCCTGGCGCACGAACCGCCGTCCGGTCGCGGCGGCGCGATCCTCGGCTATCCCGACAACGGGCCGCTGGACGTCCGCCCGGGTCGCGTCGGGCGCACGCAGACGGTGCTCACCGACGACGCCTACGGCCGCGGGCCGATCCGCCGCCTGCTCACGCCGCTGCGCGGGCTCGTGCGTCCGGGAAACTCCGGCGGGCCGCTCGTCGGAGTCGACGGCTCGGTGCTCACGACCGTCTTCGCCGGCATCGTCGGCGGCAGGCAACACGGCGGCTACGGCGTCGCCAACGCGACCGTCGCGCGTGTTCTCGCACAGGCCCAGGCGCGCGCCGCGGCCGGCCGTGGCGTCAGCACACAGGGCTGCGCGGCGAGCTGACGGGCCCGCGGCGAGACGCCGCGCCGGCCGCCTCAGCAGTGCATCGTGCAGAGCGTCGGCGCGGGCGGCGCGGCGAAGAACACGTACCAGACGACCAGCGTGACGACGGCGACGTACACGTTGACCATCACGATGCGCTCCAGCGCCGTGACGCCCGCGCGCTGGCTGACGTGGCGCTCGGACTCCGCGCGCATGCTGCGCAGCCACGCCGAGCGCCGTTCCACGCGAGGGCGGCCCGTCAGCTCGTCATAGACGTTGTTCAGCCACGTAAGCAGCAGCGCCATGGCGAACACGAGCACTGCCAGCACGACCACGACGATGCCGACGGCGCCCATGCTGAGCGTCTGCTTGCCCACGGCCATCGAGCCGACCCACAGGGCCAGCAGCGGACAGCCCGTCCAGATGTTCGCGGCGACGAACGCGGTGGCGGCCGCCATCGCGACGCGCTTGAGCGTCAGCAGCCGTGGCTGCTCTGGTGGCTGCTGCGCGTCGAGTTGGGCGGCGACGGGCTGCATGCGCCGCGGCTCACGTGCCCGCCGGAAGCGTGCGTGCCGTCGCGCGCGGGCGCGCCCGCTGGGCGCTCTTGGCGTCCGCCGCCGCTGCCGGCTGCGAGGCGCCCTTGCGTCTCGGCGCGCGAGGCGCGCGCGGCGCCTCGTCGGCGTCAGCTTGCTCGCGCGCGTCGATCGCCGCCTGCACGACGGCCAGCCGGCGCACGAGCGCCGTGCGCACCTGCTCGAGCTCGTCCGTGCCGAGCAGCGCCGGGCCGGCGCTCGCACCGGCGCCGGCCGCCTGGGGCGCGGGGGCCACTCCGGGGTTCGCCGCTTCGATCTCCGCAAGCGCCGACTCGAACGCCGCGATCTGCCGGCGCAGCAGCTGACGCTGGCCGACCTGCGACAGATCGGCGGCTTCGTCGCCGATCGACGCCGGCGCCTCGGGGGCGACGTACAGCGCCGCCGCGACCGCGCGCGGGTTCACGCCGTTCTCGCGCGCGGCGCGTGCGGCGGTGGCCGCGATGGCTCCCACCGCCGTGCCGCGCGCGGACGTCCGCGCGACGAACGTGCCGCTGCCCTGCTGGCTTTCGATCAGGCCCTTCTGCTCCAAGCGTTGGTACACGGCGCGAATCGTGTTGACGTTCAGCCCGCTCGCCTGCGCCATCTCGCGCAGCGTCGGCAGCCGTTGGCCAGGCGCGAAGCTGCCGTCGGATATCAGCGAGCAGAGCGTCCAGCCGAGCTGAACGCCGACGGGAACCTCCGCCTGGCGGTCGATCGCCAGTGTCGACAGAGGCGAGCCCCCGGAGTCCGACGCCGCGCGTTCTTCCGGCTTGTCGAGCATAAACAAAGGCTACCGATTGAGAGACAGGATTTACAGTGTGCTAGTCAACTAGTAATCTAATAAATATGGCAGTAGAGGGTGGCGGCACCGGCGGGGCTCGCGCGACAGGCCCGATCGCTGCGATCGGCGGTGGCCGCGATGGCCTCAGGCGAGCGCTTCGCCCCGCCGGCCGCGTGCTCGAGGAATTCGGCGACGTCGTGCTGCTGACCGGCCGGACGATCCGCTCGGCGCTGCTTCCTCCCTATCCCTACGGCGGCGAGCTCGTCTCGCAGTTCCTGTTCGCGCTGCGCCTGGTCTGGTTTCCGCTGCTCGTCACGACGATCGCGATCAGCTACGGCGCGCCGGGCCTGCAGGCGGCCAACTTCCTCACGCTGTTCGGCGCGCTCGACCGCCTCGGCGGCTTCTTCATCCTCGCCGCCATCCGTGAAATCGGCCCGCTGATCACCTCGATCGTCGTCGCCGGCATCGCCGGCACGGCCATCACCGCCGATCTCGGAGCGCGCAAGGTGCGCGAGGAGCTCGACGCGCTGCAGGTGCTCGGCGTCGACCCCGTCAAGAACCTCGTCGTGCCGCGCTTTCTCGCGCTCATGGTCATCACCGGCCTGTTCGACATCTACGCGCTGCTGTTCGGCATCTTCGGCGGCATCGCCGCCGAGCTCGTCAACGGCCAGCCGCTCGGCCCGTTCTGGGGCACGCTGTTCGCAAACGCCTCCACGACCGACCTGTGGGGCTCGGTGCTCAAGTCCACCTGCTTCGGCGCGATCATCGCGATCGTCTGCTGTTACAAGGGCATGACCGCCTCCGGCGGCGCCGAGGGCGTCGGGCGCGCAGTCAACGAGGCCGTCGTCGTCTCCTTCCTGGGCATCGGCGCGTTCAACTACGTCTTCACGCAGACGCTGCTGGCGACGCACCCGAACATCCTGGTCATCAAGTGAGCCCTGGACGGCCGATGACCCGCTGCGGGGCCGAGCGGTGAGCGAGCCGCAGGCCACGCCGCGCGAGTGGCTTGCCAGCACCGGCGAGATCGCGCGCTTCGGCGGCGGCGTCGTGCGCGACGTGTGGAGCCTGCGCGTGCTGCGCTTCTTCGGCGAGACGCTGCGCCAGGCGGGCATCCTGATCGTCGGCTCCACGCTCGTCATCTGGTCGCTGGTCTTCCTGATGGGGCTGGGCGTGTGCGGCATCGGCGGCGCCTACTTCACGCTCTCCACCGGCGCCCCCGCCTACTCGGGCGTGTTCTCCGCGTGGTGTGACCTGCGCGAGGCCGTCCCGTACGCCTTCGGCTACATGATGGCCGCGAAGGTCGGCACGGGCATCGTCGCCGAGCTCGGCGCCATGCGCATCTCCGAGGAGATCGACGCGCTGGAGGTGATGGGCATCGACTCCATGCTGTTCCTCTGCGCCACGCGCCTGCTCGCCGCCTGGATCGTGCTGCCGTTCATGTACGTCGCCGCGATCGGCGTGGCCTTCCTCGGCTCCTATCTCGGCGTCGTCGAGCAGCTCGGCTTCGTCTCCTCCGGCGGCTACCTGCTGATCTTCTGGCAGTTCCAGAACGCGCCCGACCTGCTGTTCAGCGTGATCAAGGGCATGAGCATGGCCACCGTCATCGTGCTCGTCGCCTGCTACTACGGCTACAACGCCAGCGGCGGCCCCGTCGGCGTGGGCACTGCGACCGCAAAGTCGATGGTGCTGAACCTCGTGTTCGTCACGCTCATCGGCATGCTCGGCACGCAGGTCTTCTGGGGCGCCAATCCGCGCGCGCCGATCGGCGGCTAGCACCCTCCGCTACGCTGACCGCCATGCCCAAGACGCTGGTCATCGCCGAGAAGCCCTCCGTCGGGACCGACCTCGCGCGCGTGCTCAAGGGCCCGTTCAAGAAGGGCGAGGGCGTGCTGGAGGGTCCCGAGCACGTGATCACGTGGGCCGTCGGGCACCTCGTGCAGCTCGCCGAACCGGACGAGTACGACGCCAAGTTCAAGCGCTGGCGCATGGAAGACCTGCCGATCGTGCCCGAGCGCTTCAAGCTGGTCGTTCGCGACGAGCGCTCGCGCAAGCAGATGTCGGTCGTGACCAAGCAGATCGGCCGCGACGACATCGCCGAGGTCGTCAACGCCTGCGACGCCGGGCGCGAGGGCGAGCTGATCTTCGCCTACCTGTACGAGAAGGCCAAAGGCTCAAAGCCCGTGCAGCGGCTGTGGCTGAACTCGATGACCAGCGCCGCCATGAAGAGCGCGTTCGAGGCGCTGCGCCCGTCCGAGGACTTCGCGCGCCTGGAGCAGGCCGCGCGCTCGCGCTCGGAGGCCGACTGGATCGTCGGCATGAACGCCACGCGCGCGGCGACCATCCGCCTGCGCAGCTCCTTCGACGGCGCCGTCTCGCTGGGGCGCGTGCAGACGCCCACGCTCGCGCTGATCGCGCGCCGCGAGGAGGAGATCAAAGCCTTCGTGCCCGAGCCCTACTGGCTCGTCGACGCGAGCTTCGAGGCCGACGGCGCGCGCACCTACGAGGGCCGCTACCACGCGGGCGCCAAGCCACGCATCGCCACGGGCGAGGAGGCGGCGGCGATCGTCGCCGCGTGCGAGGGCAAGCCCGGCAAGATCACCAAGCTCGACAAGAAAGAGCAGCGCGAGAAAGCGCCGATGCTCTACGACCTGACGACGCTGCAGCGCGAGGCCAACAACCGCTACGGCTTCTCGGCCAAACGCACGCTGGGCGCCGCGCAGCGCTGCTATGAGGAGCACAAGGCGCTGACGTATCCCAGGACAAACTCGCGCTACCTGCCCAGCGACATGGTCGCCGAGATCAAGCCGATCGCCGAGCTCGTCGGCATGCAGGCCGAGTATCGCGCGGGCGCCGAGTACGTCACCTCGCTGGACCTGCTGCCGCTGGCGCGCGTGGTCAACGACGAGAAGGTCTCAGACCACCACGCGATCATCCCCACGCGCTCAGAGCACAAGCTCGACAAAATGAGCTCCGACGACAGGCGCATCTACGACATGGTCACGCGGCGCTTCCTCGCCGTCTTCCATCCCGAGGCCGTCTTCGAGAACACGCGCGTGGAGACGACCATCGGCGAGGGCGAGAGCGGGCACGTCTTTCGCACGCGCGGCAAGCTGCTGATCGTGCCCGGCTGGCGCGGCGTCTACGACGAGGTCGCCGCCGACTCGCGCCCCAAGGGCGAGGAGGACGAGGGCGCCGACCAGCAGCTGCCCAAGCTGCACGATGGCGAGACCGTCAAGACGACCAAGGTCGCCGGCGAGCGCAAGGAAACCAAACCGCCGCGCCGCTACTCCGACGCCTCGCTGCTCGGCGCCATGGAGACCGCCGGCAAGCTCGTCGACGACGAAGAGCTGCGCGAGGCGATGAAGGAGTCGGGCATCGGCACGCCCGCCACGCGCGCGTCGATCATCGAGCGGCTGATCACCGTGGGCTACGTAGAGCGCGACGCGCGCGCGCTCGTCGCCACCGAGAAGGGCCTGAACGTGATTCGCCTGCTCGACGCGCACATGCTGACGTCGCCCGAATTGACCGGCAGCTGGGAGCACCGGCTCGGCAAGATCGAGCGCGGCGAGGACTCGCGCGAGAAGTTCATGGGCGACATCGCCGGCTTCGCGCTCCAGACCGTCAAGCAGCTCGACGAGACGCTCAAGGACGTGCGCATCCCGCGCGCCAAACTCGGTCCCTGCCCGGTCTGCGGTCACGAGATCGGCGAGAACCGCAAGGGCTACTCCTGCTGGGCGCGCGAGGACCCCGGCTGCGGCTTCGTCATCTGGAAGTCCAAAGCCGGCAAGACGCTGACCGTGCCGATCGCGCGCGAACTGATCAAGACCGGCTACACCGAGAAGCCCGTCACGGGCTTTCGCGGGCGCAGCGGGCGCTCCTTCCGCGCGCACCTGGCGATGCAGCAGACCGACGAGGGCAAATGGCGCGTGGAGTTCGACGAGCCGTGGGCCAAGGAGGGCGCCAAAGCGCCCGAGGCCGAGGCCGACTCCAACGAGCTCGCCACCGCCGGCGGCCAGCGCGAGCAGCCGGCGCCGGTCGGCGAACGCAGCGCCGCCTAGCCTCGCGCCGGGGCGCGAACGCCGCGCCCGCCCGATCCGCCCATGCGACCGGCGAGCGCCCGGCGAGCCGCCGGGCGCTGTCGGCCGAGTGCGCCAGGATGGACGCGCATGGCGATCACGCTGATCACAGGGCCCGCAAACGCGGGCAAGGCAGAGCTGGTGCTCGACGCCGTGCGCCGGCACAGCGCCCATGCACGGGACCCGCTGCTGGTCGTGCCGACGCGCGCCGACGCCGAGCACTACCTGCGCGAGCTGGCCGGCGAGGGCGTGGCGATGGGCGTGCGCGTGGAGCGCTTCGCCGGGCTGACCGCCGAGATCGTGCACCGCGCCGCAATCGGCCAGCCCGTGCTCGGCGGTTTGGCGCGCGAGCGCCTGCTGCGGTCGCTCGCCGAGCAGGAGCTCTCGGCGACCGCCGGACCAGGCTTCGTGCGCGCGCTGTCGGATCTGCTCGGCGAGCTGCGCACGCGCCGCGTCTCGCCGGCGCGGCTGGTCGGCGCGCTCGACGCCTGGAACGAGGCCGACGGTGCGGGCGCGGGGCGCGCCGAGCTCGGCCGGCTGTTCGTGCGCTATGACGCCGAGCTGAGGCGATTGGGCCGCCTCGACGCCGAGCAGCTTGCCGTGCGCGCGCTCGACGCGCTGCGCGAGCGACCCGCGCTGTGGCGCGCCACGCCCGTCCTGTTCTACGGCTTCGACGACCTCGCGCCCCTGCAGCTCGACGCGATCGAGACGCTGGGCGGCGTCGTCGACGCGCCGGTCACCGTGTCGCTCGCCTACGAGGCCGGGCGCTCGGCCTTCGCCGGGCGCGCCGCCACCTTCCAGGCGCTCGCCCCGCTCGCGGCGAACGTACATGAGCTGCGCTCGCGCGCCGACCACTACGCGCCGCCGGCGCGCACCGCGCTCAGCCACCTGGAGCGCTCGCTGTTCGAGCCCGGCGCCGCGCGCGTCGGCTCCGGCGGCGCCGTGCGCCTGCTCGAGGGCGGCGGAGAGCGCGCGGAGCTGGAGCTGGTAGCGCGCCAGATCGCGCTGGCGCTCGCGCAGGGCATGGCCGCAGAGGACATCGCCGTGCTGGCACGCCCGGCGGGCACGTCGATGGAGCTGCTGCAAGAGGTCTTCGCCGACGCGGCCATCCCGTTCGCGCTGCAACGTCGCCGCCGATTCGCCGACACGGCGGTCGGCGGCGCGCTTTGCGGCCTGCTGCGCTGCGTCCGCTCGCCCGGCGGCGACGCGCCGGGCGAGCTGGGCGACCTTTTGGCGTGGCTGCGCGCCCCCGGGCTGCTCGACGTGCCCGCGCTGGCCGACTCGCTGGAGTTGCGCGCCCGACGCGCCGGCGCGCTGAGCGCCGATCGCGCGCGCGAGCTGTGGGAGCAGCGCAACTGGCGCCTGGAGACGGTCGATCACCTGCACGACGCACAGCAGCGCGGCCCGGCGGCGCTCGCCGAGCGCGCCTCGCGCGAGCTTTACTGGCTGTTCTGCGCGCCACGCCGCTCCTCGGCCGAGCTGCTCGCGCCCGACGAGCTCGACGAGGCCGGCGCCCTGGCCGCCGGGCGGCGTGCCCTGGCGCAGCTGCGCGAGCTGGCGCAGATCGCCGCCGAGCTCGCGCCCGCGTCGGCGTCGGATCTGGCCGACGTGCTGGCGAGCGTCGAGCTGGACGGCGGCCAGGGCTCGGCGGCGGGCGCGGTGGCCGTGCTCGACCCGCTCTCGCTGCGCGCGCGGCGCGTGCGCACGCTGTTCGTGTGCGGGCTGCAGGAGGGCGTCTTCCCGGCGAGAGCGCGAGCGCAGCCGCTGCTGTCCGAAGACGAGCGGCGGCGGCTGGCCGAGGTCTCCGGGCTGCGCCTCGGCGAGCACCAGGACCTGCTGGCCGCCGAGCGCTACCTGCTCTACGCCGCCGTCTCGCGCCCGGAGCAGCAGCTCGTGCTCAGCTGGCACAGCTCCGACGACGATGGCCAGAACACCCCGCGCTCGCTGTTCGTCGACGACGTCTGCGACCTGTTCGAGCAGGGCCTTTTCGACTCGCGCGCACGTCGCGCGCTGGGCGCTGTCGACGCGCCCGGCGCCGCCGACGAGCTCGCGGCGGCGGCGTCGAGCGCGAGCGCCACGGCGCGGCTGGGGCGCACCGACGAGCCGCTGCGCGACGGGCGCCTGCTCGGCGAGCTCGCCGCGCGGCCGTGGTCGGCCTCCTCCATGGAGCGCTGGATCGGCTGCCCGGTGGCCTGGTTCGTCGAGCGGCTGCTGCGCCCGGACGCGCTGGAGCCCGACCCCGAGCCGCTCGCCGCCGGCGGGTTGCGCCACGCGGTGCTGGAGGACACGCTTGCGGCGCTGCGGCGCGAGACCGGCAGCGCGAGGCTGACGCGCGGCAACCTTCCACGGGCGCGCGAGCTGCTGGCAGGCGCGCTGGCGGAGAACGAGGCCGACCACCCGCTGTCGGTCTCCCCGGAGCGCCGCGTCGCCGTGCGCCGGCGCATGCAGGCCGACCTCGAGCGCTATCTCGCGCTGGCAGCCGACAGCGGGAGTCCGCTCGAGCCGGGCGAGCTGGAGCTCGGCTTCGGCTTTCAGGAGGGCGACGAACGCGGCGAGGCCAGCGAGCTGCCGGCGGTGGAGCTGGGGGGAGGGGTGAGCCTGCGCGGGCGCATCGATCGCATCGACGTCGGCGAGGGCGGCGCGGCGGTCGTCTATGACTACAAGGGCAAAGCCGTCTCGGGCGCCTCGAAGTGGATCGACGACGGCAAGCTGCAGGTGGCGCTGTACATGCGCGCCGCCGAGCAGCTGCTCGGCCTGCGTGTCGTCGGCGGCTTCTACCAGCCTCTAACCGGCGGCGACCTGCGCCCCCGCGGCGTGCTCGACGGCGACAGCGGCGTGGAGCTCGACTGCGTCTCCACGGACGTGCGCGACCCCGACGAGCTGCGCGAGCTGCTCGACGCAGCCGTCGCGGCGGCGCGCGAGGTGGCCGAGCAGGCGGCCAGCGGACGGCTGCAGGCGCGACCGGACTCGTGCGCGTTCAGAGGCGGCTGCCAGTATCCGACGATCTGCCGGTGCGAGCGATGAGCGCACGGCGAGCGCAGGCGTCGCAGCTGCAGACGCTGCCCGGCATGGAGTCGGCCGGCGTGCTCGCGGTCGCCGCCGGCGAGGTGCGAGCGCTCACCGCCGAGCAGCAGGAGGCGGTCGCGCGCCGCTCTGAGTCGCTGCTCGTGTCGGCGGCCGCCGGCAGCGGCAAGACGTCGGTGCTGGTCGAGCGCTTCGTCGCGGCCGTACGCGACGACGGCCTGGCGCCAGGGCGGATCCTCGCGATCACCTTCACCGAGCGCGCCGCCGGCGAGCTGCGCGAGCGAGTACGCGACAGGCTGCTGGATCTAGGCGACCGCCAGGCGGCGCGCGACACCGAGGCGGCGTTCGTCGGCACGTTCCACGGCTTCTGCGCGCGGCTTCTGCGCACGCACCCGCTCGCCGCCGGCCTGGACCCGGACTTTGCGATCCTCGACGAGGGACCGGCCGGCCGGCTGCGCGAGCTGGCCTTCCAGGCGGCCCTGCGCGAGCTCCTGGCCGGGCGCGGAGACGCGGCCGTCGACCTGCTGGCCGCCTACGGCGTCGACCGCGTGCGCGCGATGATCGAGCAGGTGTACCTGGAGCTGCGCAGCCGCGGCCAGCTGCTGCCGCGCCTGCCCGCCCCCGTCGCCGCGCGAGCCGTGCAACGTCGAGCGGCCGAAGCGCCGGACGGCGAGCGCGACGCCGCCGCGACGCAGCTCGACGCAGACGCCGCGGCGGCGTGCGCGCTGCTCGACGACCTGCTCGCGCGCTTCGCGCTGGCTTACCAGGAGCTCAAGCGCTCGCGCGCGAGCGTCGACTTCGACGACCTCGAGCTGCTCGCTCAGCAGCTGCTGCACGAGCGCGAGGCGGTGCGCGCGGCGTGGTCGAGCCGCTTCGAGCTTTTGATGGTCGACGAGTTCCAGGACACCAACCCCCGCCAGCTGGCGATCCTGCGCGCGCTGGACCGCGACAACCTGTTCACCGTCGGCGACGAGCTGCAGTCGATCTACGGCTTCCGCCACGCCGACGTGAGCCTGTTTCGCGCGCGGCGCAGCGAGCTCTCACAGCGCGGCGCCAGCCTGTCGCTGACGAGCAACTTCCGCAGCCGCGAGCGGCTGCTCGACGTGGTCAACGCGGTCTTCGGCGAGCGCTTCGACGGCTTCGCCGCGCTGCGCGCGGGCGCGAGCGAGCAGGCGCCCGGCGATGACGGCGCGGGCGCGGCCGGCGCGGGCGCGGGCGGCGCGGGCGCGGGCACCGCCGATCCGCGAGGCGAGCCGCTGGTCGAGCTGATGCTCACCGACACCGATGGCTGGGAGGGGCGCGAGGAGCTGGCGGCGCAGGTCTCCGCCGGGCTGCCGCCCGCGCCGCTGTGGCGCCAGGCCGAGGCGCGCATGCTCGCGCGACGGGTCGGCGAGCTCGTGCGCGACGGAGCCGCGCGGCCGGGGGAGATCGTCGTGCTGCTGCGCGCATCCGGCGACCTGGAGGTGTTCGAGCGCGCGCTGCAGCTCGACGGGCTGCGCACGCTCGCGGCCGTCGGCGCCTTCTGGGGTCATCAGCAGATCGGCGATCTGATCTCCTACCTGCGCGCGCTGGCCAACCCGCTCGACGAGCAGGCGCTGTACGGCCTGCTCGCCTCGCCGCTCGGGGGCTGCTCGCGCGACTGCCTGGCGCTGCTCGCGCGGAGCGCTCAGGCGGCTCGTCGCGGCGCCTGGCAGACGGCGCTTGCGGCGGTGGGCGAGGAAGGAGGGCAGCAGGGCGAGCTCGCGGCGAGGCTCGCGCCGGCCGACCGCGATGCGCTGGCGCGCGTGTGCGGGCTGCTGGAGCGCGAGCGCGCCGCTGCGCCGCTGCGCACGATCGCCGCGCTGATCGAGCGCGCGATCGAGGCGACCGGCTACCGCGAGCACGTGCTCGCGCTCGAGTGGGGAGAGCGGCGCCTGGCCAACGTGCACAAGCTGCTGCGCCTCGCGCGGCGCTTCGAGGCCGGCGAGGGCCGCGACCTGCGCGGCTTTCTCGACCGCGTCGAGTATCTGGCCGACGCCGCGCGCGTCGAGCCCGACGCGCCGGTCGAGGGGGTCGAGCCCGACGCCGTGCGCCTGATGACGGTCCACGCCGCCAAGGGCCTGGAGTTCGCAGTCGTGTGCGTCGCCGACCTCGGGCGCCAGCCCAGCTCGCGCATGCCCGACCTGCTCGTGGACGGCGAGCGCGTCGGCCTGCGCCTGATGCGCCTCGACGGCGAGACGTCCAGCCCGGCGCTCGATTACGAGGAGCTGTGCGCCGAGCGCCGCGGGCGCGAAGCCGAGGAGGAGGACAGGATCGCCTACGTCGCGATGACCCGCGCGCGCGAGCGGCTGCTGCTCAGCGGCGCGGTCAAGTTCGAGCGCTGGCCGCGCCAGGGCCCCGGGTCGGCGCCGATCTCCTGGCTGGGCCCGGCGCTCTCACCGGACCTGCCGCAGCTCGTCGCCGCCGAGCGGGGCGAGCTGCACGATCTCGCGTTGGCGCCCGAAGGTCCGCCGGCCGTGCGCTGTCGTCTCAACTCGCCCGCCTCGCCGTTCCCGCCCGTGCGCCCGGCGATCGACGTCGCGGACTCGGCGGGCGCGCCGGCGCCTGCTGTGAGGCCAGGCGCGCGCTCGGCGTCGTCGGATGCGCCCGTGACCGCGCGACCGGCGGCCAAGGGGTCGGTCGCCGGGGCCGTGGCGCCTGCGGCGAGCGCGCCGGCCGTCGAGCGCGAGCGGCTGGAGGCGCTGAGCTACAGCTCGCTGAGCGAGCTCGAGCGCTGTGGCTATCGCTACTACCTCGAACGCGTGCTGGGGTTGCCCGAGGATCGCGCGGCCGCGAGAGCGACCGCTCAGGCGCCGGGGCTGGAGGCGCGCGCGCGCGGCACGCTGGTGCACCGCCTGATGGAGCTGCTGGACTTCTCCGCACCGCGCGCGCCGGCGGCGCGCGACGTCGAGGACGCCGCGCGCGAGCTGGGCCTGCGCATCGGCGCGCAGGAGCGCGACGAGCTCGCGGCGCTGATCTCGGCGGCGAGCCGCGCTGCGCCGGCCGCGCGCGTGGCCGCGGCGCTGGGCGTGCGCCGCGAGCATCCGTTCGCGTTCTCGCTGGGCGAGCGCGAGCCGCTGATCACCGGTGTGGTCGATCTCGTCGCCACGGAGGCCGACGGCACGCGCCTGGTGCTCGATTACAAGAGCGACCGCGTCGGGCCCGACGCGGACCTGGCGGCGCTGGTCGAGCGCGAGTACGCGATCCAGCGGCTGCTGTACGCGCTCGCGGTGCTGCGCGAAGGCGCCACCGCGGTGGAGATCGTCCACTGGTTCTTGGAGCGCGAGGAGTGGGTCGCGGCCCGCTACGCAGCCGCCGAGCGCCTGACGCTGGAAGCTCGGCTGGCCGAGCGAGTCGCCCGGGCGCGCGAGCTGCGCTTTGCCGTCAGCGAGCAGCCACACCGCGGCCTGTGCCTGACCTGCCCCGGCCGCGCGGGGCTGTGTTCGTGGGGTGAGAGCGAGACGCTGCGCGAGCTGCCGGCGCGCGAGCGTCCCAGCGCCGCTGGGCAGGAGGGCCCGCCCACGGCGGCGGGCGCAGGCGCGAGCGCGGCTGCGAACGGCGGCGCCGAGGCGTGAAGCGCCTGCAAACAGGGGCGTAAACGACCCGCGAGCGGGCGCGTGAGGCGCCTCCCCGCAATCGTCGAGCGGCTGGTTTGCAGCCCCCATCCGCTGCTACGCTTTCGGGCTCAGCCTCAGGTGCCCGCCTGCCCGCGCCACGGGGGATGCACCGCCCCAAGGGAGCACTTCCATGAATCCGCACATCAAGCAGCCTCCACAGGCGGTCGGACTGTACGACCCCAGCTATGAGCACGACGCGTGCGGCGTCGGCATGGTTGCGCGCCTGGACAACAGGCCGACGCACGAGGTGATCTCGCGCGCGATCACGGCGCTCGAGAACCTCGAGCACCGCGGCGCCAACGGCGCGGACCCGCGCACCGGAGACGGCGCCGGCATCCTCATGCAGATGCCCGACGAGCTGCTGCGCGCGGTCGTCGACTTCGAGCTGCCCGCGCTCGGCGCCTACGGCGTGTTGATGTGCTTCCTGCCGACCGACGATGACGTGCGCGCGCGTCTGCAGCGCCTGCTGGAGCAGACCGTCGAGGCCGAGGGACAGCGCATGCTCGGCTGGCGCGACGTGCCGGTCGACCCCAGCCAGGCCGGCGACGTCGCCGGCGCCTGTCGTCCTGTGATCCGCCAGCTCTTCGTCGGCGCCGGACCCGAGCATCACGGGGACCAGGACGCCTTCGAGCGCAAGCTCTACGTGATCCGGCGTATCTGCGAGCTGACGGCAAAGGATCCCGGGCTGTACGTGACCTCCAGCTCCTCGCGCACGCTCAACTACAAGGGCATGCTGATCAGCTTCCAGCTCGCGGCGTTCTACCCCGACCTGCGCGACGAGCGCATCAAGAGCGCGCTCGCGCTCGTGCATTCGCGCTTCTCCACGAACACCTTCCCCAGCTGGGAGCTCGCCCATCCCTACCGCGTGATCTGTCACAACGGCGAGATCAACACGGTGCGCGGCAACATCAACTGGATGCGCGCGCGTGAGTCAGAGCTGCGCAGCGAGCTGTTCGGCGAGGACCTTCAGAAGATCCTGCCGGTCGTCAGCCCCGGCAACTCCGACTCGGCGACGTTCGACAACGTGCTCGAGCTGCTGATGCTCGGCGGGCGCTCGCTGCCGCACGCGGCGATGATGATGATCCCCGAGGCCTACCGAAACCGCGACGACCTGTCAGACGACCTGAAGGGCTTCTACGCCTTTCACTCGTGCCTGATGGAGCCGTGGGACGGGCCGGCATCGGTCGCGTTCACCGACGGGCGCGTCGTCGGCGCGACGCTCGACCGCAACGGCCTGCGACCCGGGCGCTGGGTGGAGACGACCGACGGGCACGTCGTGCTCGGCTCGGAGATCGGCCTGCTGGACATCCCGCCCGAGCAGATCCGCAGGCTCGGCCGCCTGCAGCCGGGCAAGCTGTTCCTCGTCGACCTGGAGGGCGGGCGCATCGTCGAGGACGAGGAGGTCAAGCGCGGCGTCTGCACGCGCAAGCCCTACCGCGAGTGGTACGCGCGCAACGCCGTGCCCTTCTCCGAGCTGGCGCCGTCTGACCAGGTGACGATCTCCGACCAGCCGCTGCGCACCCGCCAGCGCGCGTTCGGCTATTCCCAGGAGGACCTGCGCGTGCTGCTCACGCCGATGGCGCGCGACGGCGCCGAGCCGGTCGGCTCGATGGGCAACGACCAGTCGCTGGCCGTGCTCTCCGAGCAGGCGCCGCCGCTGTTCTCCTATTTCAAGCAGCTGTTCGCGCAGGTCACCAATCCCCCGATCGACCCGATCCGCGAGGAGATCGTGATGAGCCTGGCGACGAGCCTCGGCTCGGAGCTGAACCTGTTCGCGGAGACGCCCGAGCACGCGCACAAGCTCGTGCTCACCCAGCCGATCCTGCTCAACCGCGAGCTGGAGACGTTGCGCCACGTCGACCACGACGTGTTCGCTGCGCGCACGATCAACACCACATGGTCGCTGGAGCGCGGCGTCGAGGGCATGAGCGAGGCGCTGCAGCGGATCTGTCGCGAATCCTCGGAGGCGATCGACGAACGCGTGAACATCATCGTCCTCTCTGACCGGCTGGTCGGGCCGCGCCGAGTGCCCATCCCGTCGCTGCTGGCGGTCGCGGCGGTGCACCACCACCTCGTGCGCGAAGGCACGCGCCTGCGCGCGGGGATCATCGTGGAGTCCGGCGAGCCGCGCGAGGTGCACCACTTCGCCACGCTGATCGGCTACGGCGCGGTCGCGATCAACCCCTATCTGATGCTCGAGACGCTGGACGACATGGTGCTCAACCAGCGCGCCGTCAAACGCGTCGGCGCCGACGGCGCCGAGGTGGAGGTCGGCGCGGTCGAGGCCGCCGAGAACGTCGTCAAAGCGCTCGGCAAAGCGCTGCTGAAGACGATCTCCAAGATGGGCATCTCGACGATCCACTCCTACTGCGGCGCGCAGATCTTCGAGGCCGTAGGGCTCGACAGCGCGGTGGTCGACAAGCACTTCACCGGCACGGCCTCGCGCATCGGCGGCGTCGGTCTGGACGTGCTCGCGACCGAGGCGATCGAGCGCCACGCCCGCGCCTATCCGGTTCCCCAGGACGACCTGCTGCCCGTCGGCGGCGTGTATGCCTGGCGGCGCGACGGCGAGCACCACATGTGGAACCCCGAGACGATCGCGCTCGTGCAGCACGCGGTGCGCGAGGCCAACGGCGACGTGCCGGCGGCGCTGAAGGGTGACACGAGCGCGCTCGAGACGGTGCGCGAGAGCGCGGCTTTCGAGAAGTACCGCGAGTACGCGCGCGCGATCAACGAGGACGCGGCGCGCAAGGCGACGCTGCGCGGCCTGCTGAAGATCGGGCCGGGCGAGGGCTCGGCGCAGGCGATCCCGCTGGAGCAGGTCGAGTCGGCGAGCGAGATCGTCAAGCGCTTCTGCACCGGCGCGATGAGCCTCGGCTCGATCTCGCGCGAGGCGCACGAGACGCTGGCGATCGCGATGAACCGCCTGGGCGGGCGCTCGAACACGGGCGAGGGCGGCGAGGACCCCTCTCGCTTCGCGCCCGACGCAAACGGCGACCGTCGGCGCTCGGCGATCAAGCAGGTCGCCTCGGGGCGCTTCGGCGTGACGATCCACTACCTGGTCAACGCCGACGAGCTGCAGATCAAGATGGCCCAGGGCGCAAAGCCCGGCGAGGGCGGGCAGCTGCCCGGCCACAAGGTCGACGCCTACATCGGCTCGATCCGCCACACGACGCCGGGCGTCGGGCTGATCTCGCCGCCGCCGCACCATGACATCTACTCGATCGAGGACCTCAAGCAGCTGATCTACGACCTGCGCTGCGCCAACCCCGACGCCGAGGTGTCGGTCAAGCTCGTGGCGGAGGTCGGCGTCGGCACGGTCGCCGCGGGCGTCTCCAAGGCGAACGCCGACCGCGTGCTGATCGCCGGACACGACGGCGGCACGGGCGCCTCGCCGCAGTCCTCGATCCAGGCGGCCGGCATTCCCTGGGAGATCGGCCTTGCCGAGACGCAGCAGACGCTGCTGCTCAACGACCTGCGCTCGCGCATCAAGGTGCAGACCGACGGCCAGCTGAAGACCGGGCGCGACGTGGTGATCGCGGCGATGCTCGGCGCCGACGAGATGGGCTTCTCGACCGGTCCGCTGATCGCGACCGGCTGCATCATGATGCGCGCCTGCCATCTGAACACGTGTCCGGTGGGCATCGCCACCCAGGACCCCGAGCTGCGCAAGCGCTTCAAAGGCACGCCCGAGCACGTCGTCAACTTCTTCTTCTTCGTCGCCGAGGAGGTGCGCGAGATCCTCGCGAGTATCGGCCTGCGCACGCTCGACGAAGCGATCGGACGCGTCGACCTGCTCTCCGCCCGCGATGCGATCGACCACTGGAAGGCGCGCGGCGTCGACCTCACGCACATCCTCACGCACGTCGAGCTGCCCGACGGCACGCCGCGCCACCGCGTCGAGCCGCCGCCGGCGGTGCTCGATGACGCGCTCGACTGGGAGCTGGTCAAGCGCGCCGAGCCGGCGCTCGCGAGCGCGGGCGATCCAGCGCTCGACGGCCGCGCCGCCAGCGCCGGGCACGGCGTTCGGATCGAGCTGCCGATCCGCAACCGCAACCGCTGCGTCGGAGGCATCCTCTCCAGCAACATCGCCCGCCGCCACGGGGCCGAGGGACTGAGCGAGGACTCGATCGTCGTCGACTTCACCGGCTCGGCCGGACAGAGCTTCGGCGGCTGGCTGGCCCCGGGCGTGACGTTCACGCTGAGCGGCGACGCCAACGACTACGCCGGCAAGGGACTGTCCGGCGGCGTGCTCGCGGTGCGCCCGCGCGAGGGCATGGCGGCGGACTTCGTGGCCGAGCGCAACGTGATCGTCGGCAACACCGTGCTCTACGGCGCGACGCGCGGCCGTGCCTTCTTTCGCGGCCTCGCGGGCGAGCGCTTCGCCGTGCGCAACTCGGGCGCGGCGGCGGTCGTCGAGGGCGTCGGCGACCACTGCTGCGAGTACATGACCGGCGGCGTCGTCGTCGTGCTCGGCGGCACCGGGCGCAACTTCGCCGCGGGCATGAGCGGCGGCGTGGCCTATGTGCTCGACGAGCAGGGCGACTTCGCCGAGCGCTGCAACATGGGCATGGTCGGATTCGAAGCGCCGTCGGCATCCGACGCCGGCGAGCTGCGCGCGCTGATCTCCGAGCACGGTCGGCGCACCGGCTCGCCGGTCGCCGCGCGAGTGCTCGCCGAGCTCGACGAGCTGCTGGCCAAGGGCGCGTTCGTGAAGGTCATGCCGCACGACTACAAGCGGGTCCTGGCCGAACGGGCCGGCCGATCGGAGGCCGGCCGGCAGGTGGCGGTGCCTGCCTGATGGGCAAGCTCGGCGGCTTCTTGCAGATCGAGCGCCACGGCATCCCGCAGCGGGATCCGGCCGAGCGCGCGCACGACTACCGCGAGTTCCTGCTCACGCGCCCGCTGCCGGAGCTGCGCGACCAGGGCGCGCGCTGCATGGACTGCGGCGTGCCCTTCTGCCACAACGGCTGTCCGCTGGGCAACCTGATCCCCGACTGGAACGACCTCGTCTACCAAGACCGCTGGCAGGACGCGATCGCGCAGCTGCACGCCACGAACAACTTCCCCGAGTTCACCGGCCGGCTGTGTCCGGCGCCGTGCGAGGCGGCGTGCGTGCTGGAGATCCGCGAGGGCGACGCCGTGACGATCAAACAGATCGAGAACTCGATCATCAACCGCGCCTGGGAGGAGGGCTGGGTCAAGCCCGCGCCGCCGCGCAAGGAGACCGGCCAGGCGGTCGCGGTCGTCGGCTCGGGGCCCGCCGGCATGGCCGCCGCACAGCAGTTGCGCAGGGCCGGCCACAGCGTGACGCTGTTCGAGCGCGACGAGTCGATCGGCGGGCTCGTGCGCTTCGGCGTGCCGGACTTCAAGATCGAAAAGACCGTCGTGCAGCGTCGCGTCGAGCAGCTCGTCGCCGAGGGCGTCGAGCTTCGCTGCGGCGTGGACGTCGGCCGCGACGTCAGCGTGCAGGAGCTGCGCGGCCGCTTCGAGGCCGTCGTGCTGGCCACCGGCTCGCGCGTGCCGCGTGACCTGCCGGTCGCGGGGCGCGAGCTCGACGGCGTGCACTTCGCGATGGACTACCTCTATCAGCGAAACCGCTGGGTCGCGCGCGAGCTCGGCCCGCAGCCGACGGCCGACCAGCCGCCGGTCGAGCGTGTGATCAGTGCCAAGGATCGCGACGTCGTGGTGATCGGAGGCGGCGATACGGGCGCCGACTGCGTGGGCAACGCGCTGCGCGAGGGCGCGCGCAGCATCACGCAGCTGGAGCTGCTGCCCGAGCCGCCCAAGCGACGGCCCGACGATCGCACGCCGTGGCCCCAGTGGCCGTTGAAGTACCGCCTGAGCTACGCGATGGAGGAGGCCAAGCAGGCGCACGCGGGCGAGCAGGATTACTCGGTGGTGACGACGCGCTTCGCCGACGACGGCGAGGGCAAAGTCGCCGCGCTGCACGTCGCGCAGGCCGAGTCGGCGCCGCCGTTCGGCCCGGTGCCCGGCACCGAGCGCGAGCTGAAGGCTCAGCTGGTGCTGCTGGCGATGGGCTTCTTGCATCCCGAGCAGGAGCTGCTCGACGAGCTGGGAGTCGCCAAGGACCCGCGCGGAAACGTCAAGACCGCGACGCCGTACACCAGCTCGGTGGACGGCGTGTTCGCGGCCGGCGACGCCCGGCGCGGGCAGTCGCTGATCGTGTGGGCGATCAACGAGGGGCGCCAGTGCGCGCGGATGGTCGACCGCTACCTCGCCGGCCGGCGCAACGGCGCCGCCGGGGCGGGCATCGTGTCTCACGACGAGGGCCGCGCCGGGCACGCCGACGCGGACTCGGGCCCCGAGGGCCCGCCCCTGCACGTCGGGCCGGGAATCCCCGCCGAGGACTGACGCGACGAATCGCGCGCGGGCGGCCGGCTTTTCTCTAGGCTGGTGCTCGAGCGGGCGCCGACGGCGCTCGTCGCACTTGCGATGCCCACATTCTGCCGGCACAACCGCTTCATCGACCGCTGTCCGATCTGCAGCAAGACGCTTCCCGGCGCCACGCCAGAGCCAGGCGCCGCCGCTCGCGCGCGGCCACGCAAGCCCTCCGCCGGCGCCGGCGGGAGCGTCCGCCGTGGAGCGGGCATGCGCGTGCAGCGCCAGCAGCGGGCCGTCGAGGACGGCTACAGCTCGCCGCTGGCGCCGGGGCTGCGCGCCTCCGCGGACGCCGTGCGCCTGGCCGAGGAGATCGCTTTCTCCAACGGCCGCCTGCTCCTCTTGCAAGCGCTCGCATCGCAGCCGCGCGCTTCGGCGCAAGCGTCGCCTGACGATCTGTACGCGCACGTTCGATCGCTGCTAGCCGGCGGGGAGCTCGAGCAGGCGACGTGGACCTGCTTCTTGACGGCCTACCTGTGTCCGCTGGAGGGCGCGCAGCCGGTCGCCGGCATTCGCCAGGCGCTCGAGCTGCCGCGCGACGAGCTGCGCGATCTGTCGCAGACGCCGCTGGGGCCGCGCACCTCGCACGACCCCGCTCGCGGGCCGCGAACGCTGGACGCCTATCGCCAGTGGACGGCGCAGGCGGGCTCGCAGGCCCTGGCGTTCTCAGGCGACGCGAGCTGGAGCGCGCAGCGTCGCTTCGAGCGCGTGCTGGAGCGGATCGCGCTGCCCGGCCTCACGCGCGCCGCGCGTTACGAGCTGCTGCTGCTGCTCGGCGCGCTGGGCGCGTACGAGCTTCGGGCCGGCTCGCTGCACTTCTCCTCCGCGCGCGCCGCCGACGCCGCGGATCCGGCGACGCTGGCGGCAAAGCGCATTTTCGCGATCGGCGACCCGTTGCTGCTCGACCGGCGCGCCGCGGCGCTCGCCGAGGCGGCCGAAGTGCCCGTCGGCTCGCTGGAGCTGGCGCTCGCCAACTGGGGCGCGGGCGAGCGTGCGACGCTCGGCTTTGCCGCGGAGGCGTCCGACGAGGAGACGCGCGCGCGCGCTCGCGCCGCGCTCGAGCTCTGAGCGCCGACGCACGAAAGTGACGTCCTCACCGGCGCCTACAGTGCCAAGCGTCAGTGTTTGCAATCGCCCCGGGAGTCGCGATGCCACTTTGCTTTATAGAGCCACAGGACGCAATCCGAGTGATCGCCGAGTCGGTCGGGCGCGAGGCGCGCCGGCAGCTGGTAAGCGAGGTCGTGCGCGCGTGGGTGGACGACATCCCAGAGCCGGAGCTGTCGGTCCATTACGCCAAGGCGATCGCCGATCTCGACGAGGACGACCTGCACCTGCTGGCGGCGTGGCACGCGTCGCTGGAGGTCGGCCAGCCCATCCCGAACACAGACTTCCTCGTCGGCGTGTTCCCGAGCCTTGGCGAGAACCGTCGCGAGGCGCTGAAGATCGCCGCGGGCTTTCGCGGCGAGGAAGCGTTCCAGGCCGGCGTCTCAGAGGAACAGGCGCTGGACACGGTGCTGCCGCGGTTGTCGCGCGATCGGGCCATCGAGCTGGCCAACGAGTGCATTCAGCTGTATATGTGGGACCGCCTGGGCTGCGACAACTGAGGCAGCGCTAGACTCGCAGCATGTCTGAGGTTTCCGCATCGCCGACGGTCGACGACGTGATGGATGCGCTGTCCAACGTGATCGACCCCGAGCTGGGGCTCGATTTCGTCGAGCTGGGGCTGATCTACGGTGTGGAGGTGAACGAGGGCAACGTCAACGTGACGTTCACGCTCACGACGCCCGGATGTCCGATCGGGCCGCAGGTCACCGAACAGATCGAAGAGTTCGTCGGCGAACTGGACGGCGTGAAGACGGTCGACTCCGAGATGGTGTTCACGCCGCCGTGGTCGCCGGAGAAGATGAGCGAGGACGCCAAGTTCGCGCTCGGCTACTGATCCAGTCCGCAGACACGTGGGTTGGAGGCAGATTGACCTAATAGGGGGCGAGGGCCGGCGGCGGAGGTGACCGTGGAGGCTTCCACGCTCTGCGCGTCGCCACTCAGCCCCTCCCGAGGCCGAGGGCCGGCGGACGACAAGCTCCGCCGGCCGCACCGCGCCTATCGTCCTACTTCACTCGCTCGGGGTTGGTGCCGGGTCCGCACGCTTGGCCGGGAACGCCCGCAGGCGTGAAGCCCAGGCGGTGTTCTTGCCCCGGCGATTGCACGTGGAAGATGATCTGTCCGTTTTCGGCTCGGAAGTCGTTCAGACCCGAGAACGCGCAGATGGAATTGGCGTGCGCCGGCGCCCCTGTGTCCTGTTCGGAACCAGAACCGACTTCGCCCGGGATGCCGGGCGGCCCCTTCACCTCACCTGCGAACGCGGCGCCCGCGCTCGGGATCGTGATGGCGGCTGCGCACAGCGCAATCGCGAGCATTGACTTGCGTAGCATGATCCTTTCCCCTTTCCGAAGGCGGCTTCGTTGCCGCTTGGGACGCTCATTACCCACTGAGCGCGGTCGCAAGCATCTTGCAGCGAGGCGCCGGGCTGTCCCTGCTGGATGAGCGCGCGGCGTGGATGAGCGCGCGGCGGCCGTCGCGCCTACTCCTCGAGTCCCACGGCTGCGAGGGCGTCTGACGCCGAGGCATAGGCTCGAATCCGTATGACCTTGCCATCGCAGATCTCCCAAATGCCCCCGCTTCGCTGCTCGACCGGGATCGCCGTCTGGCGGCCTCTGGCAGTGAGCCGCAACGCGACAACGACCGCCTGCTCCGCGTCCCAGAGCCGCTCCGCCTCGAACTGAATCTCCTCCATGGCCTCCGAAAAGGAGGCAAAGTAACGGCGCATGCCGTCATGGCCCCGATAGGTGTCCGGCTCGGCTGACACCTCGGGAGGCACCTCGACTTCTATGTCGGCATGGGCGAACGCCAGCATTGGCTCGATGTCTTCGCCGTTGAAGGCTTCGAGCACATGGCGCACGATCTCCAAGTTCGCCTGCGACATCGACTACTACGCTAGCCCAGCGGACCTCAGGGGGCCCCGCTCGCCAGCCCGACGCCCGGGGTGGCCGATACAGGCTAATCCAAGAGCTAGTCCCGATCCATCGTCAGGGCTTCCTCGTGTCCGCTGTCGCTCGTCTCGGGGTCGACCTCGCGAGCCTCGTCGTGATGGCTTCTGGCGATCTCGGACTGCCGCTCGGCCTCCATCCTCTGCTGCTCGGCCGCTGCTCGGTCCTTGCGCGCCTTCGCGGCAAGCTCCTCGGCTTCGGCTTCGGAGCGCCGCGCTTGTGCGGCCTGCTCGTCGGCGGTCGCCCGCGCGCCTTCCGCCTGCACGGATCGGCTCCTGGCCTGCGTCCGCAACTCGCGTGCCTCTTCGCGTTTCGACGCCCGTCGCTTCTGACCGGCGGCGCGCGCGATCGCCCAGACCAAGGCCAGGACTATCACAGCACCGACGATCACGGCGATAATCGCTCCAGTACTCATTGTCTCCTCGATTCTCCCGTTGGCTGTAGTCGGTTGCGATGAAACCCGGCGAGCGCTGCGTCCGTCCGTGTCTCGCGCCTCGCCGCCCAACCGCACTCACGCGCGCTGGCGCGTTCGTCTTGTCTCGGTCCTGTGCAATGCATACCCTGGTTCGGGCCGTCTAACCAGTTGCCGCGGGCGGCAACCGCCGAGGCCTCATCTGCTGGGCGGCTTCGATGCTGATTTGCGGACGTCCGGACGCTCACAGGGCGCATTGTTTGTGCGCCGTGCGCCTCGGGTAGTTGACAAGCGGGTTGGCCGCCCAAAGGGGGGCCGTCCCAGGGTCGCTGCCTCGCCCCGGGCAAGGCCTGGGCAGTGGCACGACGGTGTGGGATGCTTGCGACGCGCCGGTGAGGGATGCGCGTCGCAAGCGCCCACTTATCCAGGAGTTCGTCAATCGCTTGACTCGCGTGAGGCGGATGGCAGACGCGGCGCCTCTCGCGCGAAGGCGTCTCCCGTCAGGCCGGCGCGGCGACCGCTTCGTGCGCCAGCGACACGAGCGTGGCGAGCTCTTGGGCGATGTCGTCGCCGATCTTGTCGATGTCCGGCAGGCCGTCGTAGTCGCCGAGCAGGCCGAAGTTCATCTGGCCGTTGTAGGACATGATGCCGATCGCCAGCGCGTGGTTTTCCGGCAGGAACGCCACCGGGTAGGCCTCGAGCATCTCACGCCCGAGCACGTACAGCGGGAACTGCGGTCCGGGCACGTTGGTGACGATCAGGTTGAACAGGCGCGTGGAGAAGTTCAGGCGCGAGGCCTGCGCGAGCAGTGTCGGCGGAGCGAAGCTCTGTGCGCCGGCGATAACCTCGGCGCCGAGGGCCTGCTTTGACTCCTTCAGCCCGTCCATCGCCTGCGAGACGAAGCGCAATCGCTGCACCGGGTCGGCGATGTAGACGGGCAGCGGGCCGCGCATCACGACGATCCGGTTGCCGCCCTGGCCGTGCTCGTCCTCGACGCGCACGGAGACCGGCACGAGCGCGCGCATCTCGACTCCCTCCGTGCGCCGCCCGCGGGAGATCAAGAAGCTGCGCAGCGCGCCCGTGACGACGGCGAGCACGACGTCGTTGACCGTTCCGCCGAATGCGTTCTTGACCGCCTTGAAGTCAGAGAGGCTGCTGCCGATGCCGACGAAGCGCCGGTGCGGACCGATCGGAACGTTCAGCGGCGTTTCCGGGGCTGGGTTCAGCCCGGCCCAGACGATCTCGCCGACTCCCTCGGCGGCCTCACGGGCGCGAGACAGCGCACGCTCTGGGTGCGTCAGGGCATCGATCGCGCCCTCGGCCAGCTCGAGCCCGGCGCGCACTGCGCCGCGGATTCCCGCGGCGACGAGCTCGGCCGCTCTGGGCTCGCTGTGCGGCTGCCAGGGACGGCCGTTGTGCCTGATCGCGGGCGGCTTGGGGGAGAGGTCGAACAGCACCGTCGCCAGATCCACGCCGGCGATGCCGTCGATCAGCGAGTGGTGCGTCTTGGTGATCAGCGCGAAACGGTCTTCCTCGAGGCCCTCGATCAGCCACATCTCCCACAGCGGCTTGGAGCGATCCAGCCGTTGGGAGAAGATTCGCGCGGTCAGGCCGCACAGCTGCTCCCAGCCGCCGGGCGAGGGCAGCGCGCTGTGGCGAATGTGGTACTCCAGGTTGAAGCTCGGGTCGTCGACCCAGACGGGCCGACCGCTGTCGAGGGCCGTGGAGGCGAGCTTGTGGCGGTAGCGCGGAACCAGGTGCAGGCGCCGGCGAATCTGTTCCAGGAACTCGCCCATGCTCGGCGGCGGACCCTCGACGATCGTCAGGCCGCCGATGTGCATGTGCGAGTGCGCGCTCTCCTGGTGCAGGAACGACGCGTCTACGGGGGTCAGCCTGTCGAGGTGTCTCTGCGGCACGAGCGCTTAGCGTACCTAGCTGCGCCCTACAATGGCAATCGTGGCGAACACCGTCGAGAAGCTGCTGCTCGCGGCGCCGCGCGGTTATTGCGCGGGCGTCGATCGTGCGGTGCAAACGGTCGAACGCGCGCTGGAGATTCACGGCGCGCCCGTCTACGTGCGCAAGGAGATCGTGCACAACAAGCACGTCGTCGAGCAGCTGCGCGGGCGTGGGGCGATCTTCGTCGAGGAGGAGACCGAAGTGCCCGAGGGGGCCGTGTGTGTCTTCTCGGCGCACGGCGTCGCGCCGAGCGTGCGCGAGGGCGCGGTCGCGCGCAGCCTGCGGACGATCGACGCGACGTGCCCGCTGGTGACGAAGGTCCACCGCGAGGCCGTCCGCTTCGCGGGCGAGGGCTACACGGTCGTGCTGGTCGGCCACGACGGCCACGAGGAGGTCGAAGGAACGATGGGCGAGGCGCCCGACCGCATCGTGCTCGTGCAGAACGAGCAGGACGTCGAGGAGCTGCAGATCGACGATCCAAGTCGCGTGGCCTACATCACGCAGACGACGCTGGCGGTCGACGAAACCACCGCGATCCTCGCGCGCCTGCGCGAGCGCTTCCCGCAGATCGTCGGTCCACGCACCGACGACATCTGCTACGCGACGACCAACCGTCAGGCGGCCGTCAAGCAGATGGCCCAGGACTGCGACCTGCTGCTGGTGATCGGCTCGCGCAACTCCTCGAACTCCGTGCGCCTGGTGGAGGTCGCGCGCGACTGCGGCACCGAGTCACATCTGATCGACACGGCCGACGAGATCCACGAGGAGTGGCTGCACGGCGCGCGCGTGGTCGGCATCTCCTCGGGCGCCAGCGCGCCCGAGAACCTTGTGCAGGAGCTCGTCGAGTTATTCCGCGAGCGGGGTGTCAGCGACATCTCGGAGTTCCACGTGATCCGCGAGGACGTGCGCTTCATGCTGCCCAAGACGATTCGCGAAGCCGCCACCGTCGGCGAGGGACGCTGAGCACCGGCTTCTTTTTGTCGCGGCGCTCGTGCACGGCGTTCGCGACCCGACGCATCGAGGATCGCCCATCCGCACGCTGATCGTCTCCGACCTGCACCTGGGCGGCGTCTCGCGCTCGGACCTGCTGCGCCGCGCCGAGTTGCGCGAGCCGCTGCTGCGAGCCGTCGCGGACGTCGATCGCGTGGTGCTGCTCGGCGACGTGCTCGAGCTGCGCCACGGACCTCCGCGCGAAGCGCTCGCGGTCGCGCAGCCGTTCTTCGAGGAGCTCGGCCGCACGCTCGACGGCAGGCAGCTGGTGCTCGTCGCGGGCAATCACGACCACGCCCTGATCGAGCCGTGGCTGGCGCTACGCGCAGAGCTGGCGCAACCCGCGGCGCTTGGCCCGGAGCAGCTGCTCGCGCCGGCCGAGGCTTCGCCGATGGTGGTGCGAATCGCCAAATGGGCTGCGCCGGCCGACGTGCGCTTCGCCTATCCCGGACTTTGGGTTCGCCCAGACGTCTACGCCACGCACGGCCACTACCTGGACTGCCACCTGACCGTTCCCACGATCGAGCGCCTGAGCGTCGGCGCGATGAGCCGCCTGCTCGGCCGACCGCCGCACCGGTTCGGCCAGGTCGCAGACTACGAGGCGGTCACCGCGCCGATGTATGCGTGGCGTCATGCCGTCGCTCGCGACGCGAGGCCGAGCAACGCGCTCAACGGCATCGCCACCCTCCACGCATGGCGCGCGCTCGGCGGCGGTGAAGACGACGCGGGCGCCAGGCGAAACGGCCGGCCGGCCGACGCCGCCGTCGGTAGCTCGTGGCGCTCGACGCTCACCGCGGAGCTGCGCAGGCGCGCGATCGTGCACGGCTTCCCGCTGGCCGTCGCCGCACTCAATCGCGCGGGCCTGGGCCCGTTGCGCTCGGAGATCTCCTCGGGAGAGCTGCGCGGCGCGGGGCTGCGGGCGATGGGCGAGGTCGCCTCGCGCCTGGGGCTCGGCGACGCCTATGTCGTCTTCGGCCACACCCATCGCTCCGGTCCGCTTGCCGGTGACGACGCAAGCGAGTGGAACCGCCCGCCGTCGGCTGGTGGGCAGAGGCCGGGAGCGAGGCTCGTGAACACCGGCTCCTGGACCTACGATTCGATCTTTCTCACGCGGACGCCCGGCGAGAGCCCCTACTGGCCGGGCACGTGCGTGGTCGTGGACGACTCCGGGCCACCCGCGCTCGAGCGGCTGCTGCTCGATCGCTCGCACGCCGAGCTCGCGCCAACGTTCAGGCCACGCCCGGCGTGAAGCAGGTGGCCAGGCAGCTCACGTCGCCGTCCAGGCGCAGCTCCAGCTCGCCGGCCGTGTGGCGCTCGTGCTCCAGCAGCGGATAGGCGCCAGGCGCGACCACGCGCAGCTCGGCGTCCGCGCCCGTCGCGCGGTCGCTCGCGCGCACGACGCCCGAGCCCTCGAGCACCACCCACACGCCGCCGGCCTCGTAGGGGCCGCGGTAGGCGCCGGGCTGCTCCGGCGTGGGCGCCGCAAGCCTCGTTCCGGGCGCGTCCTCGGGGCGCCGCGGAGCCAGCACGTCGCGCTGCACTCCGAGCAACTGCTGAATCGCGCGCTCGGTTTCCTCGTAGCCCCCCTCGCCGTAGTGGTACTCGAACAACCGCGCCGAGCCGTCGAACAGGTAGCGGGCCGGCCATCCCTCGTTCTCGTACTCCTGCCAGAGCTTCAGCTCGCTGTCGATCAGCACCGGATGGCGGATCTGCAGCCGGTCCACGGCCTCGCGCACGGCATCCTCCTCGCGCGAGGCGTCGAAGCCGGGGCAGTGCACGCCGATCACGCGCAGCCCGTCGCCCGCGTAGCGCTCGTGCCACGCCTTGACGTACGGCAGCGTGCGCATCGAGTTGGGCCGGCAGAAGTCCCAGAACTCGACCAACATCGGCCGCCCGCGCTGTATCACGCTCGCCTGCCCGCCCTTCGCGTTCAGCCACGGCAGCTTCGTGGGGAACAGCGGCGCAGCAATCGTGTCAACAGGCGCCCTCACTCTGAGGCTCGATGGCCGGCGGCTGGCTGCGTCCTCGGTTGCTCGCGCAGGTCCCTACGCCACGCTCCCTGCGTCCTTGCCAGCCTCGACGCTCGAACCTCAGAGCCGCTTGGCTGCACGGACACGCGTTCAGCTAGCCGATTGAGCCGACCATCTCCAACTGGATCAGGCGGTTGAGCTCCACCGCGTACTCCATCGGCAGCTCCTTGGTGACCGGCTCGATGAAGCCGTTGACGATCATCGCCGCGCCCTCGTCCTCGGTGAAGCCGCGCGAGCCCATGTAGAAGAGCTGGTCGTCGGAGATGCGCCCGACGGTCGCCTCGTGCGCGACCGTCACGTGCGGGTTCTGGATCTGGATGTCCGGCCACGTGTCCGATTTGGATTCGCCGTCCATCATCAGGCCGTCGCACTGCACGCGCGATTTCGAGCCCGCCGAGTTGTGGCCCATCTTGACCAGGCCGCGGTAGCCCATGATGCCGCCGTCCTTGGAGATCGACTTGGCGAGGATGTTCGACGTGGTGTTCGGCGCCAGGTGCACGACCTTCGCGCCGGTGTCCTTGTGCACGCCTTTGCCGGCGACGCCGACGTTCAGGTGATCGGCGCGCGCGCCCTCGCCCATCAGGTAGGAGCCGGGGTAGAGCATCACGTACTTGGCGCCCATCGACCCGCCGACCCACTCGACGGTGCCGTTGGCGTCGACGATCGCGCGCTTGGTGTTCAGGTTGTAGACGTCCTTGGACCAGTTCTGCACGGTCGTGTAGCGCGCCTTGGCGCCCTCGTGCACGAAGATCTCGACGACCGCCGAATGCATCGAGTTGACGCTGTAGGTCTGCGCGGTGCAGCCCTCGATGTAGTTCACCTCAGAGCCCTCGTCGGCGACGATCAGCGTGTGCTCGAAGGTGCCCTCGCCGGCGCCCTCCATGCGGAAGTAGGACTGCAGCGGCAGGTCGCACTTGACGCCCTTGGGCACGTAGCAGAAGGCCCCTCCCGACCACACGGCGCCGTGCAGCGCGGAGAACTTGTTGTCCTGCGCCGGCACGCATTTGGTCATGAAGTATTTCTGCACGAGCTCGGGGTACTCGTTGATCGCGGTGTCCATCGAGCAGAACAGGATGCCCTGCTTGGCGTACTCCTCCTTCAAGCCCTCGTAGACGGGCTCCTGGCGCCACACGCCGACGACGCCCGCCAGGTGCTCGCGCTCGGCCTGCGGGATGCCCAGGTCCTCGTAGGTCTGCTTCATCTCGTCGGGCACGTCGTCCCAGCTGTTGAAGCGGCCGGCCGTCGGCGGCGAGTAGAGCACCAGGTCGTCGAGGTTCAGGCCGCTCAGGTCCGGACCCCACGTCGGCACCGGCTTGCGTTCGAAGATCTCCAGCGACTTCAGCCGTTTCTCGGCCATCCACGCGGGCTCGCCCTTGACCTTCGACAGCTCGCTGACCACCTCGCGCGAGATGCCCTGGCGGGCGCGCAGCTGGCCCTGCTCGTCCTCGACGATCGGGCTGGGCTTGGTGATCTTCGTGCGGTCAATCGTGGCCATGAGGCTCCTTACGGGAGGGCTTGCAAGATCCAGTTGGTGGGGCTCTGCGAATCCTGTGCGCTGAAGTAGGAATTGTATCGAGACTGGTCGTCCTCACCAGAGCGTGGATGTGGAATCGAACGAGCGGATTGCCGCATCGCGCGTGACAAGCGTCGCGCCAGTCGACCGCGCGGTCGCATAGATCAGCCGGTCGACCGGATCGCCCGGAAAGCCTCGCGCATCGAGCAGCCCGGCCGCCACGGCGACCTCGGCGCCGGGGGCAAGCGGCTCGACGCGCGCATCGGCGAGCGCCTGCCCGACCCACAAGCCGACATCTCGGTCGAGCGAGATGCGCCCCCGCGCCACGAGCATTGCCACCTCCCAGGCGCTCAGCGTCGAGACGCCGATGCGCGACGTCTGCTCGATGGCCTGCTCGGCCGCGCGGGAAAGCCGCTCGGGCGCCGTGAGCCACCAAAGCCACACGTGCGTATCGAGGACGATCACTTCGTCGTCGCGAGCACGATCACACCGTCGTCGCGGCGTCCCATGCGACGTCGAGCGGCTCGATGAGCTCCTCGTCGGAGACCTTGAAGACGACCGAGCCCCGCAGGCTCGCCGGCTGCGCCACAGGTGAAACCCGTGCAACCGGGCGCCCCCGCTTGGTAACCACGACCTCCTCGCCCGTCGTTGCCACCTCGTCGAGCATTGCCAAACACTCGGCCTTGAACCGGCTCGCAGAGATCGTTCGGATTGTCATGTCCATGGTCATATTACCATGGTCATCTGATTCAAAGTCAGGCCGCAAGCGACCGACGGGGCACGAATGCCGCAAGCGGCGTTGGCGTGGATCCGTCGTTTGCGTCACGGGCGCCAGTCGCGTCGCTCACCTCGGCCGTTCGCGGCTCGTCGAGTTCCGGCTCCTCAGGCGTCTGAATGTCCGGAGGACGTCCTTGCTCCTCGTATCGCGTGGCGTCGCGGGGTCCTCCGAGTATGGGCTCGCGCCCGGGCGGTCTTCGCCAGTCGGCCCTGCCATGGTCTTTATCTTCGTTCGCCTCAGCTCCCGTGAGTGGGACATTGCGGCATAGGGCAACTCCTTCAAGGAAGTCGGCGAGGCATTCCGTATCCGGCAAAGAACCCAGCGGGTGTACGGGCAGGAGCGGCGCGGGCGGGCTGGGCAGTCGCCGCGTGTTCACGGTCCGGGTCTTTACGGAGTGTGAGCTAGGTTCGCCCAGTGCTTCCCAGAGCGAGGTTGCCGGAGTTGCGTGAAGCCAGTTCCAGCATCCGCCACCCGCGCCCCCGAGCCGCTCGTCGGCGTGCCCCGCCGGCAAGGCATTCGACGCGGTGAGCTGACCTTTCGGAGGACGCGGTGGGGCGGGCCACGGAGGTGCCGGCAGCACGTAGAAGGTGTGGCTTCGCACGCCTGCGAACTCGGGACTGGTCACGTATCGCTCGAGCTGGCGCACATTGATCGGCACGCTGTGACCTACCTTGAGCGGCTGACATCCCTTGCACTCGAAGATCAGCAGCTTGCCGGCGCCCTGAGCGGTCAGATCCCAGTTGTCGATGGAGTTCTGGGTTGGCGCCCAAAGACGAACTCCAGGAAACCACGCTTCGAGCTCGATTGCCAACCAGGTCTCGACGGTCCGCTCGGGGATGCTCGAGGTCACGAATCGAAGCTACTCGCGGCTGCGGACGCGAGTTGCTCTTTCGGAACCGTTCTAGCGATAGCCGCGCTGGCCGATAGCCGCGCAGCTAGGCGGGCCACGCCGCGTCGCCCGTCACGGCGCCGCGCACGACCTTCAGGTTCAGCAGCGCGCACTTGCGGCGCGTCGCCGAGACGGGAATGCCCAGCAGCTCGATCATCCAGTCGGCGTCCAGCTTGCCGACCTCGTCGAGCTGCATCCCTTTTAGCTCCTCGGAGGCGATCGACGCCGAGGCTTGCGAGATGGCGCAGCCGTGGCCGTGGAAGCGCAGGTCCTCGATGCGCCCGTCCTTGACGCGGATGTGCACGCCCAGCTCGTCGCCGCACAGCGGGTTGTGCTCCAGGCCGGCCAGGTCGTGCGGCTCCAGCTCGCCGAAGTTTCGCGGGCGCTTGTAGTGGTCGAGGATGTAGTCGCGGTAGAGGTCGTCCATCACAAACCGAAGACCTCGCGCCCGGCCAGCAGCGCGTCGACGAGCGCGTCGATGTCCGAGGCGTCGTTGTAGACGCCGACCGAGGCGCGGGCGGTGGCGCCCACGCCGAGGCAGCGCATCAACGGCTGCGCGCAATGGTGGCCGGCACGGATGCACACGCCGCCGCGGTCGGCCAGCTCGGCGACGTCGTGCGGGTGGATGCCCTCGATCGTGAAGGAGGCCAATGCGCCGCGGCGCTCGGCCTCGGGCGGGCCGACGACGCGCAGGCCGGGCACCTCGGCGAGGCGCTCGAGCATGTAGGCGGTCAGCGAGCGCTCGTGCGCGCGCACGCGCTCCATGCCCAGCGCGCCCAGGTAATCGACGGCCGCGCCCAGGCCGACGGCCTCGGCGATCGGCGGCGTGCCCGCCTCGAACTTGTAGGGCAGCTCGTTCCAGCTGACCGACTGGAAGTCGACCGACGCGATCATGTCGCCGCCGGTCAGAAACGGCTCCATCCGCTCGAGCAGCGGCTCGCCGCCGTGCAGCACGCCGACGCCGGTCGGGCCGAGCGCCTTGTGTCCGGTCCAGCCGTAGAAGTCGGCGCCGAGCGAGCGGACGTCGACGGGCATCTGCGGAACCGCCTGCGCGCCGTCGACGAGCGACAGCGCGCCCGCCGCGCGAATCCGCGCGGTCATCTCGGCTACGGGGTTGATCGTCCCGAGCACGTTGGAGACGTGCGCGAAGGCGACCAGCTTGACGTCGCCGCGCGCCAGCTCGGCGTCGAGCTGCGCCAGCGACAGCTCGCCGCGCTCGTCGAGCTCCAGGTAGCGCAGCTCGGCCGAGCGCTCGCGGCAGAGCACCTGCCAGGGGACCAGGTTGGCGTGGTGCTCCATCTGCGTGATCAGCACGGCGTCGCCCGGGCCGACGTTCGCCCGGCCCCACGAGTAGGCGACGAGGTTGATCGCCTCGGTGACGTTCTTGGTGAAGATCGTCGTGCGCGGGTCGCCGCCGACGAAAGCCGCGACGCGCCTGCGCGCGTCGTCGTAGGCCGCGTCGGCCTCCTGGGCGAGCGCGTAGACGCCGCGGTGGACGTTGGCGTTGTGCCTGCGCAGGTGCTCGGCCTGCGCTTCGATCACCGCCTGGGGCTTCTGCGAGGTGGCGCCGGAGTCGAGGTAGATCAGCTCGCGCCCGCCAAAGCGCCGCGCGAAGATCGGGAAGTCGGCCTTTACGGCAAGCGAGCTCTCAGCGACTGGTGGCATAGGCCTCGATGTCCTCGCGCGCCGCCGCCAGCTTGTCGGCGACCTTCGCGCGCACGAGCTCCTGCAGCGGCTCGTCCTCGAGCTCGGAGATCAGCGGCTCGAAGAAGCCCTCCACGATCACGCGCACGGCGGCCGGGCGATCCAGGCCGCGCGTCTGCATGTAGAAGATGGCCGTCTCGTCGAGCTCGCCGACGGTTCCGCCGTGCGAGGCCGAGACGTCGTCGGAGGAGACGAGCACCGAGGGGATCGCGTCGACGCGCGCTTTGGGCGAGAGCATCATCGAGTGGATCTGCAGGTAGGTGTGCGTCTGCTGCGCGCCCGGGTCGATTTGGATCAGGCCCTCGAAGCTCGCGCGGCTCTCGCCCGTGGCGGCGCCGCGCCAGTGCACGTCGCCGCCGGACGGGCCCGTCTCGTGCAGGTCCACCGCGAACACGTCCAGGTGCTCGTGCTCCTCGGTGAAGAACAGCCCGCGAAAGGCCATGTCGCCGCCGGGCTCGGAGACGGCCAGCTCGAGGTGCTGGCGCACGAGCCGGCCGCCGAGCAGCGACGGCAGCCAGTGGCAGTGTGCGTCGCGCCCGACGCCGACGAAGCGCGTGGACACGTCGAACACTTCGCCCGCGCCCCAGTCCTGCACCTGCGCCAGGCGGCAGCGCGCGCCGTCCTGCAGGTACAGCTCGAACGCGCCGGCGTGCAGCGCCTGACCCTCGAAGTCCTCCGCCAGGTCGTACTCGTGCACGCGAAACCGGCTGTTGGGCGCGCCGACGACGAGCGTGCGCCCGTACTGCGCGACGCCTGGCGAGTCGATCGCATAGACGATCTCGAAGGGGTCCTCGACTGCGACGCCCTCGGGGACGTGCAGGAACGCGCCGCCGGTCCAGAACGCCGCGTTGGCGGCCTCCAGCTTGTTGCGGTCGATCGCCAGGCGCTTGGAGTACCAGGGCGCCACGAGCTCGGCGTGGTCGTCAAAGGCGTCCTGGAGCGAGCACAGCACGACGCCCTTGGCCGCCAGCTCGGCGTCCAGCTCGACGTGCACGACGGTGCCGGCGCTCTGCACGATCCGCCCGGCGCGCGGGCGGTCGGGAAGCGTCCGCGACACGACCTGCGGCACGGAGTCCGGCGGCGGCGAGGGCTGCGTGGCGAGCGCGTCGAGGTCGAGGCTCTGCAGGCTGGTCGTCCAGAAGCCCGAGCGTCGCCAGACGGGCAGCTCGCTGGCGTCGTAGGCCTCCAGCGCGGCCTCGCGCAACTGCTGCAGGCTGCGCCCGTCGCCCGCCCCGGCGCCCGCCAGCGCGTGATACAGCGTCGCCTCGCGATGGCGGCCCGGCTTGGCCTGCCTGTGTCCGTCGGAGGGCGGCGTGGAGCCGTTGCCGGCTGCGGCGGGGGTGATTGCGTCGCCGAGCTCAGACACCGCCGTCACCGGCCGCGACAGCGCTCGCGCCGACCTCTTGGCGGATCTCGTCATAGCCCTCGCGCTCGAGTCGCTCGACGAGCTCGACGCCGCCCTCGAGCACGATGCGCCCGTCCATCAGGATGTGCACGAACTGGGGCTTTACGTAGTGCAGGATGCGTTGGTAATGCGTGATGATCAGCGCGCCCAGGCCCTGCTCGTCGTGCAGGCGCTGGACGCCCTCGGCGACCGTGCGCAGCGCGTCGATGTCAAGGCCCGAGTCGGTCTCGTCGAGGATCGCGACGTCGGGCGTGAGCATCGCCATCTGCAGGATCTCCGCGCGCTTCTTCTCGCCGCCGGAGAAGCCGTCGTTGAGGTGGCGCGAGGTGAACGTTTTGTCGACGTCCAGCAGCTCGATCGCGTGCTGCAGCTCGTTGCGGAACTCCTTGACCTGGATCGGCTCCTCGCGCTTGGCGTTGATCGCCATGCGCAGGAAGTTGGCGACCGACACGCCGGGGATCGAAACCGGGTACTGGAAGGCCAAAAACAGCCCCGCCTTAGCGCGCTCGTGCGGCTCGGCCTCGGTGATGTCCTCGCCCTTGAACGTGATCGACCCCTCGGTGATCTCGTAGGAGGGGTGGCCCATCAGCGTGCTGGCCAGCGTCGACTTGCCCGATCCGTTGGGCCCCATCAGCGCGTGGATCTCGCCGCGCGAGATGTCCAGGTCGACGCCCTTGAGGATCTCGCGCTCCTCGATGCGCACGTGCAGGTCTCTGATCTCTAGGTCAGCCATGTTCTCCGTTTCAAGCTCCGGTCGTGAGTGTTTGCGGGCCGACCTGCAGCGCGGGCAGCGCCGGGCCGGTCGACAGCGCGGCGCCGGCGCCGAGCGCCGGGCCGAGCACGAGGTCGGCGAGCGTCATCTCCTGCAGCGTGCGCACGATCGAGAAGCGCACGCGAGTCCACAGCAGCTTCGTGGGGCACACGTGCCCCGGCTGCGTCTCGCGCGAGCAGACGATCGACCCGTCCGAGCCCTCGGTGATGCACTCGATCGGCGCGATCGACCCCTCCAGAGCCTCGACGACCTCGGCCATCGTGATCTCCGTCGGCGATCGCGCCAGCAGGTAGCCGCCACGCGAGCCGCGGCGCGAGTCCACCAGGCCGGCCTTGCGCAGCCGCGCGACGAGATGCTCCAGATAGGCCAGCGGAAGGCCGCCGCGCTCGGCGATCTCCGCGAGCGGGATCGGTTCCTCGCCGGCTCGCCGAGCCAGCTCGACCATCACGCGCACGCCGTACTCGGCCTTGGTTGAGAACATCATCTGTCGAATACCTACCTGCGCGCTAGGGTATCAGCCGGCCGCCGCTGCGCCGGGCCGCGCGCCGCGGCGCGCGGCGTCTCGCGAGCAGGCCGCGGCGATCGGCGTCGCTCACCCGAGCAGCTTGCGGATGTCGTGCGCAAGCGCTTCGGGCGTGAGCTGTTCGAGCTGGAAGACCACGCGCTCGTATCCGGCGCGGTCGATCAGGAAGACCGACGCGGTGCGGTCGAAGGCGGCGCGGTCGGCGCTCGCCGGCGTGACGTGAAAGGCGTGCCACACCGGGCGCAGCTGCGCAGGTGCGCCGCTCAGATAGCGCACGCGGCCGCTGAGCGAGACGCGCGACAGAAAGCGCCTGACGCGCGCCGGAGTGTCGGCCGCCGGATCGGCGCTGACGAGCAGCACCGGCACGGGCGCGCCAAGTTCGTCGAGCGCCCCGCGAATCTGCTGGGCGATCACGACGCAGGGGCCGCCGCAGCTGGCGTAGACGAAGGCGACCACGATTACCTGGCCGCGATAGCCGGCAAGCGACACCGAACGGCCGCTCTGGTCGCTGAGCGTGAACTGCCGCGCCAGGACGCCGGCGGGCAGCGCCGCGCCATCGAAACCCGAAGCGCCGGCCGGCGCTGCGGGGGCCGTGGACGGCGGCGCCGAGGACGAGCAGCCGCACAGCGAAGCTGCGAGTGCGATCGTCGCGAGAGCCGCGCCGGCGCGGCTGCAGCGGGCGATTTGCGGGGACGGCAGCATGGCCGACCAGCGTAGGGCAGGACCGGCTGGCGGGACCCCGAAAGCCCGGCCCCCGGCGCTATACTTTGTGAAGTCAATGAAACCCGACCGTGGTTTAGGAGTTTCGAGATGAGTCCGTCTGGAGCTGAGCTTCTCCGCGACATCAAGAGCCGGATCGAGGAGATCGATCCTTCGCAGGTGCACGAGCTGGTCGACGAGGGCATTGCGATCATCGACGTGCGCGAGGCCGAGGAGTTCGGCAGCGCCCATCTCCCCGGCGCCAAGCACGTTCCCAAGAGCTACCTGGAGACGCGCATCGAGGGGGTCGTCCCCGATCGCGACGCGCACATCGTGCTCTACTGCCAGTCGGGCAACCGCTCGGCTTGGGCGGCGCGCACGCTGGAAGAGGATCTCGGCTACACCAACGTCGCGTCGATGACCGGCGGGATCACGCTGTGGAAGGACCGCGGCTATGAGGTCGAGGTTCCGCGCACGCTCACCGCCGAACAGCGCGAGCGCTACTCGCGCCACATGCTCGTGCCGGAGATCGGCATCGAGGGCCAGCAGAAGCTGCTCGACGCGAAGGTGCTGCTGCTCGGCGCCGGCGGCCTCGGCTCGCCGACCGCGCTGTACCTGGCCGCCGCCGGCGTCGGCACGCTGGGCATCGTCGACGACGACGTCGTCGACCTGTCCAACCTCCAGCGCCAGGTGATCCACTCCACCCAGCGCATCGGCGTCCCCAAGGTGGACTCCGCCGAGGAGTCGATCCACGCGCTGAACCCCGACGTCGACGTCGTCAAGTACCAGACGCGCATCGACGCGTCGAACATCGTGGAGATCATCAAGGACTACGACGTGGTGGTCGACGGCGTCGACAACTTCCCCACGCGCTACCTGCTCAACGACGCGACCGTGCGCCTGAAGATCCCCGTCGTGTCCGCGTCGATTCTCGGCTTCGACGGCCAGCTGTCGGTGTTCAAGCCCTACGAGGGCCCGTGCTATCGCTGCCTGTTCCGCGAGCCGCCGCCGGCCGAGCTGGCGCCTTCCTGCGGCGCAAACGGCGTGCTCGGCGTGCTGCCCGGCACGATGGGCCTGCTGCAGGCCACCGAGGTCGTCAAGCTGATCGTCGGCATCGGCGAGCCCGCCATCGGGCGGCTGCTGCTCTACGACGCGCTCGGCGCGACGCTCACCGAGGTGAGGGTCCATCGCGACCCGGAGTGCCCGATCTGCTCGCGCGAGCCCGACGAGATCGCCGACGAGGAGCTTGGCGTGTTCCCGGATTACGAGGCCTTCTGCGCCGCAGCCGGCTAGCGGCGCGCCGGTCGAGCACGCTAAGGTCCCG
>Ga0207671_10000924_pt1 | contig 36861 bp, 42 predicted proteins | sample KBSC24metaG_FD_184352 | JGI IMG/M metagenome (GOLD analysis project Ga0207671, IMG submission 184352) | Corn rhizosphere microbial communities from Kellogg Biological Station, Michigan, USA - KBS C2-4 metaG (SPAdes) (version 2) | ecosystem: Host-associated > Plants > Roots > Rhizosphere > Soil...
ACCCGCTTCCGGCTGGTCAGCGAGCTCGACGTCACCACGCCCTTCCGCCAGGTGGAGGCGGACATCGCGGCCTTCGTCGGCGACGATGCCGAGCCGGCGCCGCTCGGCATCGCGCTGCGCGCCGACCTGGAGCGCGAGGCCCGCCGCTATGCCGATGCCAAGGGCTATGCGATCGACTGGGCGGCGGTGGAGCGGCTCGACGACGAGGGGCTGGTCAATGGCGTGGCGCAGGTGACGCCGTTCGATGTCGCCACCAAGCAGGCGCTGCTGGAGGCGCCGGACATCGCTGAGCGTGCCGATCTGGTCGTCCAGTTCCTGCGCTTCTTCCGCCTCGACGACAGCGACGACGACGACGGAGCGACGTTGCAGTGATCGCCCCGGACCTGCTGGCGATCCTCGTCTGCCCGCTGACGCGCACTCCGCTGCGGCTGGAGGGCGAGGAGCTGATTTCCGACGAAGCGGGGCTGGCCTATCCGATCCGCGAGGGCGTGCCGGTGCTGCTGGTGGAGGAGGCGCGGCGGCTGTGACGGCTGCCGAAGACCTGCGTTTCGATCCGGACGGTGCCCAACGATTCGAAGCCGCCGTGACGCCGTATCTTTCCGCGATTTTCGATGCGCTCGCCGATGTGCCGACCGGGCAGGCGGGGGTCAGACTCCGCGACCGATCTGCGCTCCGACAATTCCTAACTCCGACGGGTGCGATCGGGCGGATCGCCGCTTCGGTTCTTGGCGATCAGACACGCCCGGTCCGCGCGTTGCTGTTCGACAAAACGGCGGCCACAAACTGGTCGCTTGGATGGCATCAGGACCGGACGATCGTAGTGCGTGAACGCAAGCCTGCAGACGGCTTCGGGCCGTGGACGGTAAAGGATGGTCTGCAGCATGTCGCGCCACCGTTCGATCTGTTGGCTGGGATGGTGACCCTGCGCATGCATCTCGACCCGGTACCCGCCGACAATGCACCGCTGCTGATCGCGCCCGGATCGCACTTGTCCGGCCGCGTGACGGAGGACCAGGTTGAGGAGGTGGTTGCACGATGCGGAACGGCGTCGTGCACGGCCGAAGCTGGGGATATCTGGCTTTACGCGACCCCGATCCTCCACGCCTCCGACGCCGCCCGCACGCCATCCAGCCGGCGCGTGCTTCAGCTCGATTTCGCCGCGCGCGAACCCGGCGCCGGATTGGAATGGCTCGGCGTCTGACGGGTCAGACCATCTGCCCCGTCAGCAGCTTCGGCAGCGCGCCGCTTTCGCCGCGCGCTTCGGCCATGAAAAAGTCCTTCAGCGGGGAGATGCGCTCCACCATGCCGATGCCGAAGCGGCGGAGGCGGCTCGCCGGCTTGCCGGGGATGCCGAACAGGCGGGTGAGGCCGTCGGTCGCCGAGGCCACCAGGAAGGTGTCGAGCCCGCGCCAGCGCTCGTAGCGCTGCAGCAATTGGTGATCGCCCGGATCGAGGCCGAGGCGGACGCCCTCGATCAGCACCTCGGCCAGCGCGGCGGCGTCGCGGAAGCCGAGATTGACGCCCTGGCCGGCGATCGGGTGGATGCCGTGGCCGGCATCGCCCACCAGGGCGACCCGCTCGGCGGTGATCCGCGCCGTGTGGTGGAAGCCGAGCGGGAAGCTGGACAGTGGCGCGGCCAGCGTGATGGCGCCCAGCATCCCGCCCATCCGCTTCTGCGCCTCGGCGGTGAAGGCGCGCTCGGACAGCGACAGCATGGCGGGCGCATCGTCCTCCGCCACCGTCCACACCAGCGCCGAGCGATGGCCGCCCTGCATCGGCAGCAGCGCGAACGGCCCGGCGGTGTAGAACAGCTCGTGGGCGACGTTGCGATGGTCCGCCTCATGCTCCAGCATGCCGACCATCGCGACGTGGTGATAGTCCCAGCGCGCCACCGCGAGACCCGCCATGTCGCGGGTCGGCGAGCGGCGGCCTTCGGCGCCGACCAGCAGCGCCGCCTTGACCGTCCGCCCGTCCGCCAGGGCGACGCGCACGCCGGCGGCATCGCGCTCCACCGATGCGGCGCGGTTCGCCATCAGCACGGTGACGCCGTCCGACGCCTCCGCCGCCTCGCGCAGGCCGATGCGGAGGTAGCGATTCTCCACCATCATGCCGAGCGGGCCGTCATTCTCCAGGTCGGGCTGGAAATTCAGCAGGCCGCGCGCGCCCTGCTCGCCCACCTCGATCCGCTCGATCGGATTGGCATGGTCGGCGAAGCGGGCGGTGGCGCCGATCGCCTCCATCATCCGCCAGCTCGTCGAGGAGACGGCCGAGGCGCGGCCGTCGAAATGGGTGTCGCGGATCTGGGTGGCGGGCGCCGGATCGACCACCGTGACGGTCACGCCGCCCTTGGCCAGCGCCGTCGCCAGCGCGCAGCCGACGAGGCCGGCGCCCAGGATGATCACGTCGCTGTGCAGGGTGTCGCTCATGCGCACCGCTCTAGGGCGGATCGACACGCATGAAAATCCTCCCCCGCCAGGGGGAGGTGGCAGGCGCAGCCTGACGGAGGGGGAGGGCGGCGGCGCGCTAAAGAGGAATCACCGCCATCCTCCCCCTCCGTCGCCTTCGGCGCGCGCGAGGTCGAACATGCCGGGGTCATGTTCGACCTCGCGCGCTCCCCCTGGCGGGCGGAGGATTTGTGGCAGTTGGGCGCAGAGAGGACTCCCATCGGCCGGAGGCGGAAGCCGCCGGCATTGACTAGCGGGATTTGAAGGGACAGGGTACCGATGCGGAACATTTGGGGCACGATCTCGGCCCCATCGGGGAGCTAGAGACATGGCGGGCAGCGTGGCGGTGCGGCAGGCGCCCTGGCGCGAGAAGATGGCGCAGGCGATCGCGCGCTCCGGCGGAGTGATCATCGGGCTGGCGCTGGTCGTCGGCGCGCTGCTGCTGGCGGTCGCGCTGGCGAGCTATCATCGCAGCGATTCGGCGCTCAACACCGTGTCGGGCGGGCAGACCCTCAACTGGATCGGGCCGGTCGGCGCCTGGACCGCCGACGCGCTGCTGACCCTGTTCGGCCCGATCGCCGCCGCCTGGGTGCCGATCGTGCTGGTGCCGGGCGTACGCCTGGTGCGCGGGCGCGGCGCGGGCGGCTGGGCCCGGGCGGCGCTGATGACGCTGCTGGCCCTGCTCCTCGCCGGCACCGCCGTCACCCTGTTCCGCGAGAGCACGAGCCTGCAGCTGCCGGCCGGCTGGGGCGGGGCGGTCGGCATTCTCGGCGCCGACATGGTGGATGCCGGGCTGGGCCTGATCCATGCGCCCGGCTTCGACATGCCGCTGCGCTATGCGATCGAGCTGGTCTTCCTGGGGCTCGGCCTGTGGCTGTGGATCAAGGCGATCGGCCTGGAGGCCGAGGAATGGGGCTGGCTGGCCCGCGCCGGGGCGCAGACCGCGAAGCCCGTCGCCCGCGTCGCGCAGAAGCGCGCGCCCCGCCGCGAGGCGGTGATCGACGAGGACGAGATTTTCGACGAGATCGACCTTGAGGACGAGCCGGCGCCGACGCCCCGGGAGCCGCGCGCGCCGTCGCGCCCGATCATCGCCGACCGCCAGCAATCCGCGCCCAAGAAGCCCGAGGCCAAGCGCCAGGCCTCGCTGGACCTGCGCGACGAATATGTGCTGCCCTCGATCGACCTGCTCGCCCCGGTGCCGACGGGCGGGGGCCAGGCGATCGACAAGGCGGCGCTGGAGCGCAACGCCCGCCTGCTCGAAACCGTGCTGGACGACTTCAAGGTGCACGGCAAGATCACCCAGGTCCGCCCCGGCCCGGTGGTCACCATGTACGAGCTCGAGCCCGAGAGCGGCATCAAGGCGAGCCGCGTCGTGGCGTTGGCCGACGACGTGGCGCGCAACATGTCGGCGCTCTCCGCGCGCATCGCCACCATCCCCGGCCGCACCGTGATCGGCATCGAGCTGCCCAACGTGAAGCGCGAGGCGGTAGTCTTCTCCGAGATGGTCGCCTGCTCGCAATTCGAGGACGGGACGGCGCAGCTGCCCATCATCCTCGGCAAGAACATCGCCGGCGATCCGGTGGTGGCGGATCTCGCGCCGATGCCCCACCTGCTCGTCGCCGGCACCACCGGATCGGGCAAGTCGGTCGGCCTCAACTGCATGATCATGTCCCTGCTCTACCGGCTGACGCCCAAGCAGTGCCGCATGATCATGATCGATCCCAAGATGCTGGAGCTCAGCATCTATGACGACATCCCCCATTTGCTCTCCCCGGTCGTCACCGAGCCCGCCAAGGCGGTGCGCGCGCTCAAATGGGCGGTCGAGCAGATGGAGGAGCGCTATCGCATGATGGCCTCGGTCGGCGTGCGCAGCCTCGCCTCGTTCAACGAGAAGGTGCGCGTCGCCAAGTCCAAGGGCCAGCGGCTCGGCCGGCGCGTGCAGACCGGCTACGATGCCGAGAGCGGCCATCCGGTCTATGAGGAGGAGCAGCTCGACTACGAGATCCTGCCGCAGATCGTGGTGGTGGTGGACGAGCTCGCCGACCTGATGATGACGGCGGGCAAGGAGGTGGAATTCCTGATCCAGCGCCTTGCCCAGAAGGCGCGCGCGGCGGGCATCCACCTGATCATGGCCACCCAGCGCCCCTCGGTCGACGTCATCACCGGCGTGATCAAGGCCAATTTGCCGACCCGCATCTCCTTCGCGGTGACCAGCAAGATCGACAGCCGCACCATCCTGGGCGAGCAGGGCGCCGAGCAGCTGCTGGGCAAGGGCGACATGCTCTACATGCCCGGCGGCAAGCAGATCGCCCGCGTCCACGGGCCCTTCGTGTCGGACGAGGAGGTGCGCGCGGTCGCCGATCACTGGCGTTCGCAGGGCCAGCCCGATTACATCTCCGCCGTCACCGAGGAGCCGGAGGATGGCGGCTTCGCGCTCGATGGTGCCCCGGCCGATGACGATTCGCCCGATGCCGCGCTCTATCGCAAGGCGGTGCAGGTGGTGGCCGAATCGCAGAAGGCCTCGACCAGCTACGTCCAGCGCCAGCTGCGCATCGGCTACAACAGCGCCGCGCGCCTGATCGAGCGGATGGAGCGCGAGGGCAAGGTCGGCGCGCCGGACCATGTCGGCCGCCGCGAGGTGCTGATCGATCGCGACGGGCAGGCGCTTTAGGCCGTCCGTCCGTGGAGCGACGTCATAGCTCAACGCTTCGTCGGGTCTGCGACTCCCCTTGGCGTGAAGTGATCTCGCCACCTCTTGGCGACTGCGACAAGACGTGCGATTCCGTCGATCGGCAGATCGGAGGTTCTCGTGGACAGGACACAACAAGCACGCGAAGTCGATCGAAACTACGATGCCTTCGTCCGCATGCTGGCATCGTTGCTGTCCGAGCATCGCAACGAATTTGCGCTGATGCGCGACGCTAAGATCGTCGAATTTTTCGAGCGACCTGGGGACGCTAATCGAGCCGGTGTCGATCGCTTTCCCGACCAGATCTTCTCGATCCAGGAAGTGACTGACGAGCCGATCGACTTAGGCTTCTGGTCACATGTCGATCCGCATTGATTGGCGTCACGATCGCCGGCGGATCATCCTGCCCGTTCTTGTCTTACGGCCGACACCATCAACCGATTTCACACCCTATGAGGCGCGAGCTCTGCTCGATACCGGAGCGACCACCAGCGGCATCACTCCCCGAGTCGCACGCGCGCTTGATCTCCTGCCGCGAGGTAAGCGCCCGCTTGGTTCTGCGCGCGGCGAAGAACAAGCCGAGCGATATCTCTTCCGCATCGGTTTGATGAGCGATTGCGCGCCGGGCGATCCGCCCACCTTCCCATTCCTCTTCGATGATGTCGTCGGCTTTGAACTGCGGGACAATTTTCATCTCGACATGCTGCTGGGTATGGATGTGCTCAACCAATGCGATTTCAGCATGAACCGATCGGGCGTCTGTCGGCTGATCGCCGGCTGAATTCAGCGGTCATTCAATCCATTCCGGTTAGTTCGCCATTGTCCCAAGCTGGAGTCCTTGATGCGTTTCTCTCCCCTGATGCTCGCCGCGCCCGCTCTCGTCGCCGCCGCCCCGGCCCCCGCGCCGTCGCCCGATCTCGCGGCGGTGCAGGCGCATCTGCGGGGCGTGCAGACGATGACCGCCGATTTCGAGCAGACCAACGCCAAGGGCCAGATCGTCTCCGGCACGCTGCGGCTCAAGAAGCCGGGCAAGGTCCGCTTCGAATATCAGAAAGGCGTGCCGCTGCTTGTCGTCGGTGACGGCAAGGCGCTGACCATGATCGATTATTCGGTGAAGCAGGTCTCGCGCTGGCCAATCGGCAAGACGCCGCTCGCGCTGCTGCTCGATCCCGACAAGGATGTGGCGGGCTATGCCACCATCGTGCCGAGCGGCCGCCCCGATCTCGTCGTGCTGGCGGGGCAGGACAAGAAGCATCGCGAATATGGCAGCATCACCGTCACCTTCCGCCGATCGGCGGGCGCGCCCGGCGGGCTGGTGCTCGACGGCTGGCAGGTGCTGGATGCGCAGAACAACCGCACCACGGTGCGCCTCTCCAACCAGCGCTTCAACGTGCCGGTGGACGATTCGGCCTTCCAATGGACCGACCCGCGCCCGAAGGGCCCGCGCCGTTAACGATGAACGGTGTCAGCCCGGCGACATGGCGAGCCGATGACGCGATCTTAACGGCTCCGTTCATCCGGGCGAAAGGCTGGGGGGCCTAATTCTCTTCTTGCGGCCACGGAGCCGTTCCGGAATTCCCCCTGTTGTCCGGAACACATGCTTCGTGTCCCGCCTGCGTGACGAACGCCAGGTCGGCCCCCGTTCCATGCCCCCGGAACGGGGGCCTTTCCGTATCTGGCGTACCGGCCTTCGCTCGCCTACATCGCTCGCCATGGCCACCACCAAGATCGCGTCCTGGAACATCAATTCCGTCCGCGCCCGCATCGAGATCGTCGAGCAATTCCTGCGAAACGAGCAACCCGACATCCTCTGCCTGCAGGAAACCAAGGTGGAGGACGGCACCTTCCCGCACGCCCCGTTCGAGCGATTGGGCTACACCCACCGCCTGCTCGCCGGGCAGCGCATGCACCATGGCGTCGCGATCCTCTCGAAACTCCCGCTCGGCGAGCATGGCCGGCATGACTGGCAGGACAATGGCGAGGCGCGCCACGTCGGCGCGCGCCTGCCCAATGGCGTCCGGCTGGAGAATGTCTACGTGCCGGCGGGCGGCGACATTCCCGATCCCGCGCTCAACCCCAAATTCGCGCAGAAGCTCGCCTTCGTCGAGCGGATGACGCGCTGGTCCGAGGATTTGCGCGAGCCCACCCTGATCGTCGGCGATTTCAACATCGCCCCGCTGGAATGCGACGTGTGGAGCCACAAGCAATTGCTCACCGTGGTCAGCCACACGCCGGTGGAGGTGGACGCGCTGGGGCGGCTGCAGGCGGCGCACGATTGGGTCGATCTCGGCCGCCATTTCTATCCCGCCCCGGCGCGGCTCCACACCTGGTGGAGCTATCGCTCGCCGGACTGGACGGTGAACGATCGCGGCCGGCGCCTCGATCATATGTGGGCGAGCCCCGACGTGGCGAAGACGGCGGTGGCGCACCGCGTGCATGAGGATTGCCGCAACTGGCTCAAGCCCTCCGACCATGTCCCGCTGGTCACGGAGTTCGACTGGTGAGCGACCGGCGCGCGGTCGCGCGCGGCATCGATGCGCTGCGCCGGGGCTGGCCGGTCGTGATCGGGGAGGGCGACACGGCCCTGACCCTGCTCGCCATCGAGACCGCTGACGCCGCCCGCCTGGCCGGCTTCGCGCCGGACGGACGCTATGACGTGCTGCTGTCGCCCGAGCGCGCGGCGACCCTGATGCTGGCGAACCAGCGCCCGGCCGCCGCCGCGCCGTCAGCCGTGCGCATCGCGCAGGTTCCGTGGCTCGATCTCGATGTCGCGACCCTGCTGGCCGATCCGGCGCGCGATCTGTCGGCGCCGCTCAAGGGCCCCTTCGTCACAGCGCCCACCGGTGCCGATGCGGCCAGCGCTGCCGCGCTGAAGCTCGCGCGACTGGCGGGCGTGCTGCCCGCTTTCTTCGTGCGGGACGGGTGCGGGGCGGAGGATGCGCCCCGTCCGGCGGCGGCGGATATCCTGGATTATGATGCGCCCGCTCATCTCGCCATCGCCTCGCGGGCGCGATTGCCGATCGAAGCATCAGCACAACATACTGAAATTATTGCCTTTCGGTCCAACGAGGAGGCGACGGAGCATGTCGCGCTGGTGATCGGCGCGCCCAATGGCCAGCCGCCGCTGGTCCGCCTGCACAGCGAATGCCTGACCGGCGACGTGTTCGGGTCGCTCAAATGCGATTGTGGTCCTCAGCTCGACGGGGCGCTGCATCGCATCGCCGAGGAGGGGTGGGGCATCCTTCTGTATCTTCGGCAGGAGGGGCGGGGGATCGGGCTGATCAACAAGCTCCGCGCTTATGCCCTGCAGGATCAGGGCTTCGACACGGTGGATTCCAACCTCCGCCTTGGCTTCGCGATCGACGCCCGGGATTTCGGCGTGGCGGCGCGGATGCTCGAATTGATCGGGCAGCCCCGTATCCGGCTGCTCACCAACAACCCGGCCAAGGTGGCGGGCCTGGCCGCCGCTGGAATCGACGTGGTCGCGCGGGTCGAACATCGCATCGCGCCCAACCCGCACAATGTCGACTATCTCGCGACCAAGCGCGACCGCACCGGCCACATGCTCTGATGCATATTCTGGTCGAGACGGATCGCGGCCTGCTCCACGTGGAACATCAGGTCATCCCCTGCGCCATCGGCAAGGGGGGCGTGTGCAGGGCCGTGGACAAGTGCGAAGGCGATGGGTGCACGCCACTCGGGACGTGGCCGATCCGTGCGGCCCTGCTCCGTCCCGGAGCTGGCTTCGTGCCGCCGCGCAACCTGCCCTGGCGCTGGCTGCGGCCGACCGATGGCTGGTCCGACGACGTCGCCGATCCCGCTTACAATCGGCCGGTGCGCCACCCCCACCTGTTCTCCGCCGAACGGATGTGGCGCGATGACGCGCTCTACGATGCCGTGCTGGTGCTCGGGCATAACGACCATCCCCCCGTGGCCGCCGCCGGGAGCGCGATCTTTCTGCATCTGCGTGGCCCCAAGCCCACCGAAGGCTGCGTCGCGATCGATCGGGACGCCATGGCCATGCTGCTCGCAACGCTCCCGATTGGCTCGGTGGTCGATATTCGGCACCATATTGGCGACGAGGCGCCGCTGGGTTAAGGCTGCCATGCCGACCCTGGGCTGGAGACGACAGTGAAGATCACAGTGGATGTCGACTGCACGCCGGAAGAGGCGCGCCGTTTCATGGGTCTTCCCGATCTGTCGAGCATCCATGAAGCCTATCTCGCCAAGATGCGCAGCGCGATCGAGCAGGGCATCACGCCCGATACCATCCAGACGATGATGCAAAGTTGGGGGCCGATGGGCGAAGCGGGCTTCAATCTGTGGCGCCAGATGCTGGACAATATGGGTGGCCGCAGTTCCAAATAATATCCGGCGTGACGCGGACACCATCTTCGCGCTGTCGAGCGGCGCGCTCCCGTCCGCCATCGCCATCGTTCGGATCAGCGGCCCCAATGCGCGGGACGCGCTGGACCAGCTCGCCGGCGGGAGGCTGGACGCCGGGCAGGTGGCTTTGCGCACGCTCCGCGACCAGGGAGAGATTCTCGATCAGGCCATGATCCTCTGGTTCCCGGCACCGCGCACGGTGACGGGGGAGGATCTTGTCGAACTCCATCTCCACGGCAGCCGGGCTGTGGTGGAGGCCTGCTTCGCCGCGCTCGGGCGGCTGGGATTCCGCATGGCCGAGCCGGGAGAATTCACCCGCCGCGCCTTGTTCAACGGCAAGATGGATCTCAGCGCCGTCGAAGGCCTCGCCGATCTGCTCGCCGCCGAAACCGAAAGCCAGCGCCGGGACGCGATCCGCCGCCAGCGGGGAGCCATTCCGCGAAAGCTTGCCGAATGGCGGGGGCGGCTGATCGACATCGCAGCCGGCGTGGAGGCCGCGATCGACTATGACGGCGAAGAGGAGACCGCCGGCTCCACCGATGGGACGGATCAGCTGGACAGCCTGCTCCGTGAAATCGAGCGGGCCTTGGCCATTGCTCCGGCCGAGCGGCTACGCGATGGGATCCGCGTCGCGATCGTCGGCCCGCCCAATGCCGGCAAGTCGACCCTGCTCAACGCGCTGGCCGGGCGCGACGCCGCGATCGTTTCGGATATCGCCGGGACGACGCGCGATGCGATCGAATGCCCCGTGGCGATCGGCGGCATCCCCTTCCTCCTGGTGGATACGGCAGGCCTGCGCGATGCGATCGACCCGATCGAGATCATCGGCGTCGCACGAGCGCGGGACGAGGGGGAGCTGGCCCAGATTCGCATCGACCTTGGCGCGGATCATCATGATAATCGCACCATCGCCGTGTCCGCGAAATCGGACATCGCCGAGCCACGGTCCGACACGCTCGCGGTCTCGGTTCATGCAGAAACCGGGTTGAGCGCCTTGCAGGATCGGCTTTGCCAAATGGCCCAGGCCATGCTGCCGGGAAGCGGCGAGGTGGCGTTCGATCGCCGTTACAGACAGGCCCTCTTTCTGATAAGGGACGACATCGCCGCAGCCGTGATGGCGCGCGAACCGCTGCTGGCAGCGGAGCATCTTCGACTTGCGATTCGCGAGCTCGATCATGTGCTGGGCGGGGAGGGGGTTGAGGATATGCTTGACGCACTCTTCGGCCGCTTCTGCCTCGGCAAATGATGTTCCACGTGAAACATGGTCTGTGATGTCCCGAACTTTTGATGTGATCGTTGTGGGGGGCGGCCATGCCGGCTGCGAGGCGGCGGCGGTAGCGGCGCGCATGGGCTGTCGCGTCGCGCTGATCGCGATCGATGCCGAGGCGATCGGATCCATGTCGTGCAACCCCGCTATCGGCGGAGTCGGCAAGGGGCATCTGGTCCGCGAAGTCGATGTCTTCGATGGATTGATCGCGGCGGCCGCGGACGATGCGGCAATCCACTATCGCATGCTGAACGCCAGCAAGGGGCCGGCTGTGCATGGCCCTCGTGTTCAGGCCGACCGTACGCTCTTTCGTACATCAATCCAGCGCCGCCTGTCCGCGCTTCCTGAGCTCGAGATCGTCGAGGGGGAAGTGATCGGCCTGTCATTGGCCGGAGGGCAGGTTTCTGGAGTGACCCTGGCGAGCGGCGAAGCGCTCCAAGGCCGGGCGGTCATTCTGGCATCGGGAACCTTCCTCGGCGGCAAGCTCTTCCGGGGCCGGGAGCGCTTCGATGGTGGGCGAATCGGAGAGGCTGGCGCCCATCGACTGGCGGAGCAGCTGCGCGAAATCCTCCCCATCCGCCGCCTGAAGACCGGAACGCCGCCCCGCCTGGATGGTCGATCGATCGACTGGTCGCGGATCGCCCGGCAACCGTCAGATGCGGATGCGTGGCGGCTCTCCCCCGATTCCGCGGGCCCACGCAACGCCCAGCTGTTCTGCGGGATCACCCGCACGACACCTCATACGCACGACATCATCCGGGAAGGCTTTGGCGATTCCCCGCTGTTCAGTGGCGATATCGAGGGCAGGGGGCCCCGCTATTGCCCCTCCATCGAGGATAAGGTGCGTCGCTTCGGGGACCGGGATGGCCATCAGATTTTCCTGGAGCCGGAAACGCGGGACGGCGAACTCATCTACCCCAACGGAATCTCGACGTCCCTATCCACGGAGGTCCAGACCGCCTTCGTCCGCTCCATCCCCGGCCTCGAACAGGCTCGCATCGCCGTGCCCGGCTATGCCGTGGAATATGATCATATCGATCCCCGCGCTCTCGCCGCGACTCTCGAATCGCGGGAGGTAGATGGGCTGTTCTTCGCCGGGCAGATCAACGGGACGACCGGATATGAGGAAGCCGCGGCCCAAGGGCTGGTCGCCGGTCTCGCCGCCTCCGCGCAGATCCTTGAAAGAACGCCCGTACGCTTCGATCGCCATTCCAGCTATATCGGCGTGATGGTCGACGATCTCACGCTCCAGGGCGTGACCGAGCCCTATCGCATGTTGACGGCGCGCGCCGAGCATCGCCTCCATCTCCGCGCCGACAATGCCGAGGCCCGGCTGGGCGAAGCCGCGTGCGACAGCAGCGCTCTCTGTGCGGACAAGCGTCGAGCGATCGAGGAGCGCATGGGTATGCGGCAGGAGGCGCATGCTGTGCTCGCGCGTCTGTCCGCGCGGCCGAATTGGTCCGGCGATCTCGCGGCGGACGACGATATCGGCCATCTCCCGGTGGAGATCCGGGCCGAGGTCGCAACGGACCACCATTATGCCCCCTATGTGCGCCGCCAGATCGCCGAGGTCGCGCGCCTCAAGGATAATGCGACCGTGCTGGCGGCCGATTTCGACTATGGCAAAGTCGCGGGCCTTTCGACGGAAATGGTGGAGCGCCTGAGCCTTTCCCGCCCGGATTCGGTGGAGCATGCATCGCGCATCCAGGGGATCACGCCGGCCGCGCTCACGGCCTTGCTCGTCGCCGCGCGGGCCGCCGCATGACCGATGTTCCACGTGAAACAACGGCGTTGCTCGCTGAACTCAAGAGGCTGGTGCTCGCCGAAAGTGAGCGTCAGAATCTGATCGCCTCGTCCACCGTTCCGACCTTCGACGAGCGCCATCTCGATGATTCGCTCCAACTCGCGCCGCTGCTTCCCGCTGGTGCCCTGCTTGATATCGGGTCGGGTGGCGGCTTTCCGGGCCTGGTGCTCGCCTGCCTGGTGACCACGCCCGTGCATCTCGTGGAGCCACGCGCGAAGCGGGCCGCCTTCCTGCAAGAGGCATCCGACACGCTCGGTCTGCGCCATGTCACCGTCCACGCCGCCAAGGTCGAGCGCGTCGATCTCCTCCCGGTCGCGGCGATCACGGCGCGCGCCGTCGCCAATCTCGGCGCCTTGTTCGACATGGCGCATCATCTCGGCGACGAAAAGACACGATGGGTGCTTCCGAAGGGCCGGGGCGCCGCATCGGAACTGGAAGAAGCGCGCCGAACATGGCAGGGTGATTTCCGCCTAGTTCCGAGCGTGACCGATGCCGACGCGGCCATCGTCATCGCCGAGGGCGTTCGACGGAGACGGGGCCGATGATTCGTATCGCAGTTGCCAATCAAAAGGGCGGCGTCGGCAAGACGACCACCACCATCAACATCGGCACGGCGCTCGCGGCGACCGGCTGGAAGGTGCTGGTCATCGATCTCGATCCGCAGGGCAATGCGTCCACCGGGCTCGGCGTCGATCGCGCCGAGCGCAAGCGGTCCAGCTACGATCTGCTCCTCGCCAATTGCGCCATCGCCGATGCGGTGATCCCGACGCGGGTGCCCCGTCTCGATCTCATCGCCTCGACCGCCGATCTGTCCGGCGCGGAGATCGAGCTGGTCGATATGGAACGGCGCGCGCATCGTCTCGACATGGCGCTCGCCGAAGCGCCGGCGGGGCGCTGGGATGTCGTGCTGATCGATTGCCCGCCCTCGCTCGGCCTGCTCACCGTCAATGCGATGAGCGCCGCCAATTCCCTGCTGGTGCCGTTGCAGTGCGAATTCTTCGCGCTGGAAGGGTTGAGCCAGCTCCTCCAAACGATCGAGCGTATCCGTGCCCGTTTCAATCCCGGCCTGCAGATTCTCGGCGTGGCGCTGACCATGTATGATCGCCGCAACCGCCTGTCCGAGCAGGTGGCGGCCGATGTCCGCGCCGCGCTCGGCAAATTGGTGTTCGAAACGAGCATTCCCCGCAACGTCCGCCTGTCGGAAGCGCCCAGCCATGGCGTGCCGGCGTTGATCTACGATCACCGCTGCTCGGGATCGGAAGCCTATATCCAGCTGGCCCGCGAGCTGATGGCCCGCCTGCCGCTGCGCGAGCGCGTCGCGGCATGAGCGTGGAGCCGAGTCCCGCCCGCCGCCGCCCCTCCGGCCTTGGCCGTGGCCTGTCCGCCCTGCTGGGCGAAGTGGAGCGCGAGCAGCCGATCGAAGCCGGAGAGGCCCGCGCCGAAGGCGTGCGCCTGATCGCGATCGCCGACATCCGCCCGCATCCCGATCAGCCGCGCCGCCATTTCGACGAGGAGAAATTGGAAGAGCTGGCCCAGTCGATCGCCGAGCGGGGCCTGCTCCAGCCGATCGTCGTCCGCAAGATCGGCACCGGCTATCAGATCGTCGCCGGCGAGCGACGCTGGCGCGCGGCCCAGCGCGCCCGGCTGCACGAGGTGCCGGCCCTGGTCCGCGAGCTCAGCGACACCGAGACGCTCGAGATCGCGATCATCGAGAATATCCAGCGCGCCGATCTCAACGCGATCGAAGAGGCCGAGGCCTATCAGCGGCTGGTCTCCGATTTCGGGCACAGCCAGGAAGCTTTGGGCAAGCTCGTCCACAAATCGCGCAGCCATGTCGCTAACTTATTGAGATTACTCGATCTTCCTGGAAAAGTACGTCAGGAGGTCGCCAACGGCACGCTGAGCATGGGCCATGCCCGCGCGCTGATCACGGCGGACGATCCCGAGAAGCTCGCGGCGGAGGTGATCAAGCGCGGCCTGTCGGTGCGCGATACCGAGCAGCTTGCCCGATCCGCCAAGGGCGACACCGGCAAGGAGCGGGCGCCCCGGCCGAAGCCCACGGCCGATGCCGACATCGTCGCGCTGGAACGCCAGCTCGGCGACATGCTGGGGCTGGCCGTGCGGATCGCGCATGAAGGGGAGGGCGGCACCGTCATCCTCTCTTATTCCAGCCTCGACCAGCTCGACATGATCTGCCAGCGGCTGAGCGGGGAACGGATCTAGACGGTTTCCACCTTGGATCGCCCTATCCTCCGTTCGTCCTGAGCGAAGTCGAAGGACGGGCGCCGGACGCCGCGCTTGCAGCCCGTCCTTCGACTTCGCTCAGGACGAACGGGGTGCAAGACCTCGCCCCAGTGTCAAAACGGTCACCGCCGCCGCCCCGCGGCACGGGCGATGGTGAAGAGCTCCGCCTCCACCGCGATCGGTCCGGGGCCGGAGGCGCGCATGATCTCGCGGCCGGCCTCCGATATGCGCTCGATCGCGCGCGCGATGCGGGGGGAGGGCCAGCGCATCGCATAGCCCGCCATCTTGTCCTTCTGCTTCCAGAAGATCGCCCGCCCAGCCTTGTCGACGGCCTGGGCTGGGGAGGCGCCACGATCGATCTCGGCGCGGATCGCGGCGAGCTGGATCAGCTGCGGGAGCAAGGCCCGCACCAGCCCGACGCCCTCGCGGCCCTCCTGCACCAGCCGCGTCACCTCGGCATCCAGCAGCGCCTCGTCGCCGCCAAGCACGGCATCGGTGAAGCGGGTGAGATCGGCTTCGCCCATGTCCGCGCCGATCGCGTCGAGCATGGCATGCTCCGCCTCGCGCGGCTGCTCGGGCGAGGCATCGGCATAGAGCGCCAATTTGTCGATCTCGGAGGCGAGCACGGCACGATCGCCGCCCGCCGCGGCCGACAGGCGCCGGGCGATGTCCCGGCCGATGCGCAGGCCCTGCGCCCGGCCGAGCTCCATCGCGACCTGATCGATATCGCCCGCATCGGGAACGTAGCTCACATGGGCCATCGCCGCCGGATGGCCGCTGACCAGCTTCACCAGCTTGGCATCCTTGCGCAGCGCCCCGCCGATCAGCACCACCGGATTGCCCGCCGCCGGCGCCTCGAGCAGCGCCTCCACCGCGGCGAGGCAGGTGTCGGACACGCCCTCCACGCGGATGTGGCGCGCACCGCCGAACATCGAGATGGAGGCCGCCTCGTCGGTCAGCAGCGCCGGGTCCGAGACGATCTGCGCCGGTTCGAGGTCGATTCGCTCCGCATCCGGCCCCATCGCGGTCGCCAGCCGCTGGGCCAGCGCGCGGGAGGCGGATTCGTCGGGGCCATAGAGCAGATAGCAGCGGACCGCCGGATCGGCCTTGTCGAGCGCACGCGCGATCGCGGCGTCCCTGGCCGCCATCAGTTGCCCTTGCTGCGCCGCGCGAAGGTGGCGACGCGCGCCACGATCTGATCCGCCACGTCGTTGACGAGATTCTCGAGCGAGGTCTGCTCGGCGGCGACGGTGGCGTAATCGGAGCCGACCGCGTCGATGCCGGCATCGGAGCCCGCGCTGGCATCCAGCAGCGTCGTGCCCGCCGCGTCGGCGGTGACGAGGCGGAACCGGGCGCGCAGCGTGCGCCGCTCGCGGGTGACGGTGCCTTCCTGGTTGATGCCGAGGCCGGTGATCTGGTCGCTCAGGTCCACCACCAGCCTGTAGCGCGGCGCTTCGCCGTGACCGCTGGCGCTGAGCCGGTCGTTGAGCGCATTGCGCATCAGCCAGCCCGACTGGCCGCTGATCGGCCCCACCTCGATCTGCGCCAGCTTGGCGGCCACGGGACCATGCGTGCCGCTCTCATAGAGCGGATGCAGCCCGCAGCCGGCCAGCGGCAGCGCCAGGAGGAGGGCCGCCAGCCGCCTCATGCGACGAGGTTCACGAGGCGGTCGGGAACGACGATCACCTTCCGGGGCTCCTTGCCCTCGAGGAAGGCGATGATCTTCTCCGAATTGCGCGCCAGCGCCTCCAGCGCGGCCTTGTCGGCGCCCTTGGGGGCGGTGAGCGTGTCGCGCAGCTTGCCGTTGACCTGGATGGCGATGGTCACCTCGTCGTCGACCAGCAACGCCGGATCGACGGCCGGCCAGGCGGCGAGCGCGATCAGCGCCCCGTGCCCCCGCGCATGCCACGCTTCCTCGGCGAGATGCGGGATCATCGGCGCGACCAGCAGCAGCAGCGTATCGATCGCCGTGGTGCGCGAGGCGGAAGGCGGGGCCTTCTCCAGCGCGTTGACCAGCTCATAGAGCTTGGCGACCGCCTTGTTGAAGCTCAGCGCCTCGATATCCTCGGCGACGCCGGCGATGGTCTTGTGAAGCTTGCGGTCGAGATCCTTGTCCTCGCCCGTCGCCGGCTCGCGATCGGTGGCGAGGCGCCACACGCGCTGCACGAAGCGCCACGCGCCCTCGATCCCGGCTTCCGACCATTCGAGGTCGCGCTCGGGCGGGCTGTCCGACAGCATGAACCAGCGCGCCGCGTCCGCCCCGTACTGATCGATGATCGCGGTGGGATCGACGGTGTTCTTCTTGGACTTGGACATCTTCTCGACGCGGCCGACGGCCACGGCCTGGTCCGTGCCCTGCACGAACAGCCGGCCATCCCGCTTCTCGATCTCGTCGGTGCCCACCCAGTTGACGCGGTCGCCCTGCTCCTCGTGGCTGACGAAGGAATAGGTTTCGTGCGTCACCATGCCCTGCGTGAACAGGCCGCCGAAGGGCTCGGCGAAGTCCAGCATGCCGAGATGCTTCAACGCGCGCGTCCAGAAGCGGGCGTAGAGCAGGTGGAGGATCGCATGCTCGATCCCGCCGATATACTGGCCCACCGGCAGCCATTGCTCGGCGATCGCCTTGTCGAACGGCCTGTCCTTGGGCTGGCTGGCGAAGCGCACGAAATACCAGCTCGAATCCGCGAAGGTGTCGAGCGTGTCGGTCTCGCGCTTCGCCGCCGCGCCGCATGTCGGGCACGCCACGTCGCGCCAGGTCGGATGGCGATCGAGCGGATTGCCGGGAACGTCGAAGCTGACGTCCTCGGGCAGCACCACCGGCAGCTGGTCGGCCGGCACCGGCACGATGCCGCAATCCGCGCAATGGATCACCGGGATCGGCGTGCCCCAGTAACGCTGGCGGCTGACGCCCCAGTCGCGCAGGCGGAACACCGTGGTGCCCTGGCCCCAGCCTTCGCCCTCGGCGCGCGCGATGACGGCGGCCTTGGCCTCGTCCACGCTCATCCCGTCGAGGAAACGCGAATTCACCAGCTTGCCGGGGCCGGTATAGGCCTCGTCGTGGATCGGCGTGTCCGCCTCGCCTTCGGCGGCCACGACGCGGGGGACGGGGAGCATGTACTTGCGCGCGAAATCGAGGTCGCGCTGGTCGTGCGCGGGCACGCCCATCACCGCGCCGGTGCCGTAGCCCATCAGCACGAAGTTCGCGACGAAGACAGGCAGCTTCCACTCCGGATCGAAGGGGTGGACGGCGTTGAGGCCGGTGTCGAAGCCCTTCTTCTCGGCGGTCTCGATCTCCTCGGCGGCGGTGCCGGTGCGGCGGCACTCCTCGGCGAAGGCGGCGAGATCCGGATTGGTCTCGGCCAGCGCCAGCGCCAGCGGATGATCCGCCGCGATCGCCACGAAGCTCGCGCCGAAGATGGTGTCGGGGCGGGTGGAGTAGACGTCGATGGCGCTAAAGCCCCTCCCTGAAAGGGAGGGGTTTGAGGTGGGTTCGCCCGAGGCGGACGCACCGGTATCCGGAGGCGAACCCACCCCCGGCCCCTCCCTTTCAGGGAGGGGAGTTTCCAGCGCGAACGAGAAGCGCAGCCCCCTGGATCGGCCGATCCAGTTGGCCTGCATCAATTTCACCTTCTCGGGCCAGTCGGGCAGGCCGTCGAGCCCGTCCAGCAGGTCCTCGGCGAAATCGGTGATCTTGAGGAACCATTGCGCCAGCTTGCGCCGCTCGACCAGGGCGCCGGAGCGCCAGCCGCGCCCGTCGATCACCTGCTCGTTGGCGAGCACGGTCATGTCGACCGGGTCCCAATTGACCTCGCTTTCCTTGCGGTAGACGAGGCCGGCCTCCAGCATCGCCAGGAACAGCGCCTGCTCGTGGCCGTAATAATCCGGCTCGCAGGTGGCGAGCTCCCGGCTCCAGTCCAGCGCGAAGCCCAGCCGCTTGAGCTGCGCCTTCATCGCGGCGATGTTGGCGCGGGTCCAGTCGCCGGGATGGACCTTCTTCTCCATCGCGGCATTTTCGGCCGGCATGCCGAAGGCGTCCCATCCCATCGGGTGGAGCACCTCATGCCCCGTCATCCGCTTGTAGCGGGCGAGCACGTCGCCCATCGCATAGTTGCGGACATGGCCCATGTGGATGCGCCCCGACGGATAGGGGAACATCTCCAGCACATAGGCCTTGGGCTTCGGCGAATGATCGTCGGCGCGGAAGGCTTGCGCCTCGTCCCACGCCTGTTGCCAGCGGCCGTCGGCGGCGAGCGGGTTGAAGCGCTTTTCCATAGATCCTTTTGGCGGGCGTCAGCCCGAAATGGCGCCGCGGCGCAGGTCGCGGGCATGCTGCAGGATGACATCCTCCAGCTTCTGGACGGTCTGCGCGGCGACCGGCGCCTCCACCCAGGTGCCGCCCTGGTTGATCTCGCGCGAGGCGGCGACGCGGATGGCGTCGGCGCGCAGATCCTGGTCGAGGATCGAGACGGTGAGCTTCATGCGCTCGCCCGGCGTCGAGGGATTGGCATACCAGTCGGTGACGATCACGCCGCCGTTCGAATCCACCTGGGTCAGCGGCATGAACGAGACGGTGTCGAGCGCGGCGCGCCACAGATAGGCGTTCACGCCGATCTGGGTGATCTTCGACGCGGCCAGATCGGCGCTGAGCGCCTTGGCCTTGTTCTTGTCATGGTGCGCGCACCCGGCGAGCAGCAATGCGGCGGTCAGGGCGCCGGCGATCGGGCGCAGGGTGCGGGCGGGAAACTGCATCATCAAGGTGCCTTCGGACGCGCGTGGAAGCCCGCATCTATAGAGGCTGGGCAGGCTTGGGCAAGCGCCGCGGCACAGCGGAACCGCCGGGTATGTGGATAGGATGCAACAGGAGTCGCGATTCCGCACGACTCGCCTGATCGAACCGATGACAGGCGCGTTGGGCCCGTGCTAGTCGCGAACCGACAGGGGAGTTTGTCAGACTAATGCGTGCGAGTCGGATCATGAGCGCAAAGGGCAGGGGGGTCGTCGTCGCGAGCCTCGCGCTCATGCTCGTCTCCGGTGCCGCATCCGCCGCGCAGGTGCAGAAGAAGCGCGCGCCGAAGCCCGCCGCCAATGTCGCCAGCTCGATCGGTTCCTTCACGCCATCGGCCGCCGATCCGCGATTCGGATCGACCTTCGGCCGGGGCGGTCTCACCGCATCCGGTTTCCGTTTCACGCCGTCGCTCGGGCCGGGCGCCAGCCGCCGGGTGACCGTCGCGGTGCGCGCGCGCGCCGGCACCCAGACGGCGGCCGTCGCCAGCAATGCCGGCATCTCGCCTTACGCCTACAATCTGGGCGTCGCGGTGGGCTGGAAGCGCTTCGCCGTCACCAGCGACTACAGCAAGGTCGATCTCGGCATGGTGCCGGGCAGCCACGAATCGGCCGATGTCGCGCTCAGCTACGGCGGCAGGCATTGGAGCACCCGCCTGGCGGTGGCCGCCGATCGCAACTTCGGCGACACGTCGCGCCTGCTGGGCAGCGAGCAGGGCGTCGCGGTCGATCTCGGCGGCTCCTATTCGATCAGCAACCGCTTCGACGTGACCGGCGGCGTGCGCTACCGCGTCGAGAAGGATCGCCTGGTCCAGCTGTCCGACGACCGGCGCGACAGCCAGGCCGTCTATATCGGCACCGCCTTCAAATTCTGATCAGCCTCGGGTGAGGCCGTCGATCGCCGCCCAGCGGGCGACGCCGAGCGTCCGCAATCTCTGAAGCCGGCGCAAGGTGACACCGCCCAGCGCGACGATCGCCCGGCGATCCCGATCCAGCATCAGCCCGAGGCGGACCGGCCCGAGCGCGGCCGCCCCCGGATGCGACCGCGTCGGGAAGACGGGCGACACCAGGACGAGATCGGCATGGCGCGCGGCCAGCAATTCCCGGCGATCATGCGCCGGCGCCGAACGGAGGAGGGGTCGGGACGCGCGCCGGAGCGACCGGCCATGCACGCCGTCGGCCTTCCATGCCGCGGCCTGCTGCGGCGATGCCGCCAGGAGCAGGAGCAGCCCGCGCCGACGCGCGATCCGGCGCACCCGCTCGTACAGCGCCCGGCGCTCGGGTGCCGGCACGCCGTAATGCCGGACGACCACGCCCGCCCCGCGCGGCAATCGCTCCAGCGCCGGCCACAGGGCGTCCCCCATCCGCTCGTCGGTCATCAGCAGGAGCGACGGGAGCGGTCGGGCTTGGCGAGGCGGCATCGCCCTCTCTATAGGCGCGCCATGCCCGGAACCGAAATGCCCACCGCCGCCGATCGCCTCGCCACCGTCCGCGAGACCATGGCCCATGCGGCGAAGATCGCCGGCCGGCCGCCCGAGGACATTGCCCTGATCGCCATTTCCAAGACGGTACCGGCCGAGGGCATCGCGCCGCTGCTCGACGCCGGCCAGCGCATCTTCGGCGAGAATCGCGTGCAGGAGGCGCAGGGCAAGTGGCCGGCGCTGCGCGACCGCCATCCCGACGTGGTGCTGCATCTCGTCGGCCAGCTCCAGTCCAACAAGGCGGCGGATGCGGTGGCGCTGTTCGATGCCATTCATGCGGTGGATCGCAGCTCGCTCGTCCAGGCGCTCGGCAAGGCGATGGCGGCATCCGGCAAGCGGCCGGACTGTTTCCTCCAGGTCAATATCGGCGAGGAGGCGCAGAAAGGCGGCTGCGCGATCGCCGGCCTGCCGGCGCTGCTGGCGGAAGCGCGCGAGGCCGGCCTGCCGGTGGTCGGCCTGATGGCGGTGCCGCCCGCGGACGTGGAGGCGGCCCCCTATTTCGCCCTGCTCGCCAAGCTGGCCAGGGATCACGGCCTCGCCCGGCTCAGCATGGGCATGTCCGGCGACTACGAAACCGCGATCACGCTCGGCGCCACCGAGGTGCGGGTGGGCACGGCGCTGTTCGGCGCGCGGGGATAGATATCACAACCAAGACCAGACTCTCGACCGTTCGCCCTGAGCTTGTCGAAGGGCCGTCCTTTCTTCTCCCGACGTGCAGGAAGAAGGACAGGGCTTCGACAAGCTCAGCCCGAACGGTAAAAAGTCAGCCCGAACGGTTGAAAGGGCGTGCAAGCCGCGATCAAAGCAGCCCCAGCAGCCCGATGTCCGGATCCACCAGCCCCTGCCAGATCATCCGGCCGGCGACCCAGAGGATCACGCACAGGCCGACATAGGCGATCCAGCGGTGGCGCTCGATGACGCGCGCGATGACATTCGCCGCCACCGCCATCAGTGTCACCGAGGTGGCGAGGCCGATGAACAGGACCGCCGGATGCGCGCGCGCGGCGCCCGCCACCGCCAGCACATTGTCGAGGCTCATCGAGAGATCGGCGAGCGCCACCTGCACCACCGCACGGGCGAAGCTGCGCGGCGGCGGCGCGACCCCGTCCGCCGCCTGGGCGTGATCGCCCGCGCGCAGCTCGCGGAACAGCTTCCAGGCCACCCACAGCAGCAGCAGGCCACCAGCCAGCAGCAGCCCGATCACCCTGAGCAGCTGCGTGGCGACCAGCGCGAAGCCGATCAGGAAGGCGAGCGCGATGCCCACGCCGATGGCGAGCACGCGGCGGCGCTGCCCGGCCGGCAGCCCCGCCGCCAGCGTGCCGAGGACGACGACATTGTCGCCCGCCAGCATGAGATCGATCGCCAGAACCTGCGCCAGCGCGGCGAGGCCGCCGGCGGATAGAATGTCGGCGAAATCGAGCGCCGCCATCCGCCGGCCTTACTGGTTCATCGAGTCGAAGAAATCCTCGTTGGTCTTGGAGTCCTTCATCTTGTCGAGCAGGAACTCCATCGCGTCGGTCGTCCCCATCTGCATGAGGATCCGGCGCAGCACCCACATCTTCGAAAGCTTGGTCTTCTCGACCAGCAGCTCCTCCTTGCGGGTGCCGGACTTGCCGACGTCCATCGCCGGAAAGATGCGCTTGTCGGCCACCTTGCGGTCGAGCACGATCTCGGAATTGCCGGTGCCCTTGAACTCTTCGAAGATCACCTCGTCCATGCGGCTGCCGGTGTCGATCAGCGCGGTGGCGATGATCGAGAGCGAACCGCCTTCCTCGATGTTGCGCGCCGCGCCGAAGAAGCGCTTCGGGCGCTGCAGCGCATTGGCGTCGACGCCGCCGGTCAGCACCTTGCCCGAGGACGGGACGACGGTGTTGTAGGCGCGGCCGAGGCGGGTGATCGAATCGAGCAGGATCACCACGTCCTTCTTGTGCTCGACCAGGCGCTTGGCCTTCTCGATCACCATTTCGGCGACCTGGACGTGGCGGGTGGCGGGCTCGTCGAAGGTGGACGAGATGACCTCGCCGCGCACCGAGCGCTGCATGTCGGTGACTTCCTCGGGCCGCTCGTCGATCAGCAGCACGATCAGGAAGACTTCGGGATGGTTGTCGGTGATCGCCTTGGCGATGTTCTGCAGCATCACCGTCTTGCCGACGCGCGGCGGGGCGACGATCAGCGTGCGCTGGCCCTTGCCCTGCGGCGAGACGATGTCGATGACGCGGGCCGACTTGTCCTTGATCGTCGGATCGAGCGTGTCGAGCGACAGCTTCGATTCCGGATAGAGCGGCGTCAGATTGTCGAAATTGACGCGGTGGCGGACGATGTCGGGATCGTCGAAATTGATCGAGGAGAGCTTGGTCAGCGCGAAATAGCGCTCGCCGTCCTTGGGCGCGCGGATCTCGCCTTCCACCGTGTCGCCGGTGCGCAGGCCGAATTTGCGGACCTGGTTGGGCGAGACGTAGATGTCGTCCGGGCCGGCGAGATAATTGGCCTGCGGCGAGCGCAGGAAGCCGAAGCCGTCGGGCAGCACCTCGATCGTGCCCTCGCCCATGATCTGATCGCCCTGTTCCGCCTGTTCCTTCAGGATGGCGAACATCAGATCCTGCTTGCGCAGCGTGGACGCGCCCTCGACGCCGAGCTCCTCGGCCATGGAGACGAGGTCGGCGGGGGCGGTCTTCTTGAGGTCTTTGAGGTGCATGATGGTCCTGGAAGGGATTCGCGACGGAGATGGGGACGCGGGACGTCGATGTCGTGAATGGGGGCCGGCCCGGATGGGATGCCTTGAATCGGCGGTTAGGCCGCGACTTTTCGCAAGTCAAGCAGCCCCGCGACGCTTACGCCGAATGGATATGGGAAGCGCGCCGGGGCGTGGCAAGGGCGGCTCGCAACACCAAAAATCCTCCCCCGCCAGGGGGAGGTGGCGCCGAAGGCGACGGAGGGGGAGGGCAGCGACGCGCTCGCCGATAGAACTTCGCCGCCCGCCCCCTCCGTCAGGCTACGCCTGCCACCTCCCCCTGGCGGGGGAGGATCAATGGCCTCAAAACGGCTTCACGATCACCAGGATGACGATCAGGATCGTGGCGATGCCGGGGATCTCGTTCATGATCCGCAGCGCCTTGGTGCTCGCCGGCCGGTAGCCGTTGGCGACCTTCCGCGCCGCGCCCACCGCCCAGCCATGATAGCCGGACAAGGCGATCACCAGCGCGAACTTGGCGTGGAACCAGCCCTGGTCGAACGCGCCGATATTGAAGGCGAGCGACAGGCCGAGGATCCAGACGAGGATCATCGAGGGATTGATGATGATCCTGCGCAGGCGGGCGATCCGCTCGGCCCAGGCCTTGTCCTCGCCCGATCCGGGCACCGTCTCGCACTGGTAGATCATGAAGCGCGGCAGCATGAACAGGCCGGCGATCCAGAAGATCACGAAGATCAGGTGCGCCGCCTTCACCCAGGGATAGGCACCGCCCAGCCAGTCGATCATGCCCGTCATCACGCCCTCACCCGTTCCAGAAGCTGCTCGACATGCGCCACCGGCACCTCCGGAGTGATGCCGTGGCCGAGATTGAACACATGCGGCCGGCCTGTGAAAGCCTCGCGAATCCGGTCGGCCGCGCGATCCAGCGTCTCGCCGCCGGCGAGCAGCGCCAGCGGATCGAGATTGCCCTGCACGGCCAGGCCCTCGGGCAGCACCGCATGCGCCCAGGCCGGATCGACCGTCTCGTCGATCCCGATCGCATCCACGCCGGTGCCCGCCGCGTAGCGCGCGAGCTTGCCGCCGGCGCCCTTCGGGAAGCCGATGATCGGGATACCGGGGCAGCGCGCCCGCACGGCGCGCACGATCCGGGCGTTGGGCTCGATCACCCAGCGCTCGAACTGCTCGGGGGAGAGCGTCCCGGCCCAGCTGTCGAACAGCTGGACGGCGTGGACGCCCGCCGCGATCTGCCCGGCGAGATACTCCACCGTCAGATCGACGATGGCGTCGATGATCGCGCCGAACCGCTCGGGCTCCAGATAGGCGAGCCTGCGCGTCTCGGCCTGGTCCTTCGATCCCTCGCCGGCGACCATGTAGGTGGCGACCGTCCACGGCGATCCGGCAAAGCCCAGGAAGGTGGTCTCGGGCGGCAGGGCGGCCGCCACCCGCCTCACGGTCTCGTAGATGGGCTGGAGGCGCTCAGGGGCCTTCCGGAGGCTCTCCAGCGGCACATCCTTGAGGGGAGGGGAGAGGCGGGGGCCCTCGCCCGCGGTGAAGCTCAGGTCCTGCCCCAGCGCATGGGGGATGACGAGGATGTCCGAGAAGAGGATCGCGCCGTCGAACCCGAAGCGGCGCATCGGCTGGAGCGTGATCTCGCACGCCGCCTCCGGATCGTAGCAGAGCTCGAGGAATCCGCCCTTGGTGGCCCGCAAGGCGCGATATTCCGGCAGGTACCGCCCGGCCTGGCGCATGAGCCAGACGGGCGGCGGGTCGCGCCGTTCGCCCTGGAGCACGGCGAGGAGAGGGCGATCAGGTCCGGACCCCATATCATTCCTTATTTAGATTCATGGGTAGTGGAGAGTCAGTAGGGCGGCTTGGACGCGGGGTTTATTCGCAAGGCCCGCAATTGCCAACAAGCGGGCCGAATCGGCGACTCGCGATGGGCCGGCGAGTCGGCCTGATTCCTCCCCCTTATCCACAGGCTGGGGGAATCCCCGTCCCCATGTGGACGAATCCGTAGGATTACCGCCACACAGCGGTAGCGAATCGATGCCATGGCGAAGTCCCTCGGCTTGTCGCGAGGCGTCACCCATGCTTATCCACAGCTTTCGGCCCAAGAGCGGGCGGCAACGGATCAAGCCCGAGGATATGACGCGCCTTCACCTCCATCTCCTGTCGGATTCCACCGGCGAGACGCTGGAGAATGTCGCCAAGGCCGGCCTCGCCCAGTTCGAGGGCGTGGAGGCGGTCAAGCATTTCTGGCCGATGGTGCGGTCCGAGGGGCATCTCGATCGCGTGCTGTCCGAGATCGCCGCCAAGCCCGGCCTCGTCATCTACACGCTCGTCAACTCCACCGTGCGACGACGATTGGAATCGCGCTGCCATGCGATGGGCCTGCATGCGGTCTCCGCGCTCGATCCGGTGATCGACGCGCTCTCCCGCCTGCTCGGCAAGGAGACGATCAGCCGGCCGGGCGGGCAGCATGCGCTCGACGCGGCCTATTTCGATCGGGTGGAGGCGATCCACTATACGATTGCGCATGACGACGGGATCGACGCCCACGAATGGGAGGAGGCGGACATTGTGCTCGCCGGCGTCTCCCGCTCGTCCAAGACGCCGACCTCCATCTATCTCGCCAATCGCGGCTTCCGGGTGGCGAACATCCCGCTGGTGGTGGAAAGCCCGCCGCCGCCCAATCTCTTCGCGCTGGAAAAGCCGCTGGTCGTCGGCCTCACCACCAGCGCCGACCGGCTGATCCAGATCCGCCGCAACCGCCTGCTCTCGCTCAACGAGAAAGCGGAGACCGCCTATGTCGACCAGGATCGGGTGACGCGCGAGCTGGCTTATGCGCGGCGCATGTTCTCGGATCATGGCTGGCCGGTGATCGACGTCACCCGCCGCTCGATCGAGGAGACGGCGGCGGCGATCATCAACCTCGTCACCGAGCGGCGCGAGAAAAGGAGCGTTGTGAAGGCATGATCGTGCTGGCGTCGGGCAGCGCATCGCGTCGCGCGATGCTGGAGGCGGCCGGCGTGCCGTTCGAGGTGGTGCGCCCGCAGGTGGACGAGGATGCCGCCAAGGAGGCGCTGAAGGCGGAGGGGATCGAGGCGCGCGGCCTCGCCGACGCGCTCGCCGAGCTGAAGGCGGTGGCGGTGTCGCGGCGGATGCCGGGGCGCACGGTGGTCGGCAGCGATTCGGTGATGGCGCTGGCCGACGGCGCGATGCTCGACAAGCCGGATTCGCGCGAGCGGGCGGCGGCGCAGCTCCGGATGATGCGCGGCGGCACGCATCGGCTGGTGAGCGCGGTGGTCGGCGCGCGGGACGGGGTGCCGGTGTGGCGGCACGTCGATACGGCGAAGCTCCACGTCCGCGATTTCTCGGACGCCTTCCTCGATTCCTATCTCGATGCCGAATGGCCGGCCATATCAGGCTGCGTCGGCTGCTTCCGGATCGAGGGGCCGGGCGTCCAGCTCTTCTCCCGGCTGGAGGGCAGCCAGTTCACCATCCTCGGCATGCCGCTGATGCCGCTGCTGGGCTGGCTGCGCGATGTGGGCGACCTTCCGGCATGACGATCTACGCGGAGGTGATCGGGGACCCGATCGCGCAATCCAAGTCGCCGGCCATCCACCGATTCTGGCTCGACGCGCTGGGCCTGCCCGGCGACTATCGCCACGCCCATGTGAAGGCCGGGGATCTCGCCGCTTATGTCGCGCGGCGCCGCGATGATGCGAACTGGCGCGGCTGCAACGTCACCATGCCGCACAAGCAGGCGGTGATCCCGCTGATCGACCGGCTCGACCCGTCCGCCGAGCGGATCGGCGCGGTCAACACCATCGTGCGCGACGCCGACGGCACGCTCACCGGCCACAATACCGATGCGGCGGGCTTCCTGGAGCCGCTTCGCCCGTTCCTCCGCCACCGGCATCTGTTCCGCATGGCGCGCGTGCTCGGCACCGGCGGCGCGGCACGCGCGATCGTCTCGGCGCTGGCGGACGCGGGCTTCGTGCTGGTGCTGGCCGGGCGCGACGCCGCCAAGGCCGGGGCCCTGCTCGCCGAGCTGGCGGAGGGCGAGCATCACGCCGCGCCGCTCGATCATTTCGCGACGCCGACCGACTTCGCCTTCGACGATCGCGCCGGCTGTCTCGACCTGATCGTCAACGCCACGTCGCTTGGCATGGCCGGCCAGCCGCCGCTCGCCTTCGATCTCAGCCACGCGCCGCCGGGCAGCATCGCCTACGACATCGTCACCGCGCCGCTCGATACGGCGTTCCTGCGGCAGGCGCGCGCCGCGGGCCTGCGCACGGTGGACGGGCTGGAGATGCTGGTCGGCCAGGCGGCGGTCGCCTTCCGCCTGTTCTTCGGCGCGGAGCCGCCCCGCGAGCGTGATTCCGAATTGCGGGCGATGCTGACGGCATGATCCTCGTTGGCCTCACCGGCTCGATCGGCATGGGCAAGTCCACCGTCGCGGCGATGTTCCGTGCCGCCGGGGTGCCGGTGTTCGATGCCGATGCGGCGGTCCACGCGCTGCAGGGGCCGGGTGGCAGGCTGCTGCCCGAGATCGAGGCGGCGTTCCCCGGCACCACGGGCGCGCGGGGCGTCGATCGCGCCGCGCTGGGCAAGGCGGTGTTCGGCGACCGCGCCGCGCTCCGGCGGCTGGAGGGGATCGTCCACCCCGCCATCTTCGCGATGCGCCGCGATTTCGTGCGCCGCCACCGGTCCCGCGCGATCGTCATCGACGACGTGCCGCTGCTGTTCGAGACACGCGGCGAGCGGCGCATGGACGCCACCATCGTCGTCTCCGCCCCGGCCTGGATGCAGCGCCGGCGCGTGCTCGCGCGGCCGGGCATGACGGAGGCGAAATTCGCCCACATCCTGCGCCTGCAGGTGCCCGATCGCGAGAAGCGCCGCCGCGCCGATTTCGTGATCGACACCGGCACGACCCGCTTTGAGACGCGCGGCCAGGTGATGCGTCTGCTCGCTTGCTTACGCGCCCGAGGAATCCGATATTGCCGGTCATGCGCGAGATCGTCTTCGACACCGAAACCACCGGCCTGAGCCCCTCGAACGGAGACCGGCTGGTCGAGATCGGCTGCGTCGAGATCGTCAACCGGGTCGAGACCGGGCGCACCTTCCACGCGTATTTCCATCCGGACCGCGACATGCCGATGGAGGCCGAGCGCGTCCACGGCCTCTCCATCACCTTCCTGTCCGACAAGCCGCGCTTCCACGAATCGGTGGAGACGCTGCTGGAATTCATCGGCGATGCGCCGCTGGTGGCGCACAATGCCGCCTTCGACTTCGGCTTCCTCAACGCCGAGCTGGAGCGGTGCGGCCGCCCGATCGTGTCGCTGGAACGCATGGTCGACACGCTCGCCATCGCCCGCACCCGCCATCCCGGCGCCAAGCACAGCCTGGATGCGCTGTGCACCCGCTACGGCATCGATCGCAGCCACCGCGTCAAGCATGGCGCGCTGCTCGACGCCCAGTTGCTCGCCCAGCTCTATGTCGAGCTGACCGGCGGCCGGCAGATCGGGCTGGGGCTGGCCGATTCGGCGGCCGCGATGGTCGTCGACACGATCGTCGCGGACATCGTCGTCGCGCCGACGGCGCGGCCGATCCGTCCGCCCCGACCGCATCACGCCAGCGCGGACGAACTGGAACGGCACCAGTCGTTCGTCGCGACGTTGGTGAATCCCGTCTGGACCATGTTGGCCCCGGCGGTTGACGTGCCGGGAGGGCAGGCCTAGCCCGCGCTCCCGCAGAACATAAAGGAGAACGAGACATGGACATCCGCGTTTCCGGCCATCAGGTGGACACCGGCGAGGCTCTGCAGGAGCATGTCTCGGATCGACTCGGCGCCATCGCGGATAAATATTTCTCCCGAGCGCTCTCGGCCCACGCCACCTTCGGCAAGGGGCCGCACGACAGCTTCACGTGCGACATCGTCGCCCATGTGATGCAGGGCGTGGTGCTCAAGGCGCATGGCACGGGCCAGGAGGCGCATCCCGCCTTCGACGATGCCGCCAGCAAGATCGAAAAGCAGCTGCGACGCTACATGAAGCGTCTCAAGGGCAAGGGCGGCAACGGCCAGGCCGCCGAGATTGACGGCGGGATCGATGCCAATGCCGGCTACACCGTGTTCGAGGTGGGCGACGACGAGACGGAGGTGTCCGACGCGCCGCTGATCATCGCCGAGACGCGGGTGGACGTGCCCGATGCCACCGTCTCCGATGCGGTGATGATGCTCGATCTGCGCAACACCGGCGCCTTGCTCTTCCGCAATTCCGGGACAGGCGCGTTCAACATGGTCTATCGGCGGGGCGATGGCACGATCGGCTGGGTCGAGCCGAATCGGGCAGGCTGAGGGCATCCACCGCTTCCGAATGGACGATTTCAGCGACATCCTCGCGCATGACGCCGTGTTCCACGATCTGGCGGCGCCTTCCAAGAAGGCGCTGTTCCAGTCGCTGGCGGGGCTCGCCGCACGCCGGACCGGGCTGGACGCCCGCCACATCGGCGAGCGGCTGGGCGAGCGCGAGCGGCTGGGATCGACCGGATTCGGCGGCGGCGTGGCGATTCCGCACGGCAAGATCGACGGGCTGGACCGGGTGACCGGGCTGTTCGCCAAGCTTGCCCAGCCGCTGGAATTCGCGGCGATCGACGGGCTGCCGGTGGATCTCGTCTTCCTGCTGCTCTCCCCGCCGGATTCGGGCGCGGACCATCTGAAGGCGCTCGCCCGCGTCAGCCGGCGCCTGCGCGACCGGGCGTTCGTCGCCAAGCTGCGCGGGGCAGGGTCGGCCGACGCGCTCTACGCTTTGTTCGCCGGCAGCGAATCGCGCGACGCGGCGTGAGCGGAGCGGCATCGGCGGGGGAACGGGCGCATTTCGATGCCCTGCAGTCCCTCTACGCGGCCGCTCCGATCAACCGGCTCTTCGCCTCGCGGCTGGAGGTGGTGGAATCCGGCGTCGCGCGCATCCATTTCGAGGTGGACGAGCGCGTCTTCCACGCCGCCGGGGCGGCGCATGGCACCATCTACTTCAAGATGCTGGACGACGCGGCTTTCTACGCGGCCAACACGCTGGTCAGCGATCGCTTCCTGCTGACCACGGCCTTCAACCTGCTGCTCACCCGGCCGATCAAGGCGGGCCCGCTGGTGGCGGAAGGGCGCTGGGCATCGGGCAAGCGCCGCGTGCTGGTGGCGGATTCGCGCCTGATCGACGCCGAGGGCGAGGAAGTGGCGCGCGGCACGGGGACGTTCATGCGCTCGCACATCCCGCTCTCGTCGCTTCCCGGCTACGCGCCATGACCCCCCGGCTCGCCGCGCATGTCGAGGTTTCGGCGCTGATCCGTCGAATCGAAGGGCAGGGCGGCACCGGCGTGGTGCTCTCGAAGGGCGATCGGGAGGCGGGCGCCATCCTGCTGCTGCTGTGCGACCGGGGAGTGCCGAAAACCCTGCTGGAGCGGGTTCTGGATGTTTCGGGATCGTATCGATGGCAGCGCGCCGGACCACAAGATATTGAGAGTTACCAAGAGGTTAACAGCTATATGGAGCGCCGCCGCCGGTTGGACGGCGATCTGTGGTTCGTCGAGCTTGATATCGCAGGAGTGGAACGGTTCGCCGCTGAAATGACCGCGACGGGTTGACGGTGCAGTGCAGCATGGGCCAAGAGGCCGACACATTTCGGTAACGGCTGCTGCCCGCAGTTCAAAAAGGCAGCTTCCGTAGTCGGGGGATCACAAACCGGCCCAAGAGTTTTGGGGGGCCAGGGCGGGGTCTGCCGCAAGTTCGCGGATCATGATGCGCACGTTTACGCGCGCTGCCCTTGCGGTGGCGTCCTTTTCCTGCCTGCTTGGAGCGGCGACCGTGGCGGTTCCCTCCTTCGCTGCCGAAGGCACCGCTCCTGCGGGATCGGCCACGGCGATGCTGGCAGCGGTCACGGCTCCTCTTCTCGCCGTCGACGTGAATGCGCTTCAGGATCGCAATCAGGATTTCTCAACGGCGGGCCAGACCAATGGTTCCCCGATCGCGCCGCAGGCGGATGGCGACGCCGCCAGCCTGCAGGCGCCGCAGACCCTCGAGGACATGGTCGCCGTTCACGTCGCCGCCACCACCGGCGACGAGCAGGGCGATTGCCTGGCCAGCTCGGTCTATTACGAATCGAAGGGCGAGCCGCTCAACGGCCAGCTCGCCGTCGCCCAGACGATCATGAACCGCACCACCTCGGGCCGCTTCCCGAGCACCGTGTGCGGCGTGGTGCGCCAGCCGGGCCAATTCTCCTTCCTCAAGGGCGGCGCCATTCCCGAGCCGTCGCACGAGAACAGCGCGTGGCAGCGCGCCGTCGCGATCGCGACCATCGCGCGCCAGGGCCTGTGGAAGCAGATCGCGCCGTCGGCCCTGTTCTTCCACGCCCGCCGCGTCTCGCCGGGCTGGGGGAAGATTCGCGTCGCCTCGCTGGGCAACCACATCTTCTTCCGCTGAGGGGTTTGCGCCCGGGGCGTGGTTTCGCGGCCCGGACCCTTCAAATCGTTCGCCTGATGTTCTAGTCAGGCGGGATGGCGACTCCGCTTTCCGCCTCGCAATGCCTCGCCGATGCGCCGCCGATCGCGGCGGACGTCGCGCGGGGCGTTTCGCGTCTGATGTTCCGGGCCGATTGCATGGCGTTGTGCGAAGTGCCGCTCGGCAACGGGCGGCGCGCCGACATCATGACGATCGACGCCAGGGGGTGCATCACGATCGTCGAGATCAAGGTGTCCCGCGCCGATCTGCTCGGCGACATGAAATGGCCCGATTATCTCGATTATTGCGACCGCTTCTTCTGGGCGGTGCCGCCCGGCTTCGATCTCTCGCCGTTCGAGACGACGGCTTTCCGGCCCGAGGTCGCCGGGCTGATCGTCGCCGATCGCTATGATGCGGCGATCCTGCGCGATCCCCTCCACCGGCCGATGGCCGCGGCACGGCGCAAGGCCGAGACCCTGCGCTTCGCCCGCCGCGCGGCGCGACGGATGATGGCCGGGCTGGACCCGGACCTGGAATCGCTCTCCGGGCTCAGTTGAGCGTCGGGCCGGAAACCTGCTTCTTCGCCGCCGGCTTCGCATCCTGCAGCATCTTCAGGATCGGGCCGGAGCGGCTGTCGCGCTGCGCATAATCGAGCGCCGAAAGCCCGGCGACATGATCCTGCAGCCTGGGATCGGCGCCATATTGCAGCAGCACGCGCACCGAGGCGAGATCGTGCGCCTCGGTGGCGACGATCAGGGGAGTCTCGCCGCGATTGTTGGCGAGATCCACCTGCGCGCCGACCTCGAGCAGCTGCTGCTCGCCGTCGGTGAAGCCGATCCGGGTGGCGGCCATCAGCGGGGTATCGCCATTCCGGTCCCGCGCGTTCATCGGCGCGCCCTTGGCGAGCAGGAACTGCGTCCAGGTGATGTCCCGCCGCTTGACGACCATGTGCAGCGCGGTCTGGCCGTCATCGTCGCGGGTGGTGATGACCGTGGTGCCGGGTATGTTGAGCGCGTCGGTCACCTTGGTGCCGTCGCGATCCTTCACGGCCTTGAGGAAGTCGTAGCCGGGCGAGGTGAATTGCTGGGCGACGGCCGGGAGCGAAACCGTCGCTGCCGCCAGACCGCAAAGGACCATCGTCCGTACGCCACGCTTCATCTGGACACTCCCTGTTCTTGCATCGCGCGCCATAGCAAAGCATGGCTGGCCTTGTCATGAATGTGCGCACCCCTCTCGTCGCTTTGCTGCTCGCCACGTTGCCGCTCGGCGGCTGCGGTCGCGCGCCCTCGCAACAGCCGCCGCTCGCCGGCGCCGCGATCGGCGGCCCGTTCGCGCTGACCGATCAGGACGGCAAGGCCGTCACCGACAAGGATTTCGCCGGCCAGTACCGCGCCATCTATTTCGGCTACAGCTTCTGCCCGGATGTCTGCCCGACGACGCTGCAGGTGCTGATGCAGGGCTATCACGCCTTCGCCAAGGATTCGCGGGGCGCCGCCGCGAAGCTGGTGCCGATCTTCATCAGCGTCGATCCCGATCGCGACACGCCGGCGGTGCTCAAGCAATATGTCGCCGCCTTCGGGCCCGAGCTCAAGGGCCTGACCGGCTCGCCCGCCGAGATCGCGAAGGTCGCGAAGGAATATGCGGTCTCCTACAGCAAGGAACCGCCGGCCAAGGGCGCGACCGGCTATCTGATGGACCATTCGAGCGTGGTCATCCTGTTCGGGCCGGACGGCCAGCCGGTCGCCATCGTGCCGACCGACCAGGGCGCCAAGGCGGTGACCGACACGCTGGCCCAGTGGGTGCGCTGATGGGGGCGCTGGCGCCGCGATTCTGGGAGACCAAGCGGCTCGACGAGATGAGTCGCGAGGAATGGGAGGCCCTGTGCGACGGCTGCGGCAAATGCTGCCTGCACAAGCTGGAGGATGACGTGACGGGGGAGATCTACCCCACCAACGTCGCCTGCCGCCTGCTCGATCGCCGCACCGGGCGCTGCAAGGATTATCGTCATCGCCACGCCTACGTGCCCGAATGCGTGCGGCTGACCGCGCGCACGCTGGCGACGATCGACTGGCTGCCGACCACCTGCGCCTACCGCCTGCTGGCGAATGGCGAGCCGCTCAGGGACTGGCATTATCTGGTGTCGGGCGATCCCGACTCGGTCCACAAGGCCGGCATCTCGGTGAAGGGCTGGACCGTTTCCGAGGATGAAGCCGGCGACCTCGAACACCATATCGTCGAGCGTGAGCTCTGAGACCTTCTTCGGCGAGGGCGATGCGCGCCGCCCGCTGATCGTGCGCCGCGTCGCCACGGCCCGGCGGCTGCGCCTCGCCATCGATCCGCGCACCGGCGACGTCCGTCTCACCCTGCCCAACCGTGCGTCGGAGCGGAAGGCGCGGGCCTGGGCGGAGACGCACCGCGCCTGGATCGAGGCGCAGATCGCCCGGCTGCCCCGGCTCCGCCGGATCGCGCCGGGCGAGGCCATCCCGTTCCAGGGCGAGGAGGTGATCGTCGACTGGTCGCCCGATCATTCGCGGATCGTCCGGCTGGAGGGCGGCCGGCTGAAGGTCGGCGGGCCGGAGGAGGCGGTGGCCCGGCGCGTCGTCGCCTGGCTGCGGCGCGAGGCGCTGAAGCGGCTCGAGGCCGAGACGCGCGCGATCGCGGCGGAGGCCGGCGTGACGGTGGGCCGCGTCTCGATCGGCGATCCCAAGGCGCGCTGGGGCAGCTGCTCGGCCCGGGGCGACATCCGCTATTCGTGGCGGCTGATCCTCGCGCCGCCCTTCGTGCTCAGCTCCACCGTCGCGCACGAGGTCGCCCACCGGCTGCACATGGATCACTCGCCCGCCTTCCGCGCGGCGGAGCGGCGACTCTACGGCCGCGACCCGAAGCCGGCGCGGGACTGGCTCAAGGCGCATGGCGCGGGGCTGTACTGGCTGGGGTGAAGCTTCATCTGGCGCATTAGGCACTCAATCGGAATCCACCCCGTTCGTCCTGAGCGAAGTCGAAGGACCGGCTGAATGCGTTGCGCTTGGGGCCCGCACTTCGACTTCGCTCAGTGCGAACGGAGGAGGATATCCTGATTTTTTGCAGCGGCTTGATCCGCTCGCCCTGAGCCTGTCGAAGGGCTGCTCTTCCTTCTTACCCTGGTGAAGCAGGACAGGGCGTCGACACGCCTGTCCTGAGCGAAGCCGAAGGGCTCAGCCCGAACGGTGGCGAGGCTCAGTCGTGCGGCTGCTGCTGCTGGGCGCCATTGCCCTTCCGCCCGAGCACGCCGTTCAGCCAGTTCTGGTCGAGCCGCTGGCTGGGCTGCGGCGGGGGTGGGGGCCCCTGCCAGTCGTCGTCCTGCTGCGGCGGGCGGCGGCCCTGCTGCGGGGCGCCCTGCTGCTGCTGCGGCGGGTAGCCCTGGTCGCCGCCGTCGCTCATCGGCTGGCCCTGATCGTCGCCGCCCTGCTGGATCACCTGGCCGTTGGCGTCGATGGTCGGGATGCCATTGTCGGGCTGGCCGTAATAGGCCTCGTCGTCCGGCTCCAGCTGCCATTCGGGCAGGGTCACCTGCGTATCGAACTGCTCGACCGGGCGATTCGCGACCGCCACCTTCATGTAATCGGCGAAGGCGCGGGCCGGGGCGCGGCCGCCATAGAGGCCGGGATTGGGCTTGGCGTCGTCGCGGCCCATCCAGACGCCGGTGGTGAGGCCGGACGAGAAGCCGAGGAACCAGCCGTCCTTGCTGGACGAGGTGGTGCCGGTCTTGCCCGCCACCGGCCGGCCGATCTGCGCGGCGCGGGCGGTGCCGGTGTTGACCGCGGTCTGCAGCAGGTCGGTCATCTCGGCGGCGACCCACGGCGCGACCAGCACCCGGTTCTCCGGCGCGCTGTGCTGGTAGAGCAATTTGTTGTCCGGCCCGACCACCTTCTCGATCGCGTAGGGCTGCACCATGGCGCCCTTGTTGTCGATCTCGGCGAAGGCGCGGACCATGTCGATCAGGTGGACGTCGGACGTGCCCAGCACCATCGAGGGATGGGTGTTGATCGGCGTCGAGATGCCGAACCGGCGCGCCATGTCCGCCACCGTCTCGAAGCCGACGGCCTGGCCGAGCTTCGCCGCCACGGTGTTGAGCGAGAAGGCGAAGGCGGTGCGGATGTTGATCTGGCCCGAATAGCTGCGCTCGTCGTTGCGCGGGCTCCAGCCGTCGATGGTGACGGGCTCGTCGACGATCGCCTCGTCGGGCTTGTGGCCGGCCTCGATCGCGGCGAGGTAGACGAACAGCTTCCAGGCCGATCCCGGCTGGCGCTGGGCGGTGACGGCGCGGTTGTAGTTGGACGTGATATAGTCCTTGCCGCCGACCATCGCGCGCACCGCGCCGTTGCGCTCCATCGAGACGAGCGCGCCCTGCAGCCCGTCCGGCGTGTCGGCGCCGATCGCGCGATCGGCCTGGCGCTGCATGTTGAGATCCAGCGTGGTCCACACGTCGAGCGGGTCGGTCTGGTCGTCGATCAGCGTGTTGAGCTGCGGCAGCGCCCAGTCGGTGAAGTAGCGGACGCTGTTCTGCTTAGGCTCGGGCGCGAGCTTGATCGAGGACGG